>Ga0172381_10004444_pt1 | contig 14533 bp, 11 predicted proteins | sample Leawel6488metaG_FD_119754 | JGI IMG/M metagenome (GOLD analysis project Ga0172381, IMG submission 119754) | Leachate microbial communities from a municipal landfill in Southern Ontario, Canada - Leachate well 64-88 metaG | ecosystem: Engineered > Solid waste > Landfill > Unclassified | place...
AAGCTAATACCGGTTCCGATATTATGGTTGCACATAGTTGCCCCGGCCAAATTGGCGGAATTGCCATAGTCATAGTGCTGAGCCAATTGGCCAGCGCTATAAGAACGCGCGCTATCCCACTGACTACTCGCACTTGCAGGGATCGCGTTCAAGAAGTTGTTCGTACACCACATTCTGTTGGTGTGGTTACTGTTGTCAGGGGTGTCCTTCTTTGTCGCCGATAGCTTCTTGACGACTTTCTGAACATTGTTCTCAGTAAAGGTAGCAGTCAACACTACGTCGACCGCTCCAGTCCCAGCGCCGCTGCCGCTCCAAGAAGTGTCGACACTTGTGCCTGATCCACTTTGTTGAGCAACTACACTGCCGCCCTGGTAATAATCTACCGCCCAAGAAGTTTGACCGCCAAAGTTTGCCTTAACCGCACAAGGTAGGTAATCTCCGACATAGTCAGAAACTTGAAGATTGGTAACCCACTGAGTCACACTGAAAGTCTCGGAGTCCCAGCCGACAAGTCCGTACATCATGTTCTCGTCAGCTTCACCGATCCTCAGCTCGAATTTGTGTGGTCCGGCAGCATACTCAGACATGTCATAAACAATGACACGATCAACCTCGATTGGATAATCACGTACATCAACACCGTCGATTGCAAGCCTAATCCCTGTAGGAGCTGGCTGCAATCCGCCGGTTATTGTGTAGACAAGAGCCACGTAGCCGGCATGATCGGTATCTTCGGTGATGCTGCTTATAGTTATATCCCACGCATCTGCTGATGGCGTAGCAAGCACACCCGACAGAGCCTGACTTTCAATGCCAGTCGAACTTACTGAGGTCACACCGTACAAGGTGTAAAAACCATAGTCGTCCCAATCACTATTGGACACTGTAGCATCTGTATATTCTATCTCAGATGTCACAACTGGAGTCCAGTTTGGATCCCAGTCATATGCCCAATCTCCCAGTTGCTCGTCCCACCATTGCCAGCCTCGGTAGATTGTGTAGCTCGCAGCTCCCGGCGCCGCGTCCCAAGACAAATACACCTTTGCATTGCCAGAGTCAGCGGCCAAATTATCCGGGGGATTGATTATTCTTTCGTTCACTACTGGGTTAGCATCTGATGTTACCGTGCTCCTAAGCAACGGGGTGCATCGACTATTCGTGCTATCCCATAAAGAGGTTAGGTAACCAGGAACAGTGATCCAGTCGTCCACTGTCATCTCATCCATACGCGGACACTCAACTCGAATGCCAACATTATCCACAGCAGGATAGCCATGTGTTGTGCCGTCAAGCGTGTTGGATCCGTCATTAACATAAATGAAACCGAAGTACTCGTCCACATAACTGATTTTCCCTGTAATCTTAACAGGGAGATCAATCATGTTCAGCCCTTTGCCACCGTACACTCCTTTGGAGTACTTGTTTAAGTCTCCACAGAAAAGGTTCTTGATTGGAGTATAGCGGAATTTCGGGACCGAAGTTGACTCATTGCTGACCAGTGAGGCGCCAGTGTTAAGTTGCCGATCGGCAACTGGATTACCCCACGAGTCATACTTCCGACCCATAGTGCCGTTCAAGTTATGAACAGATCCTGGCGCCGTGTAGCTGTCCAGATTACATGTTACAACCAAGCCCTGAATTCCCGCGGCGTCTGTCATATAGACCGTCGCATAGGTTTCGCTGTAAATGTAAATCCGTTCGGCCACTACCAGCCCTTCCAACGCATAAGTTCTCCCATCTGTAGGCAAGGTCGCCCCATCCGGGAAGGTCTTCGCCCAGGATATAGTATTGGTATGGGCCCACTTTACCCCGCCTGGTACGTCGTCGATTGACCACGAAGGCCCATCATCGACTTCTAGCCAGTAATTGGTTCCGCTCTTTCGGATAGTTGCCGTGATCGTATTGATTCGATCAGTTGCAACTATGCCAGTCACAGAAGCAAGGTATACTGTAATAGTATCAGTACCAGGTTCCGTCATTGTGAACGACGGAGGGGAGGTACTAAGTCCAGTAATACCCTTGCAGTCAAGACTTACCATGACCTGGGGATATTCCTCAGCGTCATAGTTGTTGTCGTACGCCGTCCTTGCGTTCGCTATCGTGTCGCAAACGATCGGAGGCGGAACTGTCGAAGGAGTGGGTGGATCTCCAGGTGGAGGCAGATCCATAACACGTACTGTCGATGACTGAACGCTCTCAGTAGAACTGTCATCACTGACGAGCTGCATTGAATTGTCGTCGTTGAATGGGAAATTGTCTGCCCACGGCACTGGAATAGGGCCGTGAGGATTTATTCTCCCCAGCTTGTCGCGATAGGCATACTTTCGACAATTATCAATGGCGCGCTCGCCGTTTGATAACGTCGTCATTATGCCTTCGACTGGAACCACCGTAAAGTACCCGAGCCCTACCTCTATCGGAGGCATACTCAGGACGATTATCGTGCTTTCCACGCCATCTTTCATTTCTTGTAAAACAAAATACGGCGTTCCAGCTCTGATCTTAGCAACCTCAGCGTTGGGAATAAGCACCCAACTGCCATTCGGCATATCGAGTGCCTCCGCGATTGATACTCGCGCAGGTCCTATTGGGTCAATCGGCTGGAAAACAGCCGACGACGCAGAGATAGTCAGGGCCAGGATTATTCCTAGCATAAACAGCGTTGTTAACTTACGCATCTTCCATCATCCTCCTCGTTATTGATTTACTGCAGATACTGGGTGAAGAAGCACTAAGCACAGTCAAGTAACCACCCCCTTTCTAGATTGTCAAAAATCGCTCCCGAGCAAATACATGCGCCCGAAAGTCCTAGAAATAATAACATTAATTAATTAGTTAGTCAATACCATAATATAAAAATAGACAATTACAAGATCAACTTTATACTTTTGATTGCAATTTGTTTATTTAGAAATAATAAAACTTTGAGCTTTGCCTAAATCCGACTTTTCACAACTTCGATTAGTTTATCTAGACCTTTATTCGTTGCTGCGGAGATTGTAATAGATTTTATTTTATTTTTTTGCAATATTTTAATTTTTTCCACCAAATCAGCTTCGGAGAGAATGTCTGATTTATTTAGCACTACAATCTCAGGCTTTTTGGTGAGTTCTTTTGAAAATTTCTTTAATTCATTTCTAATTGTTTTATAATCACGAATCAAATCGTCGGAATTAACATCAATCAAGTGAACTAATATTTTTGTTCTTTCAATATGTCTCAAAAATTTATCGCCCAAACCTTTGCCCTCTGCTGCGCCCTCTATTAAGCCAGGAATGTCGGCAATCACAATATTTTTATCAATATTTTTAAGCGCTCCTAAATTTGGCTCGAGCGTGGTAAAAGGGTAATCGGCAATTTTTGGTCGGGCGTTGGATAAAACTGATAGCAAAGTTGATTTGCCGGCATTCGGAAGGCCAATCAAACCAACATCAGCAATTGTCTTTAACTCTAAGCGCAGCTTTTTTGATTCACCTTTTAGCCCTGTTTTAGACCATTTCGGCGCCTGTTTGATTGATGTTGCAAAATGCTGATTTCCCCAGCCGCCATTTCCGCCTTTTGCCAAGATAACCTCTTCGCCTTCTTTAGTGAAGTCAAACAATAGTTCATCATTATGGTAGATTTGAGTACCAGCTGGAACACGCAAGATTAGATCTTCTGCATTCTTACCGTGTTTGTTGCTACCCATTCCTGGCTGCCCGTTTCTAGCAATAAAACGCTTTTCTCTATTGTATTGAGCTAAGCCATGGCAATGATTATCAACCACAACAATAATGTCGCCGCCATTTCCGCCGTCGCCGCCATCAGGTCCCCCTTTTGGAACATATTTTTCACGTCGAAAAGAGACAGCACCATCGCCGCCCTTACCTGCCTTTACATAAATTTCAGCTTCATCGATAAACATTTCACCGTTATAATAGCATAAAATCCCTAATTACGCTAGGGATTTTATTTCGAAGATCAATAACTTAACTAGTCAATCGTTTAAACACAATACTCGTCAGTCCATTCCCAGCCATGCTTCTTGTACTCAGGCTTCAAGCGTTTTTGTAATTCTTTAAGAACTGGTTTTAATTCTGGAAATTTGTTTACCGCATTATTTGGATATGGAGCGATCAATTCAGGATAATCAAAACAGCCATGACCTTTATTTAGAATATGATTAATTGATTCAATTTTATCCATCGCCTTAACTAATAACGCTTCTTTAGTTTTTCCTTCCTCATATTCTAGCCATAGTTGTTTAATCTCTTTACCGCTTTCCGGAGGTAAAGTTTTATATATTTCGTCCATCGCCTTTGTTTCAGCTTCGATTTTTTGCTTTTTTGTGATTCTACCAGTCACAATCAATACCTGGTCCACATCTCCCGCCAGTGCCTCGACTAGATCATGAACTAATGCAATTTTAAGAGATTTTAATATATCAACGTCAATCTTAAGTTCGGCAGCAACAACCAGAATAAAAACTGCCAAGCTCCATGAGTGGTCTGCGCTGGATTCTTTTCGACCCATATTCCTAATTGTTCCCCAACGCTCGGTTTTCTTTAATTCCTCTACAATTTTAAGAAAATCAAAAATTTTCGATATTTTATCTTCCATGTCCTGATTATATGAGTAATATTACTAACTAGCAATTGTTTTAAAAAATAAAATCCCTGGTACCAGGGATTTTATTTTTAATATGTTTGAAATTTGTGGTTAACTTAACCTCGCTTAGTATATATATCCTCTAACCACGCCGCCGCTGGCAGGTAACGTTCTTCTACTTATCACACCCCAGCCTCTTGCATTCATTTCCGAGATGGTAATTTGACCGCCGCTAACACTCTCAACATAAGCAACGTGGCCCCACCATGATTCCCTTGTAACCACAATTGCCCCAGCCGCAGGAGTTGACCCTGTCTGATAGCCCGCTCTTTTTGCAGAATCAAGCCATCTTTTTGCGTCGCCCCAAGAAGTTGGAACATAGCGTCTCGAAGCAACATAGTAAGTGCAGTATCCATAAGGATAACCGTTGTTGCTGCTTCCAGGATTAGCCTTAACTTTTGGGGTACTGGTTGTGACGGTTCGCCCTGAAGAGTCTCTAGTAACAGTATTTCTCGAAGAAGTGGCAAGTTTAGCTTTGTTTTCTGCTTCACGCTTAGCAATTGCTGATGCAGAAACTTCATACCCCTTTTTCGGAACTTTTATCTTTAGCCCTGGTCGAATCGAATCGACATTATCAATATTGTTGACATACTTTAATGTACTCAGCTTAACATCAAATTTCCAACCAAGACCGGTAAGAGTGTCGCCTGTACGAACAATATAGTCTACATCTCCGGTTGAGTTATCAGGAAGTGGAATTTCTCTGCTCGTAAGCTGGGTCGTGAAAGATCCTTCACTGTTTACAAATCCGCCTTCTGTAGCTGATGCAAGAATCTGCTTTCTTACCATCTCTGCATCGCCAGGAATTAAACTGGTATATCCATCAACTCCGCTTACCACTGCATATTCAGTATCTGGACCAGTTGAAACGAAATCTTGATAATATGCCTCAGCAGTTAATTTTTCGTTAAAGTTTGACAGCACAACTAAAATACCTAAAACGATTAACGCGCAATGAGGAACGTATTTGTTGCTTAAAATAAAATCCCTGGCCGATTTGAGCTTGTTCGTGAATATTGCTGTTGTCGTATCTGCATCTTCAGTCAATAAACCTGAACGCCTAACCGCTAAGCTGGCCCGGAATTGTTTTATATAATTATTAAACTGGTGTTTAGTTTTGGTGAACGAATTTTCAACCAGAGGCTGATTGGTCTTTGACCGAAAGTTTTTTGTTTTCTCCGACGTCTTGTACGATGGAGGTTCGATTTCTTCTAATAAAGCCATAATTTTTTTGTACTACTTTTTCGGCAGTACAAGTGTTAAGTCTATCAGACCGTAGAGTTTTGTCAATACTCTACAACAAGGATGAAACAATTGGTTTGTTTTTTGTACTTTTAGAAATAGTAAGTTAGTTATTTTTTTTCTCAACAGTAGCGTATATCGACGAAGGAACCATGCTAATAACTGAAACTCCATCTGGAACTGCAAAGCTTTTTGAATTTATATCGAAATTGTACGTACCTGCTTGTGCAGCTTTCTTATCTTGAAAATCAAGAACTAAAACAACGTCGGAAGATTTAAGGTTATTAATTATTTCAATTGGGCCAGTAACGATCGCTTTTATCTGGTTCGGATTAATCCCGCTAACGAATAGGGAAGAGTCAAGATTCTTTGAAGTGAAAGTTGGAAAAATTTCTTTTGAAATTTCTGATTTGGAAAATTTCACCTTTACAGTAACCTTTGTTGGAGAACTTGACTGCAGCGCAATTCCGTTTGTCATATTTATTGAAACTTCTTTTTCAAAGTCGCTTGAGAGATTAGTTATATCAACCGCAAAAGTTTCAACAAAATTAATAGCAGATAAGACTTCTGACGGCCCAGTGATGTCAATAGTGGATGGACTAACGGTTACGTTTGAAACAAAAAAACCAGTTTTTGGCGATCCGTTTACCTTTGCCTTTACGCCGACTGTTTTATTATTTGATGTCTTCACGATTGGTATAGTCGCTTTTATCTCTCCGGGTATGAAATCAATATCTTCAATTTCATCTCCTTTTTCATTAAAAGCCTTAACTGTGACTGTTTTTGTAAAATCGTTGGTCTCTCCATTAAGCTTAATAACCACAGTTGCCTCAGTTAAATTGTCTATTAAACTTTTAGGGCCCTTTGCTTCGACTTTGCTCGGCTCGAGTTCGACCAAACCGGCTACTAGCCCTTCAGCCGCATTACCTTCAATTTTTTTATTAATGTTGACTTCTTTGGAGACTACTGGCTCAAGGCTAACAAATATTTTGTCAGGGTTTTTTTCAACTATCTGAACTCCCGTAACAGAAGAGACGACATTTACGTCTAATTCGTATGTTCCTTCTGAGTGAGCGGATAAATCAACATAGGCAGAAAAGGTATCGGCAGAAAGTTTTCTCCAGACAGATGGGTCGGCCATAACTTTAATATCCACTGTTTTAACATCATAAGTAGCAACCAAGCCTGAAGGCACGTTGATAGCGCGGATTTTTATACTGCCCGGAAACTTACCTACTGAATTTTGGCCAGCGGCAATATATACCCATAAGAGCGCTGCTGCAAAGAGACAAAATACTTTAATCCAGAAATTTTTGACTAATATTTTCCACATTTATTTGCCTTTTTTCTGCCTAAAAATCGATGATAACCGGTTTTGAAGCCTTTCCTCCGAGATTCTAACTTCGAGCTTTCCTCCAACCGCCATCGAAATGGAACCAGTTTCTTCTGAGACGATGATTGCGATAGCATCAGAAATCTCGGTTATGCCTAGACCTGCTTTATGGCGTGTTCCCAAACTAGAACTTAGGCTCATTTGTGACACAGGCAGAACTGAACAGGCTGAGATTATTTTATCCCCAGAAATAATTACTGCGCCATCATGGAGCGGGGATCTTGGAAAAAATATTGACCGCAAAAGACTTGAGGAAACAGTGGCATCCATAGAAATACCATTGTCGATATACTCTCTTAGCCCCGTCTGTCTTGCAATAACAATTAAGGCTCCGATTTTTTGCTTCGATAAACTACTTGCAGCTGTGACTAACTCACCAACTAAGTAGCCATAGCCTTCTTTACTTAAGTTTAAATCACCGAGAAATCTAGAACGACCGAGTTTCTCAAGGGCATTTCGCAATTCCGGCTGGAAAACTATCGGGATAGCAACAATCAACATTGTCATTAAGTTTTTTAAGAGCCAGTTCAAAAGAACAAGATTTAATAACTTGCCTAAAGCCATAAAAGCTAAAAGAAACAAGAGCCCATACAGTATTCGCATGGCTCTAGTCTCTTTCAAGAAAACATAGGCCCAGTAAAATAATATTGCGACGATTAGAATATCAACAATAAGAAGAGGACTGGAGTTTAGCCTTAAGTTCTCAAAAAGATAATTAGCGCTGTCTGACACACCAAGAATTTTACCTGAAATAACCTCCACTAATTCCCTCGCTTATGAATTCTTAATAATTATTTAATCTCTTATATTATAGCACCAACAGCAAGTTCCTTCTTTACTACTGGTCAATTACATTTTACCAAAATTTAACATCTGTTCCAATGACTCTTTTTGCCCTCTTTGCTATTCTCCAAGCAACTAGCAAAACCAGAGGAGGTGACAAATGAAAAAGTTTTTATTAATTATCGGTATAATATTTATTACCAGCATTTTAGGCTCAAATTCGAGTGTCAAAGCGGCTGATTCTATCGATTCTAGTAATTTAAGCGCGCAGGATCAACAAGTAATAAACAACTACTTACAAAAGCAAAAAGAACAGAAACAAGCTGCAAACACCCAGAATCAAACGAATGGCACAAACGCAAATACAGCACAGCAAAATACTAATACAGCCACGTTGTCAAAGTGGGCCATAGTTTTAGTAGTCCTATATGTAGTAACACTAGTCTTATTCTTTATAGCTCTTATTTTATCTATTATTGCACTTTCGCGATGGCTTAAGAGAAATTAGCCAGGCATACGAGTTATTTGATCACTCTCTCCTTGCGGATTGTCTTGAAAGCCGTGAAAGTATCACCAACAGCGACATTTGCCCCAATCGGCAGGCCGAAACCGCATTCTGATCCAGATTCACATTCCTTAACTTCGCTCTTTTCTCTTCTTAGAGAAACAATTTTAGCTCGATATTTTTCATTGTTGTTTTGGAATATTTTGATTTCGTCTCCAACCGACAATTTGCCTTTTTCGATTTTTCCGCCAGCCACAAAGCCTTTTCTATCGTCTCGGAAAATAGCCAATACTTCACCATCACCCAATTCTTCTTCAATTATTTCTAGCGGTAGAATAGCAGCAATATCTTTTTTAATCTTGTCGATCAATTCATAAATGATTTCAAAGGTTTGGATTGATACTTTTTCTTTTTCCGCAATTTTCTTGGCAGCGTCTAGCCTCTTAACTCTGAAACCTATCACATGTGCATTAGTCGCCTTAGCTAATGTAACATCTGACTCAGAAATAGAGCCAACGCCTTCAGAGATAATGTTTATTGTAGCTTCTTGCGAGTCTATCTCTCCTAATAGTTTTTTGATTGCTTCGAGAGAACCATGCACATCGCTTTTTAGAACAATATTAAAATCATACTTTTTCTTATCTTTTTCTCCTTCAGCCGTCTCAGTGCCATATCTTTTTGCCGTAGCAACTCTAATTTTTACATCAGATTTTTGATATTTAAGGGCTGTTTCTTTGGCTAATTTTTCACTTGTAAACGCCAATAAACGGTCTCCAAAATTTGGTAATGATTTGAGTCCGGCGATATTAACAGGGAAACTTGGACCAGCGCTTTCAATCGGTTTATCTAGTGTATCTTTCAAAATCCTGATTCTGCCATAAGAAGATCCGATTGCTACCGGATCACCTTTTCTTAAGGTGCCATTTTCGATTAAAACCAATGCCATAGCGCCAGCGCCTTTTTGCATATGAGATTCAATTACTATTCCGGTTGCTTCATCTTTTGGATTAGCTTTTAGATCCATCAAATCTGCTTGCAAAAGAATCATCTCGAGCAAATCGTCGATACCTTGTCCCGTTTTGGCCGAAATCTCCACCACAATCGTTTTACCGCCCCATTCTTCTGTTATGAGTTCATGTTCTGAAAGCTGTTGTTTTGTTTTCATTACATCGGCGTCCGGCACATCTACCTTGTTGATAGCCACTATAACAGGAACGTTGTTTTCTTTGGCAGCCTCAATTACTTCAACTGTTTGCGGCATAACACCGTCAGTAGCCGCTACTATAAGGACAACAACGTCGGTAATGGCTGTGCCATGTCCTCGCATTGCCGAGAAAGCAGCATGGCCGGGAGTGTCAATGAACGTAATGGTTCGGTTTTTTAAATTTTTATTCTTTGCGCGTTCTAGGGTTACCTGATAAGCGGTAATATGTTGGGTAATTCCACCAGATTCACCCTCTGCGACGTGGGCTTTTCTAATATTGTCAAGCAAAGTAGTCTTTCCATGATCAACATGACCCATGATAGTAACGACTGGCGGTCTTGGAACTAGGTTCTTTTTGTCAACTTGTTCCGCTGCCACCGCTTCTTTTGCTTCAGCCTCTTCTTTTGGAACAATTTCTAAGCCTAAATCGTCGCCGATAATGGATGCCGTTTCGAAATCTATTGTTTCATTAATAGTGGCCAATACACCACTTTTCATAAGCTCAGTGATAATTTTAGTTACGGGAAGACCTGAAATTTCGGCAAAATCTTTAACTGAGACTATGCGAGGTAGTTCTATTCTCTTCTTTACTATAGGAGCCGCTGTTTCTCTTTGGACTCTCGATAAATTTTCTTTAACAGAATCACCGACTTTGTCAGCTGCTTTCTGCTCTTTTTTGCTCAGTTTTCTTCGTGGTAATCTTGCCATATTATCTTCTATATATAAGTAAATTAAAAAATTAACGCATAACGTTGCTTCTACTATAGTACGATACAACAATCCTGCTCAAAAAGCAATTTACAACGTGAAGAAACTACATCTTTAGAAATTCAAGCAGTTTGTAAATTAAGAAAGCGGGCCACAATAGGGCTTTAAAGAAACCGAGAACCCCTGCCCCAAATGAATCAGCGTGCTGAATAAAATACACCAAAGCCCCGATGAAAGCCAAGCCGTAAACTCCACCTCCAGCCGCACCACAATTTACGCCTTTTTTTCCTTCGTAACATGAATCTTTACCTTCAGCCATTTTTCTCCTTTATAAATAATAAATTCATTAATATTTTACCATATTTGTACAAGCGCGGATAGAAGAATAGGGCGGCTTGCTAAACCGCCCACGAGATTGCTGGCCTTCTACTGTAGTTTTCTATTATCTGCCTTCCCATTTTGTCATTATGACCGCAAACCTGTTAGTAAACCCTTGGAAGGGTTCAAAGATCTCGGCCAACCTTTTCTCGAGTTCTCCGAAATCTTGTACTGCCTCGACCCTTTGATCAGAATTAAGAGAAGGGTCGCGGAGAATAGCGTTACTTTTCTCTCGGATTTGTGTGGCAAGTAGATTCTTGGTTGCATTAACCCTTGCTATGACTGCATACGCTTGGTGACCGTCAGTAATTGGAGAACTTGGGACGCCCCCTCTCTTCACCACTATGCCTTCTTTTCTCGATAGATCAACTACCAAATCACTCCTCCTTTCTGAAGTCCAGCAGCAATAAAATATCAATCTGTTTTGCAAATTACATTGTCTGAATGTGAAAAGTATGACATTCTGTTGTTTTCATAACAAAACAATACAAAAAGCCCCGTTTCCGGAGCTTTTTGTATAATAACTCAACTGTTACTTAGTATCTTCTTCCGCCGCCGTTAAACCCACTGTGATTTGAATCACGTTTTTCTTGTGGCTTTGCTACATTGACGAAGATTTGTCGGCCCGAAACTTCTTTACCGTTTAATTCAGTAATACAAGTTTGTGCCATTTCCTCGGTTTCAAGAGTTACGAAACCAAATCCTTTGGATCGGCCGTCATTAAACTTGTCAACGATAACTTTTGCTTCAACAACTTTAACACCTTCAACCTCTGAAAAGATCTTTTCGAGAGCTTCATCATCGATTTCATAAGGCAAGCTATTGACGAAAAGTTTGTTTTTTTCGTTTTGCATTTTTTCCTTTACTCTTTGCAACATCGCCTTTCGGCAATCCTGCAAAGAGCTAAACTAAAATAAAAATTCGACCAAGTTATTTCTCAGTCGATTCACCTAAAAATATAGTACTTAAATAAATGACGAGTATTTAACTTATTAACTATACAATAAGAAAATAAATCAGTCAATCGTTCATATTTAATTAATGCGCTGTCCTATAACGAATAAACTAAAGCAAATAAACCTCTGTCATTGACAAGCCACTCGAACAGAGTAGTATGTTAAGTACAGGTTACGGTTTACAAGAGGAGTATTCTTTTTTTAGACCTAATCGGGAGAGTCGCAGCATACGGGCTCTCTCTTTTGATTGTGTTTTATATTAAAAAGTATGCTCCAGCTTTCGCCGGAGCACCAGTATAGATTTTTGCAACTCTACCACCTCAATAGGATGGTTTCTGTATATAAATTACTTCTGCATCAACAATTTGGGGCAGCAGAGTTTTAGCTAGCAAAACACTGCACACTCCCTCGATACAAACAAAGTCGCCCACCTCGAGCTGATGGGCTTCATCAACATAGGCGCAAATGCCGTAAACCTCCGGCACAAAGACCGGCTGATCGAAGATCGGCTGGCCTTCATTATCAAGCGGATAATAGGTGAAGGCGTCCGATTCAACAAGGTGAGAGCCATCATCCAATCGAATCCGATATCCTGGAAAGAAAGGGATAACCTCGAGAACTTTGCCCCAAACTTTTACACGCAGACCTGTCACCAGGCCATTTGGACAAGAACCAGCCAAACTTCTATGCGACCCGCCAAAAGGCAGTGGTAAAGTGTTGCTAAATCCCTGAAAAAGCATCTTTCTGGGATTTAACTGCTTCTCACCATGTGAGATGCTGAGTATCCCGGAGAAGTCGACCAAATCCCCTTGCCGAAGACCGTACGACCCGCGTATTTTGATGCCAAAGGGATACTCCAGCAACTGTATGTATGAGGCTCGACCGCCAGAAATGAGAATGTTCTTAGTCGTAACCTGCCAACCGCTTAAGTCGACCAGTCCAGGCTGTAAACCTGGACTAGGCATAGGCCCAGCAGATCGAAGAAACGGCGTCGGAGCGCTACCTGGAATATGGCGCCAAAGAACAGCCCTCACTCTACCACTAGCGTCCTTGGCCCAGCCACAGATTTCGCCGTACTCATTAATGTCCTTAGCACACGCGCTTCCGCCGCCAAGATCAGGCAGTACTTCTGCTCCACCTTCCTCGCTCCAGACAAATGCGTGGCAAACACCTGAAGCTGAGGTTGAATAACCAACAACCTGAGCAGTACTACGCGGTTCAACATCATCCGCGGACATATTTCGCGCGTCTAAAGTTGCCCCGCACATGTTGATTTGTTCGTTCATCGGATTATTCATTGCCAAAGCATAGCCGTCTGTATCGCCAGGATATAGCGGCAGCAAAGTTCTAGCACTTCCCGTCTGACTAAAAGCACGGAAAATGCCGCCAACCCTTACTGTTCCGCACAGCTGATTGACGAAGTTTCCGTCAGCGTAAGAAGCGCTGCTGTCATTAGCCGCCACATTATCAGTGACAATAAAACCAGATGCTCCTGTAGACGTCAGCGACCCTCCCAACACTCGAGTGTAAACCCGTTCATCTGAAGAGTTGATAATCACAGGAGGCAGAATTAGGTTCGCACTAGTACCTGAGCCATTTATTCGAACACAGGTATAGTACGGATCAAAAGTTGTGCTAGTGTCATACCCAATGTCATAACCGCCGCTGTCATTTGGTGTCAACTTCAGATCAGCATGATATATAACGTTTCGATTTTCACATTCCCAGATGCAGGGTACGTATTCGACCAGAGCGCCGTTCCGGACTGACGCCTGGCCACATAAATGGCCGCATGGCCCAATCGAATTTACCTGAGAATGGGGGCCTGTTAAGCCTGGCAATGGATAATCATAAACTGCTCCCGTAGAAACATACCAGAGAGTTGCAACCCTGACTTTACCCTTAAGGAAACCGCCGGCAATACGGTGATTGCTGACACATAGAGCGACTCCATTACCTCCAGCGAGTTGAATCAGCCCTTCTTGTTCAGTCCAACGAAAGGGTTTCTGTACAGACTGATCTGTTTCGCTCGGACTGCAATATCCCACGACATCACAGTAGTCGTTAATGCCGTTTGCGCAACCATAATAGGTTCCGCTCAAAGCATTTAGGTCGAAAATGGCATACTCTGCCGCAACAGGACAAGAAAACAATCCTGCAAGAATTAACCAAACTGCAGTAGCAACTATCTTCAATTGACTCCTCCTTGTCAACGAACATTCATTCCAGGAAATCATAACAAATAATTGCTTAAAACCATATTTTTTGGGAAAATTCATATAGATGACTCTATACCACAAAAGAATGCATGTAGTTCTACAAGTAGCAATTTCATTGCTGCCTTTTGTTTATTATCCGATTTTATTTTTCACATTAAATAAGCCATCGCAAGCCGATGTTGCGGCAGTAGAACTTTTCTCTGAATATTTTGACGGTGTTACAGCACCAGATTTTGGAAATAAATTTACCCCCGAAGGTGAGAACAATTTTTGGGGTACGGTTGATGCCAACGGCACAAACTACCTTTGGTCTGATTATCTTAATACACCTTATCTCCCCGATTCAAACTCTTCCCTAGTTTCTTCTCCGACAGATTTATCAGCCAAAACCGCCAACTTAACATTTAATATTTCCTGTGATACCGAATTAAGAACTTCGGAGTGGAAAGATTACGTTGTCATAAGTGGATTCGACGGCACAGACTGGAACGAAATAGC
>Ga0172381_10004445_pt1 | contig 14531 bp, 2 predicted proteins | sample Leawel6488metaG_FD_119754 | JGI IMG/M metagenome (GOLD analysis project Ga0172381, IMG submission 119754) | Leachate microbial communities from a municipal landfill in Southern Ontario, Canada - Leachate well 64-88 metaG | ecosystem: Engineered > Solid waste > Landfill > Unclassified | place...
CCCCCGTAGTATTGATTTTGGTTGATGTAGGCGGTTGCCTGCGTTCCCGCCGCATTGAGATACAAGCTGACGGGGTTATCATTGGGATAGTAGACCATCATCGGATCTACATTTTTGTTGATCATTTGCATGGTGCTGCAGTAGTTGGTGCAGCCGGAGGTTTTCACCCAGGCGGAAAGGGTGAAATTTGCATAATCAGTGGTGCTGTTGCTGTCGAGAGAATTGTTCCACGTTCCGTCGAACGACAGCCCTCCGTCGAGCATTCCTGTCGTCCATGTGACGTTCCCGTACAGCGTTCCGTTCGAGTTCCCCGCGGTGTCCACGGCTGTGGAGCCCGCAGCGTCGTCGAGTTCCCAGTGATTGACGATATCGGGAATCGGGGCGCTGCCGGCATCAATGGTGAGATGGTGGAAAGAACTGCTCCCGCCGAGATCGAGGGTGGCGCCGCTATCACTGGTATTGAGCAGGGTTCCCGTGCTCGTCGAGAAAGTCCCCGCACTTGTGCGTACGGAACCGCTTGCACTCAAACCATAGGTTCCCATCGTCATCGTGCCGAGCACTTTGAGGCTGTAGGTTCTCACCCGTCCGCCCGGGTTGAAGGTGTCTCCCGTCCAGACGTACAGTGATTTGCTTCTCTTCATTTGCAGTGTGTTATGGCCATCGACACCGTAGATGTGCGAGAGGCCGGCGCTGCCGTTCGAAGCGGCAGTGAGCAGGTCCGCGTTGGTGACGGAGGAGGATCCGTTGTCGCTGCGGATGATGAGGCGGTTTTTGTAGATATCGAGGCCTGTGGGCGCGGTGTCTGAAGCAATCGTGACGGTCACTCCGCTGTTCGAGCCTGTCAGGTACACGCTCACGACGGATCCCGCCGAGAGGGGCACACCTGTGATGGTGTAGGCGCCGGTTGCACTGGTTGTCGCTGTTCCGGCCGCGGTGGCCCCGTCAACGCTCACCGCGACGGTTTCACCCGAGAGGGGAGTCGATCCTTCATCGCTGTAGACCGTTCCGAGAATGGTCTGCGGTGCCGAGAAGGCCCAGTTCACGTTGTGTCCCGCATTGGTGCAGTGTGCCGTAGAGAGATCGATTAACTCGGCGTTGGTGTTCTTCCCGTCCTTCATATCCAGGTAGCTGAGTGTTCTCGTTGTCTGCGGGTCGATGTTCCACCATGTTCCGTCGATACTGGAGCGCAGGCTCAGCAGTTGCTCCGCAGTTCCGTTCAAGGTCAGCGTATTACTCACTGTTTGTGTGGTTCCTGCGGCAAAGGTCAGCGTGGCCGCGCTTGCAACGCTCTTTGTAAGGTTGTAGAAGGTCGTGCTGCCACTCATGGTCTGGTTCGTTCCGTCCAGAACCACGGTGGAGTTGGTAATCGTGAAGGTTCCTCCGGACTTCAACCATGAGCCCGAGAGTGTTGCCGTGTTCGTGCCCAGATTGAAGGTCCCCTTCAACGTAATTCCCGATCCCACGTTGACGTTGCCACCCGGCACGAAGCTGTCTCCGGTCCAGATCCACAGCGCTTTACCGCTCTTTACGTTGAGTACACTGCTATCAACCGTGTAGATGTTCGAGATGTCATCTTCCGCAGAGACAGCGGCGGTACTCAGGTTCGCATTGGTCAGGCTGCCGTTGTTGTCCTGACGGGTGATGAGATGGTTCTTGTACAAATCCGCACCGGTCAGATTCACTCCGTTCGTGACCGTGACCGTGACGGCATCCGCCGTTTCATCTTCCAGGTAGATGGTGAGAATGTCTCCCGGTGATGCAACAACGCCCGAAACGGTATATGTGCCGTCCGAAGCGTTGCTCTCTGCAGTCGTCGCGAAGTCCACGCCGTTCACCGCCACGCGTACGGTCTGACTGCCGAGCGCGGTTGTTCCTTCGTTGCTGTAGACCGTGCCCGACACGTCCATTGAGCCGGTGGCGAGGGTTTCTTCGCTCGCATAGGTCAGTTCGTTCGAAGCACTTGCCATGTTCTGGTACTCAAAGGCATTCCATGCGGCGGAACGGGCGCTGGCGCTGATGCGCACTTCGTCGATCTGTGCATTCGTAAATTCGTTCCACGACGGGAAGTACGCATCGGCACCGATGGTGATGCGGTTCGTGGCGTCACCGGTGATATTGCCTGTCAGAGCTGTTGTTTTATCGGCCGTGCCATTCAGGTACAGAATGGCATTGGCGCCATCGTAGGTGCCGGAAACGTAGTACCACTGTCCATCATTGACAGTCGTATTCGAAACAACACGGTCTCCCCAGCTGGTGGTGTAGAGACCCAGAAGCGCTTTATGTCCGCCGCCGGAGGCATAGCGGGCGATACCGTACTGCAGGCTGGAGCCATAGCGTTTACTCACAATGAAGTGATTGCCCGTTCCCTCCCCATTGAAGTAGACCCATCCGGACACGGTGATGCCTGCCCCCGTCACGTTGACACTGGAACTGCCGGGGATCTCGACATAGTTGTTTGAGCCGTTGAAGCTATCCGCGCCATCAATCTTGCCGGCGGCCGTACCCTGTGTCGTAACGGTGACGGTTGTTGAGTCGTTCGCATTCGCGGTGGAGTCTGCGTGCTGGCCTGAGGATTCTTTGAGATGCCACACACCCTTGTAGTTGGAGTCCCACACGGCATCGGCATCCTGCCCGTCCGCTGCCGTACCGCTGCCGTAGTACACGTAGATGTCCGTATCCGCCGCGCTGGAGATCGTAGGCACCTTCACCCAGAAGTCGCCGGAACCGGAACCGGAAGAAACCGAATAGCTCTCACGCTCGTAGTTCAGTGGCGCTCCGAAGGAGTTCGTGAACCGGATATCATCCCCATCGTTCTGTGCATTGGCCCCGATGCCCGCATCCTGATGGATTTTCACGTAGAGCGGGAAATTCGTCAGATCGCTGGCCACGTTGGTGTGCGCAATGGTGATTTTCTTGCGATCGACCCAACTCTGGTACCACCCGAAGCCCCAATTCGTGTTGTTGCCGCTGTCTTTTCCTCCCGTGGAGGCATCGATGGCACTCGTGGCGAGGTTTTCGCTATCCTTCACGTCCAGATACGAGACACTCAGCGTTGATGGATAAAGTTTCCACTGTTGTCCGGCGACACTCGAGCGCAGGGACAGTTTGTTGCCCGCGGCTCCATTCAGCGTGAGGGTATTGCTCACGGTCTGGGTCGTCCCGGCGGCGAAGGTCAGAGTCGCCGCGCTCGTCACGTTCTTCGTCAGGTTGTAGAAGGTGGTCGAACCGCTCATGGATTGATGGGTTCCATCCAGAATCACGGTGGAGTTGGAGATCGTGAAGACGCCGCCCGCCGCTTTCAGCCATGCGCCGGATAAGGTCACGGTGTTCGTTCCAATGGTGAAGGTGCCTTTAATGGTCACGCCCGATCCCACGTTGACGTTGCCGCCCGGTGTGAAGGTATCTCCCGTCCAGACCATCAGCGCTTTTCCGCTCTTCACATTGAGCACGCCGGCATCCACAGAGTAGATAGTTGAGACGTCATCTTCTCCGCTCACCAGTCCTGCATTAAGATTGGTGTTCGTCATAACGCCCGTCGCCTCCCGCCGGACGACGAGGTGGTTTTTGTAGAGGTTGGCCGAAGTGATGTTCGTGTCGCTGACTGCAGTGACGATGGCGGAATCCGCTGTTTCGTCTTCCAGATAGATCGTGAGAATATCTGCCGGATTCGCCGTAATGCCGGAAATGGAGTAGGTTCCGTTTCCCGCGTCGCTCTCCGCTGTTCCCGCACTATCCACGCCGTTGATCGCCACGCGTACGGTCTGGTTGCCCAGCGGCGTCGTTCCTTCGTCGCTATAGACCGTGCCGGAGATCGTGAGAGTTCCACCCTCGGCATGGGTTTCTTCTGTATCCCACGAAAGCTCATGGGTGGCGCTCGACATGTTGTGGTACTCGAATGAGATCCAGTCAGCGGAGCGGACGACCGTGGAGATGCGGAATTCCTGCAGGCTGCCGTTCCAGTTTCGCCCGCCGCCGGAATAGCCTTGTGCAATGCGCATGTTCGCATTCAGCGCCGTGAGTGCCGTGGTGGCCGAATACTGGACTGCCAGTGTCTCGTTCACGTAGACCTTGTTCGTGACGGTGCTGCTTTTCGTGTAGGACACCCACTGCCACACATCCGCCGTGAGGGTGAAATTCGTCACGCCGCTCGCACCGTAGACGTTCGTTGACGATGCGTCCTGCTGCATCACGATTCCGGTATTGCCGCTATGGTTGCCGAAAATATCGGCGTAGGTCTGCTGCGTTGCACCGGGCTTGGCCCAGAAGCTGAAGGTGTAGTCGTTGAGAAGACTGTCAGGCGCGTAGGTGAAGGGTCGATTGGTATTGAGTTGGTTTGACGCATCAGCACTAAAGGATAGTGCCTTTCCGAAGACACCGGCTGTCAGGTTGCTCGTGGTCATGTTGTTTTCGCACGTTGCGTCGTACCCGCTGGGCGAAGAATCAAGAATCTGCGGAGCCGAACCGCTGGGGTCATTATTCATGTGCCAGACGGCGAGGTATCCATTACTCCAAACCGCCGAAGCGCTCTCTCCGGCCGCCGCCGTTCCACTGCCGTAGTAGACGAAGATGTCCGTATCTGCGGTGCTCGAAATGGAGGGCACCTTCACCCAGAACAATCCGGAGCCGGAACCGGACGAAACAGAGAATTCTTGCTGTTCGGAACTTAAGGGCACACCCATGGCGTCCGTGAACCGCAGGTCATCGCCGTCACTCTGCGCACGTGCGCCGATGTCCGAATCCTGATCAATTTTCACCAACAGCGGGAAATTCGTCAGGCTGCCGTCCACGTTCGTATGCGAGACCGTGATCTTCTTGCGGTAGCCCCAATCCTGGTACCATCCGAATCCCCAATTCGTGTTGTTGCCGCTGTCCACGCCCCCGATCGTCGCATCCACGCTGCTCGTATAGGTGTTATCGCTGTCTTGGACGTTAACGAACGAGAGTGCGGATGTCCCCGATGGATAGATAATCCACTGCTGTCCGGCGACACTGGAGCGGAGGCTCAGGAGATTTCCTGCGACTCCGTTCAAGGTCAGTGTATTGCTTACGGTCTGCGTCGTTCCGGCGGCAAACGTCAGGGTGGCCGCGCTCGTCACATTCTTCGTCAGGTTGTAGAAGGTGGTCGAACCACTCATGGTCTGGTTCGTTCCATCCAGAATGACGGTGGAGTTCGAGATGGTAAAGGCTCCTCCCGATGCCTTCAGCCATGTGCCGGAGAGCGTCGCCGTGCCCGTTCCCAGATTGAAGGTTCCCTTGATCGTCACGCCCGATCCCATGTTGACATTCCCTCCCGGCGCGAAGGTGTCTCCCGTCCAGATCCACAGCTGTTTCCCGCTCTTCACATTCAGAACGCCGTCGTCAACCGTGAAGACAGTGGTGATATCGCTGTCTCCGGAATTATCGGCTGTACCGAGCATGGTATTCGTGAGAGAGCTTCCGACATCGTTGCGGGTGATGAAATGATTGACGTACAAATCGATTCCCGTCAGGTTGTTGCCGTCGCTCACGGTCACCGTGACGGCTTTCTGCGTTTCATCATCCACGTAGAGCGTCAGAACGGTTCCGGAGGAAATGGTGGGCAGTCCGGTGATCTGGAACGTACCGTCGCCCTCCGTCGTGTCATTGCCCGCAGCGGCAGCACCGTTGATGCTGACGCTGATTTTCTTGCCCGAGAGCGTGCTCGTTCCCTCGTCGCTATAGAGCGTGCCGGCGATTCCGTACGCAACACTCTGCGTGACGGTGTTCGATGTGCTTCCGTTACAGTTGTCATTGCCGTCGTAGACGGCGGTAATACTGTGCGAACCGGCTGCCAGACTCGTGGTAACAATATAACCGCTTCCGAAACTCATGGTTCCGGTATCGATGGTGGAGGCACCGTCTTTGAAGGTCAGTGTGCCCGTGGCCGTGCTCGGATCAACGGAAGCCGAGAACCGCACCGACTGCCCGGGGGCGATGGGGTTGGCCGATGTCGTGAGGGTCACCGTCGCAGTCGACTTGTTGACTGTCTGTGTGAGGGCATCGGATGTACTGGTGTTGTACGTGCCGTCTCCGTTGTAGACAGCGGTGAGCGAGCGGGATCCCGCGCGGATTGCCGTTGTCGTGAGCGAACCGCTTCCGTGACCGAGCATCACCGTGCCGACCGTGGACGTACCGTCCTTGATGGTCACGAATTCGCCGGCGCTTGCGGAGTTCACGGTGGCGGTGAGTGTCGTGCTGCTGCCGTAGGTGCTCGGGTTCACGCTGGAGGCGAGCGTGGTGGTGGTCGAGAGAAGACTGATCGATAATTCAAAATCGAGGATGCGGCTGCTTGTGGAATCGACGACAAAGAGACGGTTGTGAGGCTGATCGAACACGACGGAACCGGGATAGTAGAAGGTGGACTGTCCACCGTAGCTGGAGTTCGTGTCATCAAAATTTGAATGACCAAGAACGTTCTGCGCGTTCTGTCCGTCCGTGATCGATCCGAGTTCGTGGACGAGAATGCGACTGCTTGAAGTATCGGTGACGAAGAGACGGTTGCGGGTTCCATCGTACGAGAGTCCCTTGGGGTAGTTCATGCCAGCCCTCCCGGCTGCTGCACCCCCGTTGGTGAAGTTCGACTGACCCAGTACATTACTGGCATTCATTCCGTCGGTGATGGAGGCGACAGCGAAGACCAGAACACGGCTGTTGTTCGTATCGGATACGAAGAGGCGGTTGCGCACGGCATCGAACGCGAGTCCATTGGGAGCACTCAGGCGAGCTTGGGTGGTTGCCGCCGAGGTGCCGCTGAAACTCGTCTGCCCCAGCACATTGGTGGCATTCTCTCCGTTCGTGATGGAAGAGACGTCGTAGACGAGCACACGGTTATTGCCCGTGTCGGCGACGAACAGGCGGTCATGCTTGGCGTCATAGGTGAGAGCTTTCGGCGCGTTCATTCTGGCTTGGCCGGACGATGAGGCGATCGTCGTGAAATCGGCCTGGCCCAGAACAGAGTCTGCATTCTGGAAGTCCGTGATGGTTGCGGTAGAGTAAACAAGCACGCGGTTGTTCGTCGTATCCGCCACGAAGAGACGGTCATGGATGGCATCGTAGGCAACTGCCTGCGGACCATTCATGCCTGATCGCGAACCGGTACCGGTCCATGTGTTGTAATCCGGCTGCCCCAGTACATGGATGGCGTTCTCCCCATCGTCAATGGCAGTGGTATCGAACACAAGAACGCGGTTGTCGCCGGTATCCGCCACAAAGAACCGGTTATGGATCGTATCCATGACGCCGTCAGCTGGAGAACTGAAGCCGTAGGTGCTGCCGTTTCCCCCTGTGTTGTTAAAGTCATATTGACCGAAGACATGCGTGGCGTTTGCCCCATTGCGCACTCCGGCGGAGTTCATGAGTACGGTTGCATTCGCGATGTCCGAGGTACTGGTTGTATGCGTACTGTCGCCGATCACTTTTGCCGTGAGTTTGTTGACCCCGACTGCGAGGGTGCTGACATTGATGCTAGCGGCACCCCAGCTGCCGGAGGCGCTTCCCAGTACGAGCGACCCGCTCAGAAATTGAATGGCTGCTGTATATTCGTAGGGATTGTAGCTTGCGTTGAGTGCGATGGTGTCGCCCGAATTGGAGGTTGCCGGGGAGGGCGAGAGGCTGATCGAGGTTCCGAGCTTATTCACAGTCATTGCGTACGTACTCGATTCGCTGCCGTTGTAGGTCGCATCTCCCCCGTAGACGGCATGAAGAACCGTTGTACCGATTTGGAGTGTCGGATTAATTGTTGCGGTTCCGTAATCCCACCATTGCAGATCATACGAATTGAGGAGTGTCGATCCGCTGTAGAGTGCGATGTTTCCCGTAACATCCCAATTGCATGTGCCTACATAGATATAAATCGTTTCACCGTACGACACGGGGTTCGCGTTGGCCCAGACGGAGCAAGCACAATCCGTGCCATCGTTTGCAATCTGCCACGAGCGAAGTTCATTCAGTGTTTCATTTTCTGTGAGGAGAGGAGAGAGCTTCAGCGGACCCATCAGAAAGAACTGCGGAGAGACATCCGGCGCGTCGTAGGTGTAGCTGAATGTCGCCGTCTCGCCTGCCTTCCAGGAGCCATGCCATTCGATAAGCTTGTCAGCGACAGCGCCGGTTTGCGTGCGTGCAGTCTCCGTCTGAGAAGCCGTATGAGTTGTGTCCCGGAGAGCCGCACCGCTGCCTCTGCTTGGTGCCTTGATCTGGTCCTTTTTCACGCTTTGGGCTGTGGCGGGCTGGCAGTGATCATCCTGACACAGAGTTCCCTTGGGAGAGACGTCCGAGATTTCAAACTCCCCCGGAACCGTCTCGGTCACCGTTCCTTCAAAATCCTCGTTGAACTGTACCGTGATCTCCATTGGCGAGGTTCCAATCGGATACAGACGGGTCGCTGCTTTGCGGGAGATGACGACGGGCCACGATGCCTTCTCACTCAGATCCATTTTTGCTTTTCGATTGCGCTCAGAATCTGCAATGGGAGGAGGAGAGAGCAGCTCGATTTGTATGACGATGGCTCCTGTAGCGGAAGTTTCAGTCTCATTGGAAGAGGGCTGAAGAATGGGATCTCCTCTTGCAGAGACCCTCTGCGTCATCTCCCGTACCCCATTCTTCGTTTCCGCCGAAAGCTTCAATGTGTACGTTCCCGATTCCGTGACCGAGAAGAACGCTTCGTAGTCGGGCGAGATGTTTTCGGAATTCATTTCGCCGCAGGTTCCCGTGACCTTCACAGATTGATCACTTGTCGAGAGTTCCGTCACTTCTCCCGAAGGAGACGTCACGGAAAGCCCGACGGTCGCATCGCAGATGATCTTCCCTTCGTCATCCAATACTCCGATGGCTACCTGCACCTTGTCTCCGGTGTCGTACCGATCCTGATTCGTGTTCATGGCCAGCACGCCCCATGCGAAATCCTGCGAAAGCGTCTGACTCTCTCCGCTGAGAGGATTCGTCACGGTCATTTCCAAGGTATACAAACCCGGAGTGAACGCGCGCTCCGGTTCCAGCACGAGCACGACGGAGCCCTGAACGAAGTGGAACTTGGGAGAGAATTCCCGTCCGGCTTTGTCGGTAAGCTTGATCTGGATCAAGGAGGAAGAATCCAAGGAAGAGGCCGAAGAAGCAGTTGTGGTTTCCTGCGCGATTGCCTTCGTCACCTCTTGCATGTTCTCTTTCACGGCTTCCGTCACCGTCTCTGTCGCCGCATCGCTCGTCACGCCCGACTGCTCGATGGCACTCGTCACAGAAACGTCCGAGAAGGAATTGCCCAAAGCTTTCTCAACGGCTTGTTCCACCACGGCTTCCTTCACTTTCTCAGACTGCGTTGCCTGATCGATCATCGCGCTCACATGTGGATTGTCTTTGAGAATCTCCGCGACCTGATCCGAGGCATCGCCTTCACTCAGGACAGCATTGACCGTGTCCGAAACGGTCTGTTGTGTTCGGGAAGTGCGTCGTTCATCTCCGGCAATGGTACTGAGCGCAGTAGAGTCGGAGGCAATCATCGTTCCGATTTCCACACTCTTCTGATTCACGAGTGCGGAGAGTGCTTCTTGGCGAACGCTTTCCTCATCCGTTGTGGCCGAGACGATCTCTCGAAGTGCCACGTCTTCCTTCAGGTGCCCCTGCGTATCGAGAAGGTCACTTCCGCTCAAGGTGACATTCAGAAGTCGGAATGTTGGCAGGCTCACTGCATTGAAGTTCGTTCCTCCGATGGGATCAAGGGTCAGTAGGGTCACAGCGCGCTGTGACTCTACTGGTTCGTTCTCCATTTGCTTCAACACCAGCAATTGCCACTGGCGCGGTTCTTCAACCGAGAAATCCATCGTGCCGCTGCTCAGGGTCGTTGCGACAATGCCGTTGAACGAGTCAATGCTCCCCGTGATGCTCTGTGCGATAGTGTGCAGGGAGTTCACCGTTGTCTGCCAGGCATGGGCGATCACCGCGCAGAGATCGTTGATGGCGAAAGACAATGAATACGGAGATGCTGAGTGAGTCGAAAGCAGACTGGCTCCGAGAGGGGAATCAATTCCCCCACCCTCGATCCCTCCCCCGGTGGGAGAGGGAGGTGCCTCATCTTCCGTTGCTTCAGTGGATGAGGAAGAAAGCGCCTCTTCCCCCGGCGGGGGAAGAGGTTGGGAGATGGGGGAGATGACTGTGGATGAGGAGGACGAGGACGTCACTGCTTCATCCTGTACATCCATGACCTGTGTCGAAGATGCAGAGGACGAAGCGGAGGCGGAGGAAGCGGTACTTCCCGTTTCCGTCAGGATCAAACTTCCCGTTCCTGCAGAAGAGCCGGAGAAGAGAGAAGATGCGAAGGAAACCGACGATCCCGATGACACCGCAGCGTCATCCCGAGCGGAGCCGAGGGATGATCCCGATGAAGCAGAAGATACGGAGGAGACCGAAGAATCCGAAGAAGCAGAAGATGGCACCGTCACGGCCATGCCCACGACCGTCCCTTCCGCCTTGAGTGGACCGAAGAGGGCGAAGAGGGGGGCGGATGAGGGGGACTGATACGTATACGTGAGCGTCACGGGAATGCCTCCCTCCCATCGTCTGCTCCAGGTGAGGGTAGTGATATCTCCGTCTCTGTCTTCACTTGCGCGCGGTTCGGTTGTGAGGATATCGAATCCTTCGGGCACGCGTTCCGTGATGTTCCCTTCAAACGATTTTTCAGGAGTTACGGTGATCGTCATCTTTTCCTCCTGATCCGGATACGAGCGGGTGACCGATGAGCGGACGATGGAAAGTCCCTCGAGACTTTCTGTAACGTTGAGCTTCTCGAAGATCAACGAGGAAGTAAGAGCAGAGAGAGAAGTCGGGGAGGTTTCGAGAGTGAGTGTCGTCGTTCCTGCAGAGGCGAGGGGAGTCGAGAGGGCATAATCCGGTAGCGTCGAGAATGTGCGTGCGACACAGCTCGCTTGCGCCTTGATGGTGTTGTCTTTCGTCGAGTAGATCATCGCGTTCACTCCGGGCTGTTTGACTGTGAGCTCGAGATCATTCCCGCAGACAGGTGAGCCCTGCGTATCAGCCTTGCTCACGGTCACGTTCAGTGATTCGCCGGAAAGAGGAGTTGTGTTTGAAATATTCAGAGCTGTGAAACCCACGGTCACATCACTGTCGATCACCGTGACCTCGCCATCGCTCCGCCCGTCAATCTTGCGCAGGAGAGAGCGGATCATTCTCGATTCTCCGCGTGTCGTATCCAGTGCGGCGTTCAGATGATAGGTGCCGGGTGTGAAGGGATTCGGAAGACTGACCGTCACTCTGTAGTCGTTGTTCTCGGGGGTGACTGACCACGTGACGGGCATTTCTTCATCCTGTGCATCCGTGAGGGTGACCGTGAGGCGGGACAAAAGTTCATCACTGCTCCCGATCTCGCGCTGCTTGGGGACGAGGAAGGAAGGATGGATATTTGCGTTGAGGGCATCGGTGGCGAGAGTTGCCTGCTCGATGACAATGGGAGTTTCGGAGGAAGCAGAAGAGGCCGAGGTAGCCGAGGAACCAGAAGATGTAAGTGTCTCGCCGGTTCCGGTAAGTGCGCCTGTTTCTGTCGAAGGGATGATGACAGAAGCTCCTGATGCTGAAGCAGATTCCATTTCGCTCAGCGATGAACTGGCCATGGTGGCGCCGCTCCCGGATGAGGAAGTTGAAGAAGCAGAAGATGCCGAGGAAGCCGAGGAGGAAAGTATCTCACCGGTTCCCACACTCGCTCCTGTTCCCGTCGAAGGCAGAACTACTGCTCCCGTCTCTGTTGCCATTGATGCACTTTCTGCGCTGGGTGCGGAAGAAGAAACCGAGGATGCAGAAGAATCATCCTCCTTCGCTGAAGCTACGGAGGACAAGGAGGAACTCTCGGTTGAACTTGCACTGAACGAAAATGAAGAGGTGGACGAAGAGCTTTCAATGGTCGAACCAGAAGAGGACTTCGGCAGCTGGGATTCGCGAATCCCAGCTACGGAGTTCTCGCTTTCCTGGTTAATTTCTTTTTGCCGCTTAATCTTCTCCTGCAGTCGCTCAAGGCGTTCATTTGTTTCGGAGGAAGAAGACTCTTCGGAAGAGATATTTGAAACTTCTGAGGAAAATGTCATTGAACTCTCAGATACTGCCGAAGAGCTCAGCTCGCTCACGGATGCCGTTACGGAAGAAGAACTTTCATCACTGGAACCCGTTTCAGATACATTGACCGTTTCATCTGTACTCTCGATGATGTTTTGCTCGACTTTGCCTGTCAGAAGAAAAGCAAGGCGCTTTGCCTGCGGAGCAGTGAGCATCACAATGACCGTCCCGAGAATCGTCAGGATGAGCAGGCGGTGACTTGGTCGAAATACACCCTTCTGGTTGGTAGGTTGATTGCTCAACTGCAAGCCCAGAGGGGGCTCAAAACCAGAGGCCGGAAGTGGATTTTTATCTTTGTTTTCCATTAAGCCAGAAATCCATATATTTTAGCAGAAAACGGCATTTTGGTGAATGCTGAGCCATATCACAGAATCAGATTCATGCAATATCTTGAAGACGGCTTCAGTAAGCCGTATGTAAATAATTACTTCAAAAAAATGAAGGAATTAATCAAAGACAACTATTCTAAACAGTGTCATGGTGGCATCTCAATGTGAGCGATGACATGTTTTTCAACTGAAGCTTTCTCAAGGCGAAATTCCATCGGCTGTTCGGGGCAAGTGGAACACGACGATCATCGATAATCGGGGTACGCCGAAAGATGAGAACTTTCGTAGCGTGACTGTTCGTCTGATGGGTGTACGGAGTGTAGAACATCTCAACATCCTCACGGAACGTGTTGTTGAAGATGTGCGCACCCTGCTCCGTGTCAGTGAAGCGTCAGAATTACATCAGGGACGAAAGAAATATCCTCCGCTCACGATCGAAACACTGAAAGAGATGATGAGAGTCGAACTCAATCATCTTCCGGTGTTGGTGACACTGAGGAGTAAATGATGAATTCAAAAATACACCATCTAAGGTAATGCTCCTTTCGGATCGATATTTGTCCCATTTTGAAGGACTTCAAAGTGCAAGTGCGGTCCTGTCGTCGTGGGGCCCGACCCGTGTGCACCGACTGCGCCGCCGCTCAGTCCCACCGCTGCCCCCTGTCTGATATCTTGGCCAGTAGATACGGAAATCTGTGAGAGGTGACCGTAGAGAGTTGCAGAGCCGCCGCGGTGCCCGATGAGGACGTAGGAGTAGCCGGTGGCTCCACCGTCTCGAGCCAAAAAGACGATGCCATCTGCAGCTGCGAACACCGGAGAACCCTGTCCGATGACGATATCAATTCCATAATGTTCGATACCGAAGTGTTCTTTGTAATCAGGATCGAGAAAACCGGCGGAGACAGAACCGTACGCGGGCCAGGCAAACTGCGGTTGATCGGGAATTGTTGAGTGATCGATCGTGCCCGGCGTCAGGAGTCCTTTCTGAATAAGCTCACGTTCGATGCGACTGCGGATCTGGGCATCGATGCGCGCGAGCTGTCCCTGCATGCGAATCACATCCGCATGAACCTCTTCCGTCGTTTTTTGAATGCGTTCCATTTGGTCATTGATGTTCCCGAGTTTCTGGACGGCTTCTCGTTCAATTTCGAGAGCTTTTTCTGCCTCTCTATTCATCACGTTTAACCGTGCCCGGGCATCAGATAGTTGGCTTACATACGATGCAATCTGAACATCCTCGTCGTCAGGAGCGGAGGCGCGAAGATTCGAGTTGTTCATAAGAAACTCTTGCGCCGCCGCAGTCACGAGCCCGCTGAGAGAAGGCCCATCGTGAACTGCTCCACGCAAAACTGAGGATGTTTTCTGTACACCACGGATTAGGAGGAGTACTTGTGATTGCTGCCCTGAACGTGCAACAAAGGAATCTCCATTCACTGCGGACAACCACTCGTGATTGAGAATAATCGTGTTCAGGAATGAGACTTTTTTTCGAAGCAGACGTTTCTCGCGCATGATCGGGATGATGTTCTTTGTGGCAGATGCGCCCTCGGCTGCGTAACGGCGTTGCAGGGTCGGCAGACTGCGCATGCGCTGGTATTCCTGCGTGACATCCACAACGGCAACGTTGAGGGAACGCTCAATTTCTGACCGCTCATCCGATTGGACGAATGCCAATGTGAGAAGAGGCAGCAAACCGGCAAGCAGGACTGCAGCAGTCGTCGTCCGGTTGATTCCCGTCTCAATGGGGAGATACTTGTGTTTTTTCATTTACATTTTCTATTATACCATAGTCGTATGAGTGGCGGAAGAGGCGATTCGTGGCATTTTCTCTTCAGGAAGCCATTGCAAAGATCGTAGAAATCCGTAGTCTATCCCCGTTACGATTTGTCATTCAATTTGTAATCCTAACCCTAGCCCTACTCCCGATCCTCCATGTGCGGAATCATTGGATATGTCGGCAAGAGAACGGATGCGGGTGCGCTCGTTGTGGAGGGGCTCAAGCGACTGGAATATCGCGGGTATGACTCGTGGGGAGTGGCGTGTAAAACGGAAGACGGTGTCGTGATTCGCAAA
>Ga0172381_10004446_pt1 | contig 14529 bp, 12 predicted proteins | sample Leawel6488metaG_FD_119754 | JGI IMG/M metagenome (GOLD analysis project Ga0172381, IMG submission 119754) | Leachate microbial communities from a municipal landfill in Southern Ontario, Canada - Leachate well 64-88 metaG | ecosystem: Engineered > Solid waste > Landfill > Unclassified | place...
AGAAATAACTCCCGGTACCGTTTTCAGGAACTTACGGATCTCTGTCTTCAAAACACCGGTTCCGGTTCCGTGTAATATTTCCAACCGGCCGGTTCCCGTCATAAAAGCATCGTCCAGGAAACGGGACACTTCCTGTAATGCTTCATCAGCGCGCATACCCCGTACGTCCAGTCGGGAAGAAAAATTCAGACGACGGGAGGAAACACTGTCAGGAATGACGCCCTGAGTGCTTCTAACCGTTTTGTTATATGACTTGTATTCATTTTGAGATATTTTTTGTAAACCGGCTAAATCCACCCATGTGATGATTTGCCCGGTCCCCACACCTGCTTTTTTCCCTTTGATTTTCAAGATCTCTCCCACTATCGTCCCGTCACCGGTTTTCACCTTATCTCCCGGCCCGGGAGGTTTCTGCATATCAACCTGGGCTGTGTTTTTCTGACTTTTTTTGTGTTCCGGACCTCCCTCTTTGTTTCTTTTTTGTTTTCTTTTTTCATTCGCCTCTTTTCTTTTTCTAAGCTGATCCATCTTACGGGCAATTTTATCGTCCTGTGTGTCTTCACTTACTTTTATCAAAGATTCTTTGAAGTGATTCAGGTCTTCCCGGGCAAGTTTGGTTTTCTCTTTTTCTGCTTGTGATTCGCGGATTTCCTTTATAGTGTTTTCTACTTTTTTGTTTGCCGTTTCCACGATCTTCATGGCATCCAGACGCGCCTGTTCCAACATTTTTTTCCGGAGGGCACGAATCTCGGTCAACTCGGCCTGGTATTTATCTGTAATATTTTCAAGCGTTTTGTCAGTCTGTTTGATCCGGGCCACTTTTTCTTCCCATTTACGGCGGTTTCGGGCAATGTTGCGTATATATCTTTCGGTTTCCACAAAACCGGCACCGGCTTTTTCCTGGGCTTTGCGAATAAGATCATCAGGCAATCCCATTTTACGGGCGAGCTCAAAAGCGAAAGAGTTCCCGGGGACCCCGGTTTCCAGTTTGAAAAGCGGGCGGATATGCTGTACGTCAAACTGCATGGCGCCGTTCAAGACGCCTTTACTGGTGGTGGCAAAAAATTTAAGGTTGGTGTAATGCGTTGTGATCACTCCGTAAGATCCGCATTGTTCCCATCGTTCCAGAAGAGCTTCCGCTATGGCACCGCCGGCGGCAGGTTCGGTTCCCGCCCCAAACTCGTCGATCAGGATCAGGGATCTGTCATCGGCATGCGTGAGGATCTCCCGCATATTCAACAAATGGGAACTATAGGTGCTTAAATCATTTTCCAGCGACTGTTCATCGCCGATGTCCAGGAACAGAGATTCAAAAACGCTGAATTCCGAGGTTTCCGAGGCGGGTATCAGCAACCCGCATTGGAACATGTATTGCAGCAAACCGACCGTTTTCAGGCAGACTGATTTTCCTCCCGCATTGGGACCGGATATAAGCAGGATCCGCTTTGCCGAATCTATCTTCAACGTCAGCGGAATGATGGATTTCCCTTCTTTCTTCAGGGCCGGTTCCAACAACGGGTGACGCGCCCTTAACAGAAAAAGTCCCGTATCCCGCGACATAACGGGTTTCCCGGCTTCCATTCGCAGAGCGGTCCGGGCTTTCGCTCTAAGAAAATCGATCTTGCCTAAAAACTCCGCCTGCGCTACAAGATCAGATATATAAGGTTGCAAGAATCCGGCAAATTCGCGCAATATGACAAGTATCTCACGTTGTTCGGCAAAGCCAAGTTCCTTTATTTGGTTATTCAGATTGACCACCTCTGCCGGTTCAATAAAAACAGTTTTTCCGGTGGCCGATTCGTCGCATATGTACCCTTCGATCTTTTTCTTGTTGCCTGCCGGAACCGGGATCAACATCCGACCGTCCCGGACCGAGACCGAGGCTTCCGGGTCAGTGATACCTTTTTCCTGTGCTTCTTTCAAAATGCCGTGAATTTTCCGCAGGACCTGTTGTTCTTTGCTTTTCAGGGAAATTCTGATCTCTGCCAGTTGGGGCGAGGCATTATCCCGGATGGCTCCGTAACGATCAAGTAATTTATCCAATCTTTGAAGAATGGCCGGGAAAAAGGATACAGGAGCGCACAATTCCTTTAGTGCCGGATAGGCACCTTCTTTAGAACCAAAGAAAAAATGCAATACGGACCGGACAGTTACCTGGGCCGTCTGCAATCTGACCAGTGAAGGCACATCAGGATAATACGAAGACTGAAGTTCCATTTGCCGGAGGAAAGAGAGGGTGTCTTCATACCCGTTTTCAGGAAATTTCTGTTCAAACAGGCATATTTCCCGCATTTCGGCAGTACGGTTCAACTCCGGTTCCAAAACGGACGCATCGGTTATAAAACCAATACTATCTACAAGATCACGCCCGGCATTGCTGATGCACAATTGCGTGAGCATTTCACGAATCCTGTCAAATCCAATTTTTAGCTCAAATCCGGCCGGATAAATCATCTCAAATCACTTATGAAAAGCATTTTCCAAATCCAGGCGCAGTTCGGCCATCCCGCTCAACGTTTTGATTACACCGTCCTGCATGGTGGAAATATTGCCCGTTTCTTCAGATATAACAATGACAAAGGCATCTGTCTGTTCACTCAGTCCCGCACCTGCCCGGTGTCTCATACCGAAGTACGGGGGTATGCCCTGGCTCTCAGACATGGGGAAGGTACACCTTACAGCCTGTATACGGCTATTAGATATAATAATTCCGCCATCATGCAAAGGACTGTTCCTGAAAAAAATATTCTCAATGAGTCGACTTAGGACACGGGCATCTATCCGGTCTCCTGTCTCGGCAATAAAACTCAGCGAAGCAGAACGTTCTATGGCCATAAGTGCCCCGGTTTTTCTCTCGGACATACGGCTGCATGCTTGAATAATCTCTTCCAGAACGTTCTTGGAAATGGGGTCAGGTCCCTGCCGGAACAAGGTTTCCAGCAACCCCCGACGTCCTCCTTTCCGGGTATACCTTGATCCCAGGCGCAAAAGAAAACGGCGTATCTCCTGCTGAAAGACAACGATCAAAGCCAGCACCCCCACACTGATCACCTTGTCTAAAATAGTGGTAAGCAATTCCATGTGAATGGCCTTAACAATAAGCCAAATGAAATAAACAAAGAGAATCCCCACAAAAATGCTTACGGCAGCCGTTCCACGGATGATCTTGTACACCTGGTAGATTAAAAGACCCACCAGGATGATATCAATAACATCTATTATATTCAGTTGCAGAAAGTCAGGCATAGTCTGCAAATATACGTTTTTATTCTACATATGCGAGTGAAGCAAAATGCATACAGACCTCAGGGTTTTTGTCCAGAATGGTATAGGCGCAACTTTCCATTGTGGCCCCCGTGGTAATCACATCATCTACTAATAAAACATCTTTATAAGATACTATTTCTGAGGTAAAGGCATGTTTCATGTTATTTCTTCGCTCTTCCCGGTCGTAAACTGTCTGACTGGTTTTTTCCCAAACCCGTTTTACCGCTACCGTATCTATTTCCCAACCGGATGATGCCGCAATGCCGGCGGCAAACCACTCGGCCTGGTTATAACCCCTTCTTCTGCGTTTCTGAGCAGTCATAGGCACGGGAATGATCACCGGCACGATGTTTTTCAAAGGAGAAACCGCTAACTCTTTCCCGTATAATGTTCCCAGGTAAAAACCGATCTCGCGTTCTCCCCCGTATTTGAAACGATGCAGTAGTTTCCGGTAGGGGCTGTCATCCCGGAAAAAAAGAAAAGCAGAAGCGTAAAGAAATGGCAACCCGCAGGAAAACATACCGGTCAATATATTTTCTTTATCCATCCAAAAATAAGTTTTGGGAAGATCGTACAGGCAAGACAGGCATATTACCTTTTCCCGGGGTATCAATTCTTTCCCACACACCGCACAGAAACACGGAAAACTAATATTCCTCAACACACCCGGCATACCGTTCAAATTTACGAATATTTGCTATATTTGTTCGCATGAACCGGAAAGGATTTTTGGGAATCTTCTGCATGCTTTTGCTTATGGGTTGCGAAAATCCGAGGCTTCATCTTCTGAATGTATTTAAAAGCATTGATGTAGAAGTCAGTCAAAACTCCGTGGCATATCCCCTTTTGAAAGATATTTGCGAGCGTTACGGACCTCGAATGGCCGGGACAGAATCCGCTGCAAGAGCAGAAGAGCTGGCAGCCATTCTTTTCCGTTCTTACGGATACCGGGAAGTTTTCTTTCAGCCTTTTACTTACAACCAATGGCAAAGAGGAAAAGCCCTGCTGCGTGTAGACACGGCCGGGAGTTTTGTGGATTTTCCCACACTGGCACTTGCATACACTCCATCCGGAAATGTAAGTTCGGTGATTGTGGATGCCGGGAATGGGCTTATTGAAGATTATGAAGGAATAGATGTCTCGGGAAAGATCGTCCTTATTCATTTGGGACTGTTACCGGGGTCTCCGGAAAATGTCAAAAATACGCACAGAGCTCAGAAACTGGCGTTGGCTGTTGCCCAGGGAGCTGCCGGGTGTATTGCTGTCAGTTCTGTTCCAGGAGACCTCCCTACGACAGGAACGGCAACTCTTGACGGAGGCATGATCAATATCCCGGCGGTAAGCATATCCCTGGAAAGAGGAATGCAACTCAGAAAATGTCTGGCTCAAAGAAAATGCTACGCCCGCATACAAACCGAAAACACCTGCAAACCGGCTACAGCCCGCAATGTTGTGGCACGTATTGAAGGATATGAACTGCCCGGGGAAACCATAGTAATTGGTGCCCATCTTGATTCCTGGGATATTTCTCCAGGGGCTCTGGATAATGCTTCGGGGGCCGTTTCCGTAATGGACATTGCCAGGACGTTCCGGGCTCTGAATTTAAAAACAAGACGAACAATTGATTTTGTACTTTTCATGGCAGAAGAAGAAGGCCATTACGGATCCGAGTTATACGTCAGGGAAGCCCGCCACCGGAACCGGCTACAGGGCATACGATACATGTTCAATCATGACATGACCGTAAACACTTACGGTTTCAACCTTATGGGACGTTATGAATCGGAAGATTTGTTCAGGGAGATGGGGGATCTGATCCAAATGACTGATTCTTCTTTCTCTAATACGATTGCCCATTTTACTTACCTTGGAAGTGACCATGTTCCTTTTATTTTTGAAGGCATATCCACTTTTACACCTCTTTGCCGTTACCAGGATTACCACTCTTACCATACAACTGCGGATACCCCTGATTTGATTACCCCATTGATGCTGGAAAAGAACGTGAAAATATCTGCCATGATATTATACGCCCTGGCCAATGCCCAGGAACTTCCGGCAACCCTTTTTACCGGGGGACAAACCAGGCAATACTTGATTGATAACGATTTGCAGGAATCACTGGTTGTTTCGGGCGATTGGATTTGGGATTGAATTATTGTTACTAATTTTATATTTATATGAAACGTTTTTATTTTCTTACCGCGCTCATCTTTTCTTTGTTTTGGACAAGTTGCACACCTCATGACAGTATTGATGATTTTGTTCCTGAATATTTTGTTGAAGAACTTAACATCTGGGATTTTACCATCGGAGACGCTGTATCTGCATTATTTAACGAACTGGACATTGACCCGGAAGATCATACCGTAAGCACCATTATGGGTTTTCTGAAAGGGTATACCAGTAAAGAAATTCGCGGTGTAGCCATTTCTTACAGAACAGTTGACCCATTCGGTGAACCGGTGTTGGGAACAGGTGCTTTTTTCTACCCTAAAGACCTGAACCCAAGAGGTATAGTCGAGGTTCCGCCCATTGCCCATCTTGACAGGGGAGCCAGTGCGGCAATATACCTGGGAAGAAAACGTTTTTTTGAAGAGGCTTTCCCGATCATGCTCAATTACATAACCATCAATACAGATCTCCTGGGAGTTTTGTATACTGAGGACATACCCAGGCCTTTTCTGCATGATGCCAATACCGGGATAGTAGCTTATCATATGCGCAAAGCCGTGGAAGAATACCTGATGCTTACTGAAAATTACCGGCTGGATAATCACAGTACCGTAATGGGCTATTCCCTGGGAGGGGCTTCCGCCATGTCCATTGCCAAATACTATTCCACTAACCCAACCGGCATTAAAGTGGATCAGGTCTTTACCGGGGGAGGCGTTTACGACGGGCTGGAAGCGTTCAGGGCTTATGCCAGAACTGAAAAAAGCGATTACCTGGCCATTCCCACGGTTATTATTGCCATGGATACTTTTTATAATCTGGGATTGGATTACAGTAAGATCTTTACCAACGGCATGGAAAATTCCGTAAATTCTCCGGACCCTGCCACCGGCGGGGACGGGTACGCCTACTGGTTTGACGGCACACACAGTTCAGGGAGTATTTACAGGCGTTGGGGAAGTGATCTGCGTAATTACATGCATGAGGATTTCTTTCATGATGAGCCACAGGGAGAATTCCTAAAATTGCAGGAATGCATGCAGCTCAATTCTTTGGTATACAACTGGACTCCCGCCCCGTTCCTGGATATTAATGTTATACATAGCGGAGAAGACAACCTGATCCCGGTTGATTGTGCCGATCTTTTATACAGGGTATATAAAGAGAAAGGCTGTGCCATACACTATAACCGGACTACCGGGGACCATTACGAGGCCGGAACGGAATTCATGCTTACAGCCATGCTTTACCTGCTGGCAAAATGATATCTAGTTTTTAATACGACAATATGGTTAAAAAACATATTCTAAGAATTGCCGTTATAATACTGCTCAGTTCATGCTGGTATTGCACGCCACACGACAACGTGGAAGATTTTACCCCTGACTACTTTGTGGAGGAATTGGCTGTCTGGGATTTCACGGCTCATTATGCCCTGGAATCTATTCTGGGCCTGATAGACAACCTGAACTTTGAGATTCCCGCGGAAACAGAAAACGTTCTGAATTCTTTGTTCGAAAAAGGCCTGCAACGGGAGATCCGCGGCGTTGCCCTCTCTTACAACACCATAGATCCTTTTGGTAACCCGCTCATTGCCACCGGAGCGTTTTTCTACCCTAAAGACCTGAAGCCCGGAGGCATTGTTGAAATTCCGCCCATTGCTCTTATGAATGATAATGAAGCTCCTTCCCTTTACCTGGAACGAAAAGAGTTTTCGTTTGAGAGTGTTCCCTGTATGCTGGGTTATATAACCATCAACCCGGATTTTGTGGGAGTCCGTCATACCCGGGACTGGCCCCGTCCCTACCTGATAGCCGAAAACGCAGGCATAGTGGCATACCATATGCGAAAAGCTGTGGAAGAATACCTGCTTCTAACAGAAAACTACCGAATAGGCAATCACAGTACCATATTGGGGTATTCCCTGGGTGGGAGTACGTCAATGGCCATGGCCTGGTACTATGAGGAAAACCCTACCGGGATAACCGTAGACAAGGTGATTACCGGGGGAGGTGTATACGATGGTATTGAGGCATTCAAGGCATATGTTAATACAGAAAAAAACGACTACCAGTCAATCCCCATGGTAATAATGGGGCTTGATAAATACTATAACCTGAACCTGGATTACAACAAGATCTTTACCAACGGAATGGAAAATTCGGTAGATTCACCGGACCCTGAAGAAGGCGGAGACGGGTATGTTTACTGGTTCAGCGGGAAACAAAGTCTTTCAAGCATTGTTCGTCGCTGGGGGAGCAACCTGCGTAATTATATGCACGAAGATTTTTTCACCCCGGAATTGAATGGAGAATTCCAAAAACTCCAAGAACCACTTGAAATCAATTCTATTGTGTACAATTGGACACCACGCCCTTTACTGGATATACACGTGATTCATTCCATGGAAGATAACCTGATCCCTGTGGAATGTTCCGACCTTTTATACCGGGAGTATAAACAAAGAGGGTGTTCCATCACTTATGAACGTACAACCGGTAATCATTTCCAGGCCGGACTAAAATTCATAGCTACTGCCGTACTTTATCTTTTATTAAAATAATGAACATATGACTATTTTAACTACTGACCCTCATTGGATCTGGAAAGCATTTGCCATCGCTGGACCACTTATGTGCCTTATAGGCAATTTGTGGTTGGGATGGGGATTCGAAATTATTTCTTATATTGTAGGATTGATTCTTTAACCAGAAAGCAGAAATCATTATGGAAGATTTTTTTAAGTTTTCGGGAGTCCTGGGATTATTGCTTACTATCCTGGCTTTTTTCTTTTTTAGCATTATGTAATAATTTGTACCTGTTATGACATTTGACTGGAACTTAATCCTCAAAATTGCAGGCATTGCCGGACCGATCATTACGATGATCTGCCTGATCATTCTGGCCTGGGGATAATTAAAACAAAACACTGCAATGGATCTTATTTCAAAAATACTGATCATCCTGGGATCGATCATGTCTATCCTGGCCTTTATTGTACTGGGGTCTTTCTGATGTTGCCCTTTATTTTAAAACGACTTCCGGGATATTTCCGGAAGGTGTTTTCTTATGCACTTCTTTTGATCTGTTTTTCCTGTGGCAAAGCCGATCAGGTCAATGATTTGCCTCAGGGTTACTTTGTATCTGTCTTGCGCACACAGGAATTCGGGATCCGGGAAATGATAGACCTGACACACAGGGACTTCCCGGAACTTGATTTTACTATGCTCGAATCGGTAACAGACCTGTTCAACCTGGAACTGAAAGTCAGGGTAACCGCCATATCATATAACACCACAGATCCCGAAGGCAATCCGGTTATTGCTTCGGGGATTATTATTCAACCCATAGGCATTCCGTCAAGAGGTGTCATTCATGTTCCTCCGACAACTCCTATGTCTTGCCTGGAAGGAGGCAGCGATCTGCTGATAATCACTGAGGGTGTATTTGCTTTTATGGGCTTTACCGTTATTATCCCCGATCTTTTGGGCAGCGGGGTAAGTAAAAATTTGCCCCAGCCTTTTCTGTTTATGGATCACTCCGGGCAGGTTTGTTATGATATGCATCTGGCTGCCATGGAATACTGCAACAAGTATACCCGGACCCCGCTGCCTGCCAGGATGAATATTTTCGGTTATTCCGGAGGTGCTACCTGTGCAGTTGCATTGCAAAGGCATATAGACCGGTTGCCTCATTCACCGGTCCGGGTTGAACGGCTTTTCGCCGGTGGAGGCGTTTACGATATGTGCGAAACTTATAGAGTGCTTAAAGAAAAGGGATACGCAGAATACCCGTTGATCCCTTTACTGATAACCTCGCTGGATCACTGGTATGGTTTAAACCTTGATTATTCACAGGTATTCACGGGAGAATTGCTTGCCAACCGGGAAACATGGCTGGACAGGACAAGAAATGCCGGGCAGATGCGCGCACTGATAGATCCCGATTTGCATACGTATATGCATCCCGATTTTTTCACGCCGGGGAAAAACACTGAAATTCAAAAAATTGAAAATGTATTATCTTTGCATTCCATAGCCGAAGGATGGCTCACCAAAACACGCATCTTCCTGGGCCATGCCAAAGACGATTTGTCCGTTCCGTTCTCTGAAACACAAGCTTTTTACAACAACATGAAAACGAAAGCTAACGTTACTATGATAACGGGGGACGGAGGTCATTACAATTACGGAATAGAATTCTTTATTGCAACCTGTCTCTATCTAACAGTTAACTAATTATGTCCCGCTATTTTATTGAAATTCTTAAAGAAGGTGATTTTTCCATAGAAGATGTTTTTGTTGAGGTAAAAAAAGATTTTCCTGCTCTGGATCTTTCAAAAGTAGAACCGGTCCTGACCGCTCTCATAAAAATGAAAGTTCGTATTACGGCTATATCCTATAATACTATAGATCCCGGGGGGAATCCCGTTGTGTCTTCGGGGATTGTTATGAGGCCCTTTAACAGAGTGCCCCGTGGGGTACTGCATTTTCTGCCGTCTGCCAACATAGACAAATTCGGGTCCGGCAGCGATGCCCTCTTGATTTTTGAAGGCGTTCTTGCCTTCCTGGGATATGTTGTGATCATTCCCGACCTGCTGGGTAACGGCCTTACCAAAGACACAGTGGAATATCCATTTTTGATGAGTGAAAACACAGGGCGGGTAGCATATGATATGCATCGTGCAGCCATCGAATATTTTATGGAAATATTGGGGCATCCTCTTCATAAACACATTTCCATAGGCGGTTATTCCATGGGCGGATCGGGAGCCCTTGCCCTGGTTCGTCATATAGAACAAGAAAAACCCCGGGATATCATCATAGACCGGGCAATAATCGGAGGCGGGATATACGATCTGAACGTGGCTTTTGAAGAATTTGTAAAAACCGGGTTTGCCCAATACCCGGCAGCCCCGGGCATTTTTAAGGCTTACGATAAATGGTACGATCTTAACCTGGATTATTCCAAGGTATTTACAGGTCCCCTGCTGGAAAACATGGACAGCTGGCTGGACAGGACTCATTTCCGCGATCAGCTTACGGAATGGATAGGACAGGACCTGCACCAGTATATGCACCCCGATTTTTTCACGGCTGAAAGGAACCCGGAAATCACCAAGCTTTGGAATAAATTCAGTGAAAATTCGTTGGTAGAGGGATGGACCCCAAAATCACATATTTTATTTTCACACGCATCTGATGACCAGTCAGTTCCAACACGTGTAGCCCAATATACCTACCGGGAGTTCAAAAAAAGAGGTGCTAAAGTACGTATACGTTACGGAAAAGGCGGGCATTATGAATTCGGAAAATGGTATTTCCTAAGAATGGGTATCCATCTGATATTGAAACGAATGGCATTCTGGAGGTTTAATTAATTTATTAAAATCAGTCACTATGTTACTATCAATTCAAGAGATTACAAACACAACCGTACAGGCAGTAGAGACGGTCACACCCGAAAAGCTTTTTGACCAGATCAAAACATTATCCATAACCGATCTGGGTGAAAAAGTTTTATCCTGGGCCGTGTCGTTTGGCGGAAGGTTATTGGCTGCCATTCTTGTTTTTATTGTCTTCCGGTGGATCATTAAACGGATTCGCAGAAGGCTTACCCTAAGAATGGAAAAGAAGGAAAACTCGGCACTTATTCCTTTTACCAGAAACCTGGTATCCATATCACTCAATATACTTATGATCTTCGTTATCATCTGGATCCTGGGTATAGAAACCAGTTCTTTCATTGCCTTGTTTGCATCGGCAGGAATTGCTATAGGTATGGCTTTGAGCGGGACCCTGCAAAATTTTGCCGGCGGCGTTATGATATTGGTCTTCAAACCATTTCAGATAGGTGATTTTATTGATGCCCAGGGAAAGGCCGGGACTGTAAAAGCCATACTGATTACCAATACGGTGATCCTGACTCCCGACAACCAGACCATCTACATACCCAACGGCAATTTGTCCACGGGAATCATCACAAACTATTCCGCACAGGAGTTTCGCCGTGTTGACTGGAGTTTTTCCATTGCCTATGGTGACGATTATCAGAAAGCCCGTGCAGTTCTGGAAGAATTGATAGGGAAAGAAGAACGTGTTTTGAACGAACCGGCAGCTCCTTTTATTGCCTTAAATAGAATGGCAGACAGTTCTGTTGACATTGTGGTCAGAGCCTGGGTGAACAAGGCCGATTACTGGGATGTGTACTTCATGATGAATGAGACAGTATATAAGACATTCGAAGAAAAGGGACTCAGTATTCCTTTCCCGCAAGTGGATGTGCATATAAAGCAGTAATCTTATCACGGTAAACCCGGCCGACAGGCAAACTAATTTCTCCGTTATATTTAATCCTAACTGTATTGTGAGATACATTCAGGATTTTTTTCACAGCCACTATATATGATTTATGAATACGGGGAAACCTGTCTCCAGGGAGTTTTTTTTCCAGCGCCTTAAGTGATCCAAAAGCCGTTATTCGTTGATTTGATGTACAATAGGTTACATATTCGTGCTGGGATTCAATATAAACCAAATCATCCAGATCAATTTTATATACTTTGTAATCAGCCTTGACAAAAAGGGACTCCTGAACCGGGTTTTTTCTTCTCAGTATTTCAAGACATTTATCTATTGCTGTACGGAACCGCTCCAATGCAATGGGTTTCAACAGGTAATCCGTAGCATTCAAATCAAATCCTTTAACGGCAAATTTAGAATGTGCGGTTGTGAAGATCACACATACATCCCTGCCCAGGGTTCGTATAAAATCCAACCCGTTCATACCGGGCATTTGGATATCACAAAGTAGTATATCTGCCTCATTGGCTGCCAGAAATTCAGCTGCCTGCAATGCATTGGGAAAACTTCCGGCAACGGTCAGTTCCGGCATTTGCGACACATATTCTTCCAGGAGTACACGTGCCGGTTTTTCATCGTCAATTATCAACACCCGGTATGGTATAGTAATCATAAGTCTATTTCAATGTTTACCTTATAAACGGTTCCCTCTTCCCTGATATCCAGTCTGTGCTTCCCCGGATAATACAATTGCAAACGCTGTTCTACACTTGGTATTCCGACCCCTTCTCTTTCAGAAATGGACACAATTTTATTGTCGATTGAATTTTCAATGAAAAAAAACAGCCGGTTTTGAAGAACCGATAAACGGATCCGGACAAAACTCTCCGGTTCATTAGTGATAATCCCATGTTTGAAGGCATTTTCCACAAAAGGCTGGAGGATCATGGGGGGAATCTCACCGGATATTTCATTCGGAGAATAAATAAAGGACAGGTTGTGGATTTCGCCGAAACGAATTTTCTGAAAATCCAGATAATTTTCAATGTATTTTATTTCCTGTACCAGGGGAACCCTGTCTGCCTGACAATCATCTGTAATATAACGAAGCATGTCGGCAAGCTTCAGGATCATTTGCGGTGTTTTAACGTCTTCGGTATAGCTGAGGGAATATAAAACATTCAATGCGTTGTAAACAAAATGGGGATTCATCCGGCTTTTAAGCAAAGACAGTTCCATTTCCTGTTTTTCCTGCATGAGCATTTCGGACTGGATCCGGATTTTGCGTGAACGAATGCCGGTTGCTCCCAAAAAAGCACCCATTCCAAGCATTGTGTTCTTAAACAGGGGATATATAAACGGCATGCGCGAATAGTTATCCTGTAATATCAACTCCATGACTAAGTCTTCCGTAATCATGAGAATAAAAACGCAAATGGCAAGTATAAATACCGTCGAGAGCATAATAAGCAATCTGGGAATTCGCTTTTTATGTGAATACTCTAAATAGCTTTCAAGCCCAAACATCATCAAAATGATCCACATAGTGTCCAATAAGGCCATCACTAAAGCCAACCAGGGATCTACACCCATAGCCCCCAGGAACAACAGCAGAAAGACTGTCAAAAAGATCAGAAAATACTGACTAAAGCGGGATTTTAATGACATGTTCAAAGATAAACATATTCGTTGATTGATAAAAACATGTCGTTGCGTGAAAATTTTTGACGTTGGCATAAAATCTGCTTTACTTTGCACGCTTTTATATAATAGTTGGAAATGAAGAAGTTCAGTTTTTTTCTTTTAATCATTTTTTGTTGTACCGCATGGGCCCCGTTATGGGGACAGGATTCGCTTCGTGTGAATTTAGAAACCGCCCTGGAGATCGCTCTTTCCGAAAGCCCGGTGATTCGTATCGCGGACCGGGATATTGAACGTGCTATGTATGCAAGGAAAGAATCCCAGGCAGGATTCTGGCCCGGGATTTCAGCCAGTGGCGTCTATAACAGGACTTTGAAAAAACAGGTCATGGTTATGGATTTCGGAGGCGAAGCGCTTGAGATATCTGTAGGGACAGACAATAACTGGATGGGAGGCGTTTCGCTGTCCTTACCGTTGGTTGCGCCTGCATTATGGAAAACCGTACAACTATCTGCTTTGGATATAGATATGGCCGTGGAAAAGGCCCGTTCCAGCAGACTCTCTATGATCAGTGCGGTCAAACAGGCCTTTTATTCCTACCTGCTAGCCAAAGATTCTTATACCGTACTCAAAAGGAATTACGACAACGTTGCCCTGAATACCAAAACGGTAACCGATAAATTTGAACAGGGCATGGCCAGTGAGTTCGACAAGTTACGTGCCGAGGTGGAATTGAAAAATCAACGACCTAATCTCATTGCTTCGGAAACTGCTATTGAACTGGCCTCTATGCAACTTAAGGCTCTTATGGGTCTTGACATTGAATATCCCGTCATATTTGAAGGTACACTTACCCAATTTGAAGAAGAAGTAACCCCGGAAGGGATGTTACCCGCCCGGGCTTATTCCCTGGAACGCAACTCTGACCTGATGCAGCTCTCTATTCAGAAAGAACAGCTGGAACTGGCCCTTAAACTGACCAAAGCATCTTTTTTGCCTACATTGAGCCTGAGTTCCAATTTCCAGTATTCGTCCATGAACAACAATTTTAAATTTTCTCAATACAATTGGTTCCCCTATTCTACGGCTTCATTGGCCCTGAGTATTCCCATTTTCAGCGGATTCAAAAAACAGCAGCAGGTCA
>Ga0172381_10004447_pt1 | contig 14528 bp, 39 predicted proteins | sample Leawel6488metaG_FD_119754 | JGI IMG/M metagenome (GOLD analysis project Ga0172381, IMG submission 119754) | Leachate microbial communities from a municipal landfill in Southern Ontario, Canada - Leachate well 64-88 metaG | ecosystem: Engineered > Solid waste > Landfill > Unclassified | place...
CTGTTGCGCCTTCTGGTCCGCTGGGGCCTGATGGGCCTGTTGCGCCTTCTGGTCCGCTGGGGCCTGATGGGCCTGTTGCACCTTCTGGACCTGATGGTCCACTAGGGCCTGTTGGGCCTTCTGGACCGCTGGGTCCTGATGGTCCACTGGGGCCACTAGTCACATCAAGAGTATCCCCTGCCTTCAGATTTTGAATGTGTCCGTCATCATAAATTACTAGCGGCTTTTTAAGCATTTATTTATAATTCAACAGGAGTCTGAATATTAATAATAAAGATAGTAGTTGTTAAGGCTTTACCTAATGGAGCTACCACTGTTCCAGTTGTAGTCGGAGGGGTAGTAATCATTAAACCTACATCGGTTGAAAGAAAATATGTAGAACCCGCTGTTAATCCACCTGATTGACCCGTTACGGCATCCCATTGTCCAGTTGTAGCAGTTAAGGCTCCAGCATTTTGAATTGTTCCAGTGTCACCATTTGCTACACTTGTATCAGTAACTAATCCAATAACACAACTTGAATCATAAGTATTAGCATCAGCGAGTTTGGCACCAGTAGTGCTGGCATATACAGGCTGACCGATTGTAATCGCTCCGCCTTGTACATTGGTCGCTGAGAATGTTAAACCAATTCCAATTGGACCTGATGGACCACTGGGGCCTGATGGGCCTGTTGCTCCACTAGGACCAGATGGACCTGATGGACCTGTTGCACCTTCGGGACCTGATGGACCGCTGGGGCCTGTAGCACCCTCTGGACCGCTTGGGCCTGATGGGCCTGTTGCGCCTTCTGGTCCGCTTGGGCCTGATGGACCTGTTGCGCCTTCTGGTCCACTAGGACCTGATGGGCCTGTTGCGCCTTCTGGACCTGATGGTCCACTAGGGCCTGTTGGACCTGCTGGTCCTGATGGTCCGCTAGGGCCTGAACCGGGCTCAACCCAACTCACTACACCATTACCGTCGGTACTTAAAACTTGATTGGCAGAGCCATCAGCAGCCGGTAAAACAAAGTTACCGGTATCTAAACCATCACCAGTTGGTAGTTGTTTTAAGTGGCCGTCTACTAGTGTAATTGGTTTTCTATTTGACATTACAGCACCCTTTTAAAGTTCTATTGGTTCGTGTGGGTATAACAATAATTTTGTAGTAGTCAATGCCTTACCTACTCTAACGACACAAGAATCTTCGGTAGTAGGAGGTATGATTGTCAGTGACCCGTTTATTGTTTCATTTAGATAATAAATTGTATTTGGTGTCAAACCACCTGTTTGACCTGTTAGTGAATCCCAAATTAAAGTTGTTGTTTCAATTGGACCCGCTATTTGAATAGTGCCAGTTACACCGTTGTTAATTATTGCATCGGCTACCAAACCCAAAATTTCCGAGGTAGTAAAATTATTTGCAAGGGCTAAGTCAAATTTTCCAGTAGATTTTAATCTAACAACTTGACCAATAGTTACTGGACCACCGCTAGCATTTTCAACTTGTTCTGTCCATCGTCCTAGATTCTTTAGTGTGACTTCATCGGAGGTATAAGTTATTTCAATACCATCACCGATAAGTGTCCTATATGCTAGTGCCGTGTGATCATTATTTACAGTTACAAATGCATTGGCGGTTGGTAAATGTTCAAAAAAGCTAAAAATACCTGAAAAATCAATCAAATAAGATTCAATAGCTTGAATCTCGCTTGTTATTCTGTCCTTTGAATGAAAATCTGGATTCTTATCAAAATCTAATGTGGTGAATTGATAATTCAATCCATCCCAAACGGACGCTGGAAATGAAGAAGGTTCAATGTTCATCGTGTCTGGAGACGATTAATTTTTTCAATAGAGGTTTGAAGTTCTAACTGAGCATCTAAATGAGTCATTTTTTCTTCAAATGTGCTGATCTTGTCCAAGGCATCCTTCTTCAATTTTTCTAGTGTGCCCCAAACTTTATTTTGAAAACCCTTAACCTCTTTTTCAAAGTTTGCTTGCAAGGATAAAACTTCGATTTGATTTTTTATAACTCTATCCTTTAAAGCTGCAAAATCACGTTGAAGTTGTAAAATAGTAGGTCGTTGATCCACATCTTCTAACGTATTTTTCAAAATCACAAGTTGATCAAGAACATCATTAGGCAACGTTACCGAATCAATTTGTGCCTGCATCGCGGCTATTTTTTCTTTTGCAAGTTTAAGCAAATCATCCAGATCAGGCATGATTTGAATGTTGTTTGCTAGATTGATACAAAATCCTTGAACTTCTTGAATCTGTTTAACTAACATCAAGAAATCATCGTGGCTGGTAGCCTTGACGGTACCTAAATCTTGTCGTTTAGGTGTTAGTCCATTCCAAATTTCCATTTATAATCTCCTGAAATGTATCCCAGGCCGGGGGCAATAGCCCCCGGCCCCTTTGCAGCGACCTATGGGACAGGTCGGTCGCGTTATTTATGTCGCATTTTTGCAAAGGTGAGAGCTAAATTGCATTGTTTTTGCGATTTAGAACTCAAATTAGGTTGAGAACAATATTGCGTAATTGTCTTCCCCTCTGCTTTTGCCTTTGCGGTTAAAGCACCCTCTTGTATATCAGCTTTACCAATCCATTTATTTACTTTTTTCTTTGCCATTATTCACTACTCGCTACTTCAGTTTTTTTGCGTACTTGAACAGGTTTTTTTGTTAGAAAACGAAGAACTAAATTGGCCACGCTCTGGATAACAACTAACCATGCGACTAGATTAGGATGGTCAGTGAAAGCACCGGCACACGTACCTGTGCTGGCCGCTACCAGCGCTATGGCATTCATCCACAATGTTTTGCTTGCAAGAAAATTCTTACCCACAGCATGGCCTCCAATATTAATTAGTTAAATTTACGCGTGTGATGCCCACGTTACAACACCATTAGCGTCTACCGCTAACACATAGTTAGCACCATTGGCAGGTGCATCGGCGGGCAAATAAGCCGCATCGGCGGGACCGCTAGGACCGCTTGGGCCACTAGGACCTGTTGGGCCACTAGGACCTGAAGGGCCTGTCGCACCTTCTGGACCTGAAGGACCAGTTGGACCACTAGGACCTGAAGGACCTGAAGGACCTGTAGGACCGGACGGACCACTAGGGCCTGTTGGACCTGAAGGGCCAGTTGGACCTGAAGGGCCACTGGGGCCAGTTGGACCACTAGGACCTGAAGGGCCTGTAGGACCACTGGGACCGCTAGGACCACTAGGGCCTCCAACCGTCTCAAGGGCAACAATTTCAGCCGCTAGTTGATCATAATCATGAAAATCTGGCTGGCAGTCATCTTCTCGTGAATCTCGATCTGGATTGCCGGTTGTACAACCGTCAAAAGCAACTGAAGGATACCTGGAACTTCTTTGCGACATTCTGCACCTCTTAAATTTGTATCAGCACTACGCTGCATCGGGAATATGGACTGTATTCCAACCCTGGTCCCATAGATCCAGTAAAGATTGAAAATAGTCCTGGTATTTATATTTGATAGTGTCTACACTCCAATTTTTAATGGCGTGCAAACGAATATTTTGAGAGTTTAAACTAAAGGATTTTTGAGCCGATTGAACAAATTGATTTAATGTACGACACCTGAAACCATTTAAACCGTTTTCAATTAATTCTGGAAAGGACCCCCAATCCGTTGTTATAACAGGGGTGCCACACATTTGTGATTCTATTACTGTCATTCCAAACGGTTCCAAATAAATAGTTGGAACAAATGTAGCAATGGCGTCTTGGTATAATTTAACTCGCTGCGAGTGATTCACAGCACCCAAATATTCGACCCCATCCATTCGTGGTGTATAATCACCAGTGCCAGCAATCTTTAGTGGAATATTCAAGTATTTACAGGTATCAATGGCTATTTGTATACCTTTACGTTGATTTAAACGGCCAATATATAGAAAATAATTGTCTGTTTTAGTTTTAAGAGGAAAGTCACTCGGATCTAAATAATGAGGAATGACGGCATTATAAAAATCCCCGTTAGGGTCAATACCATTTTGTGCGACCCACATACGCTGCATGTGTGAGTGGGAAGCAAAGACTCGATATTTAGAAAAAGTACCCGTGTAACCTATTGCAAATTCGACGACTTGCACTTCTGAAATATTATCAAGCAATTGATTTAATTTGCCATTAATCACACAGACAAAGTCACCGTGTTGCTTTCGTAAATTTATTTCAGAACGAATAATTTGATTATATTTGAGCCAATATGAGGAATTCCCGGACCAATCCATTTCAACCGGTGTTGAAACTACTACGTCTTCGTAACAGATTTCATTACAACCAACACCATAGTGACTAACTTTATGTCCTAAAGACACCATCATCTTGATGAAATTACCTGTCAATGCGTTAAATGCACAAGAACTTGTAGCATTTGTACGGGCATCAGGAAGTCCAACAACATGAAATTGCATACTTATTTAGATGACTCATTTTCGTTGACGTTAGTAATAGTCTTTAAAATCTCCGCACTAATTTCATCTATAAGAATCTCGTGGTTGGGAACGTCCTGTAATTTGGCTAGGAGAATTTGCACAATATCACCTGCGATTTTTAAGAGCGTTGGTTTAGCCAGAAGGCTACCTAGTTGAGTCTCCATCTTTACTGTTGAAGCCACGAGTTTATCAATCGTTGCAAGCTGATGTGCAATATCGGCTCTTGACGCGAGTAGTTCAGATTCATTATGGACTGAGTTTAGTGTTTCCTCTAGCACCATTTTGGCAATAGCCACTTCATCACGTAAACTACGTAATGATTCATGGTCGCCAATTTGTTGGTATCTTGTACGGTATTTATACTTTAAAAGATTATAGAGACGTTTTTGATGTTTCTCGGGGTCAAGATGCGTATGTAAGGTGCAAAAACGATCACCCTCCAAAGCTTCTTCATTACATTGACCGGTGGAATAGGTAAATTCGCATTGTGCCATCTTGACTTTACTCAATAATCAGGTATACTTAAAATGAATCGACAAGGTCCCCTATAATATAAACGGATTTTGGACCTAAAAAAACAAGTAAAATCGTTAAAATCGTTAAATTTTACCAAAATAATTCAAAGTTTTGGCACATGATTTGCACTTTAATCTATTTTAAACCACCTAAAGTATTCATTTTGAATACTTTTATATTTGTTTAATCCTTTTACTTTGGAGACTAATATGTCACGAGTCAATTTATCCCCCGAACTTCAAACCGCAATCGAACTTATTCAACAGGCTGGTGGAAAGGTACGTTTTCCACGCAAAGAAATTCGAGTATGGGGCGAAGTTTTTTCGTCTTGGAGAGCCGTGTCTAAGGACTCTCGTTGTGAAGTCTGTTATTTAACACTTATCCAACGCATTACAAAAGGTGTAACACCAGACGAAGCTATCAAGGTGATAGAGAATTCTGTTCGTACCCCAGTTATTTGTTGGGGTGAACATTTTAAATCTGTTAAGAGTCTGTCAGAGGACCCCCGATGTAAAGTCAGCTATAATTCTCTTAGTCGTAAATTAAAACTCGGAGAAATCCCTGAAGAGGCAGTAAATGACACGCGTCTACGTGCGCCAATCACTACAATTGAGCAGGCAATCGTACAATGAGTTTGGCCTTTAAGAAATTAATAGCACAAAAAGGGCACCTAACCTAGACCGCTAAGGTGATTGATTCTAAACCTACTAGATATAGGAAGCTTGCAAAAACAAAGGTAGAATTTTTGGTATGACAAAAACACCAACCTTCAATCAACTTGTCGCCCAATATATTTGGACGCCTGAAAGAGAAGCTGAGTTTTTAGATTTTGTAATCAATGGCCCCAATGGTCCGAGGAGTCCTGAGCAAGTAAAAATCATACTCAAAGCCTTTTTTGACTCTTGGAATGTCATGTATAACGGCACCGCAGGAGGGGCTTATGCAACATAAATTAGCAATTATTTACTGGACTGATGCCAGTATTGAAACGACGAATCAAGATACCCGCGAGGAATGGGTTAAATCTGCAAAATTAATCGACGGAATTGCCATCGGTCATATTTTACATGAAAATAAGCGTAAAATTACACTAGGCATGGATTATTTCCCTTCTAGTGATAGTTACCGGCTTGTTGCTACCTATCCCAAATCAGGTATTCATAAAATCATTCGTAAGAAAGTTAAGGTATGATATGAAAACAGTTTATTTAGCAGGTCCGATTACTGGTTGTAATTATGGAGAATGTACGGATTGGCGTAAATTCGCCACAGAGCAATTAGAGAATGTTAATATTAAGGGTTTAGACCCTATGCGTTGTAAAGATTATTTAGCTAATGAAACAAGTTTAGGTAATGATTATGAGTCTCCGCTTAGTTGTTCGCGTGGTATAATGACTAGAGACTCCTGGGATTGTACAAGATGTAATGTGTTGTTAGTCAATTTACTAGGTGCTACTAAAGTAAGTTTAGGCACTGTTATGGAGATTGCATGGGCTTGGAATACTAGAACCCCAATTATTGTTGTTATTGAACCTGAAGGCAATCCACACGACCATGCAATGATTCGTGAAGCAATTGGTTTCAGGGCTCAAAGTTTAGAAGAAGGGTTGGCTATTGCTAAGGCGATCTTACTATGAGTATGAGAAGTTCTGACTGGTGGGGATATAAATCAAGGTGGTTGGATATTAAAGATATGCCTTCACCAGAATTTGATCCACTACTGGGTACACTTCTATTCTTATTTGTACTTGGTGTAGTTTTGAAAATTTGTTGTTAGAATGGATGCCAATATGGTAAAATCGTATACGGACCACGGATATAATGAAGGATTAAAATATCCCTTATTTTGGATACATCCGGTTGATCCCCATATAAAACAAGAATCCGACCAATTACTTTCTCAACCTATTTTAGAGGCCCGCATTACGGATGCTTTTAGGGATACTCTCGATCTGGGAGAGCCTTTGATTAGAAGAAAAAAGAAACTTGACACTGTCGATTTCTTTATTCGCACCAATGAATTAGAAAACCCATTCCAGCAACTAGATGATTATTATATTAAACCGGCTGTTGTAAAAATACACCGTGCTGTTAAAAAGAAAAGCTGTAGTGGTTGGATGATTTCTTTTATTTTAAAAAAGTCCGGGTTACAAGTATTGATCCATTTATATGAATAAAGTCGAAAGAATGTTTAGTTTAGCCTGTAAGATGGCTGAACGGGGCGATAAAGCTGTTCGACGACAATATCGGCTAGGAGCCGTAGGTATACGAAGTGATGGAGTTATTGTAACCTCAAACAATGTACCTTGCCGTCAACAGCAAAAATCTGCTCATGCTGAAGCACGTTTGGCACGAAAATTGAACCATGATTCTGTAGTATTTGTAGCACGAATACTGAGAAGTGGTATCCGTGTAAATGCTCGACCCTGTTTAAACTGTCAAAAAATATTAACTCGTCGAGGTATAACACGAGTTTATTATACAATCTCTGACTCTGAGTACGGGGTTCTAAATTTATGAAGTTAATAGTCCAACACTTTGGTAACCAGAGCAAATTTACACTGGTTGACAATTTAGGTAAACCTCTTGTCAGTTTAATAAATTCAACATGGACAACTGAGCAAGTTGAACACCAATTATATCAAGCATTGAATGATAACAATCGTTGCAAAAAGCAGTTTTGACGAACTTCTAATATCCTTAGGAGCTAAGATTGTTGAAGGTAGGTGGTCACTTACCTCATTGCCTGATGCTGCGCGACAGTTTTTAGAGTCCGGTGGCTCGATTGTTGATGGTTGCAAATATAAATGCTGGGAAACATGGTATCCAAATATTTATTGGGTAACACGTGACCCACGCTGCTCGGTTTCTTTTAATACCTTGGCAAAACGCGCAAAAGGTCGTGTTGAATTAGATTCTGTTATACTTGGACGCGCCCAACCATGCCGACAGATTCGTAGGCGGGGGTCTGGTCACTACAGAATTATTTATCGGGATAAAATTTATCCAACTGAAGCGGCATTAGTACGTGAATTTGGAGCTAATTATAACCGATATAAATCAAGGCGTCAACGTGGTTGGAGTATCGAGGAGTCATTATTAGGCCGAGAAACAGAACCCGATCACATATCAAACGACGACGAAGAAGTAGCATACCATAATTTTCAAGTGAGTTACCAAAATGAAATGTAAAAAATGCGGCAGACCAGTTGAACATTCATGGAATACCTGTAGTTATCAAATGATGTTTAATACAAATTGTTTAGCTTGGTTCGTATTAATTTGTAGTGTAATTAGTTTGTCTTATATTTTAGCCGGTTTGCCTTTATAAACAGGACAGTATAAATGCCTAATACTGATATTGATGGTAGCCCTATTTTGATTTTGAGTTTGGAAGATGCACAAGTATTAGCCAACTATTATGCAGAGTATTCTGAAGAAGATCATGCTACAATGTTTCTATTAACAGAATTGTCGGTTTTTAAGAAAATACAAACCTTTGTTAATAAATGGAAGAAAGTTAATGAGAATTAATTTAACAAACTGGCGTCCTTATGGCAACAACTACTGTCAAAGGAAATTCCTACTTTTACCTAGATGGTATCGAAATGAACGTTATCAACAATCTATTCGCTGGCTGGAATATGCTGTAATACGATACCAATATAAATCGGGTGTTTATTTTGATACATGGGAAGAAGAATGTTTTATTGATGACCCCAAAGTTCTTGCTGAATTAACAAAATGAAAATTTATTTTAAGCCTAAACAACACCACGGTGATATTATTTATTGTCGAAAATTTCTTGTATTTCCACTTATTCTTGACAATGAATTTGGGGTCAAGACTCTTCGCTGGCTGGAGTATGCGACAGTAAAATATGCATGGTGTACACCGTTACCATTTAATTTATTTGGTTGGAATCCATATATGTTTATTGATGATCCTGAAACTATTAAGAAAGTATTAAAATGATCCCACAGGTTGGTGTAGCTGTTATTATTTCTAAAGGTTCACAGATTCTATTAGGTTTACGTAAAGGTAAACATTCACACGGTTTCTGGGGACTTACAGGCGGTCACCTTGAAGGAGGAGAAACCTTTGAACAATGCGCCATTCGTGAAACTGAAGAAGAAACTGGTATAATTCTCCCTGCTGCTAGACTCTTTAGTGTAAAAAATACTATATATCACCTTGAAGATAAACATTATGTTGTTATTTTCATGAAAGCAAATTTACCCTCTGGACAAGAACCTAAGAATATTGAACCGGATAAATGTGAAAAATGGGGTTGGTTTGAAAAAGACAATTTACCATCACCACTTATGCCGGGAATACAAATGCTGGTAGAAGAAGGAGATTTATAACTTGACAAATCTTAAAACACATGATAGACTTTATGCAGAAGCCGTTGAGAAAGCTAAATTGAAATATGCCAATACCTCTCCAGAGGATTTAAAAAGAATCCAACCTTTCGTTCGAGAACAAATACGACTTCAAGGAGCTACTCACACGCTTGTCGCTGAGGCTGAAATAATTTACGCAAAACTGGAAGAGAGCCGAATAAGGATGGTCGGACCTGATTGCTAATCAGTGTAGCCCTGCATAGGGCTATGTGGGTTCAAATCCCACCTCTTCCGCCTTAATTTACCATGAATAATTGCCAAAACGAACGTAATTGTTTTACTTGCGGTCACCATCAATATGATTCTTTTCATAATGAACAACATTGTGATAAGCATATTTACTGCGAACAGGTAGGGTATGGCTCCTGTGATGATTGGATTTGTCAATATCGACTGTGGTGCGAAGAATCTGATATGCGAAATCAGATTCTAAAAACTCAACTCGATGAAATGACACAGTTGTACCACGCTGAAAAGTTACTTAGACAAAAAGCCGAGAAACTGGAAGGTTAAATTTATGAACACCAATCGGGGTCTTATTTTATTTATTGGTATTATTGCAGTTGTTTTTGGTGACCGGTACTCTCCACCTGCTGAACCTTCTTTTATTTTTTCCTGTTTTTGTTACATAGTCGGTGGAAGTCTTTTAGGTTTATTTACTGTTTTGCATGAATAAAAATGAATAAAGAAACACTGAAACATAAGATTAGTAAGAAATTACGCCGGGCTGCAAAGACACTACAAGACCGAGCCACCATAGAATCACATTGTAACAAAGCCGCTGCCGATAAAGATTCTGCGACAGCTTTGGCGTATGAACATATAGCTAAGTGGCTAGAAAACACTCAAACGAGGTTAATATGAATATTACTCAACTGTATGTTAATGAAGGCGTTAATGTACTATATGATAATAGTATCATAACCAGATTGGGTACTAGAAAAATTGTTCACATGGATGCTGGAGATTTTGTGCCAACTCAATTTTATGTAAGTAAGCACTTTTTTGTACCACAGGGAGTTGGATCGATTCAATATAGAATTAGTTTAATTGATGCTTGCCGGGAAATCATACACAGGTCTGAAATACTATTACTTCTACAGATTGTTAAAACACTTGAAGATAATGATTCAGTTATCTCAGACCAGATTACCGGTATAGAGAATTGTCTAAAACATATTGAACTTAATCAATGCACTTTCAAAACGCCAAGTCGTGGTAGAAGTATTCTACTTTCGCCCGAGGCAGATCGACGTATATACCATAAACATGCTCGCATTGAAGATTGGAATACAGATTCATACGGTGAATGGCGTGGTTATGATGTATACATGCACGATGCTTTAAATGAATATATTCTGGTGCTACAACAAGATGCTTTGGAATTTACATCAACCTATTTTGACTCAGGTTTAAAACTACAATATTTGGAATCTGATCCAGAAAGACAAGTCGAATCAGTGACCGCGGAGTATGATGGTTATAGTTTACGGTGTAGAAGTTGGGAATCTCAATGTGGAGGAACTCAAATACAACTTGATTATATGAATCAGATTACACGTATAGAACCACACCATTGTTATTTGATTCCGACTAAATCAATCATTTGAAAGAATATAAGATGCGAGCATTCCCCTTTATGTGTTATGAGTGTGGAAAGAAAGCCATTATGCGTACCGTTCTTGCTTATGAATTCCAATTCAAACACGATGGTATAATGCATACTACTTTTGTAGCACAATTACCTGTATTACAATGTTTTGAATGTAAAGAAATACTCTTTGATAATGTTTCAAATGAACGTATAAATCAAGCAATCCGTGAGCACTTAGGCTTATTGTCGCCGGGAGAAATTGAAGGTGCATTAGCAGCACAAGGATACTCAAATTACGAGGTTGAGAAACTAGTTCCTAAGTTGGAAGACATTTTAACTGGATGCTGGATTCAAACTTATGAGGAGGATTATAAACTACGAACCCTATTAGGAATCGCACCATGAAAGAACGTCAACGACACAACTTAAATCGTACTCTTTGTATACTACCTGGGGATAAACTAATCTGCTCCGTAGATGACCGGGATACTAAAAAGACATATACATTTAGTGAAGACATTGGACGCCATCTTGAAGTTGATACTATTGTTACTTTTGATGTTGATGAACCCGTTCTAGGGTTAGTAGATGGAATCGGAGCCATTTTTGGAAAAGCAAAATGAATTATGTGCAGTGCGTCTTGGCAAGAAAGAGCAAGGCAAATGAGACTATAACTTTGGTTTCATTTATTCCTGAAAATCTAGCCAAACTTAATGAAGTTTTACGTTTGCGTAAAAAGAATGTTTGGCAAGAGGGTTGGGTAGTTAAGTTTGTTGGTTCAAAACAATATACCCAACCATATTCAAGAAAACAAATTAAAGCACATCGTCGGAATACAGGAGATTCATTACCTAAACATGCGACAACTTTATTTTAATTTTTATAAGTCTAATACCTTTCTTGATCATTTGGATCGGTGTAGCCAAAAGGTAAAAACTTGGCCACTTTGGAAACAATGTATTTTAGGTGAAATTTGTTGGAAGTATTAATATGATTCTAGTACTAATTGCCATTAGCATTTTTATTTTAGTGGTTACGTTCTCTAGCAGACCAGTGTCAACGAATGTGGTTATTAGACACGATGAATATGACCTCGCTCAGTTACGAGTACAGCAATCAATAAACCGATATCTATCAATGCCTAGGTTAGTGTTAAAACGACATTGGTGTGATCCACGATATTTTGATCTAATGAATCGAAGATGCCTTAAGTGTGGTAAGACTGATTTAGAAATTGCTATGATTGAACCTTACCCTAGTGAAGAACAATTAAATGCCCGAACTAAATTTATGAATCAAGTATAGAGGATTAAGAATGTTTAAATTTGCACTTGTTATGTATGCAGTATTGCTTGCTGTTGGTTGGGTTTGTCATGATCAATTGACTATAGGTTCCAAAGTCATTATTATATTTGGTACCCTTTATCTAGGTTTTCTAATAGGAGAGAGAACATAATGGTTTTAAAGGGGTTTTTGCTTGCCTGTATCATAGCAAGTTGGTTTTGTCTCGTTTGGGGCTTTATTGCTCTCGGTGAAACACCTGCTTTTATTTGGGCGCTTTTTGTTTGTGAACTATTTACTTACATTGGTGTATGTTATTTTTTCTTGCCTGTGTTTGGGTTTTCTAATTGGAGAGAAAGAAAATGATATATTTAAATGGGATTTTGCTTGCCTGTATTGTAGTAAGTTGGTTTTGTCTCGGTTTGGGTTATATTACATTTGGGCTAACACCTATTATTGATCGTGCCTTGTATGTGGTAGGTATTTTTACTTATCTTAGTTTATGCTATCTTTACGTATTTGTATTGGGAGGTATACATGAAAATAGTAGAGTTTAACACTAGCCGTGGCATCATAATTGCGTATTTATCGCCATTGGTTCCTAATATCGTAGCAAACTTTGAGACACTTGTAAACAGGGGTTTCTATAATAATTTGAAATTTCACAGAGTTGTTCCTAATTTCATGATTCAAACGGGGTGTCCACTTGGTACTGGTTACGGTAGTGCTGGTTACGTGCTAGATGATGAATTTCATCCACGTTTGCAGCATTTTGCTGGAACCTTGTCAATGGCTAATAGCGGTCCCAATACAAATAGTTCTCAATTTTTTATCACGCATGTTGCTTGTTCTTGGCTTAATGGCAAACATTCTGTCTTTGGTCAGGTTGTCGAAGGTATGGATGTTGTAAATTCTATTCAACAGGGTGATATTATTCACAGCGTTCGGATTAAACCAGATGGTATTGATGTGTTGAAAAGTTTAAATAATACCATGAATCTTGGGGATCTAGTTTATATTGTTAAAGCACGAGAAGAACTAGGTTGGGACGGACCTAAGGTTAAGGCTTGGGATTCTTCCTGTGCTAGTATGAGGGAACTATTTAGTGAGTGAATTATACCAATTATGGATGGAATCGGATGACGACTTCTTTAAGAGGCTGGATGCTCTTGGTGGCTGGCCTGCTGGCAAGTTGTATGTTACTATGATTCATACTGTAGATACTAAGCGTCCTTGTATCTTCACAGACAAACCAATGCATGATGAATGGTATACCACATTTCATTCGGCAGATGACTATTATTGGTGGAAGATTTCGCCTGCTGGTAAAGACAATTTTCGTCGAGCCGGTATGAAAATTTCTAATACGGTTACTTGGAGAGATTAAATGGATCATGTTTTATTCCTAGATGATAGTATCGAACGCACAAAGCAATTTAGGTCTTTGAATCCTAGTGCTACGTGTGTAGAGACGGCTGCAGAAGCTATTGATTTATTAAGCAAATCTGTATGGGATGGTGTTTTTCTAGATCACGATTTAGGTGGTGAAGCCTATGTGGATTCAGAGTTGCCCAATACTGGCATGGAGGTTGTTCGCTGGATTGTGGCCAATAAGCCATTCATTAGCTGGATTGTAATTCATACCTTAAATTCTGACGCTGGTAATAGGATGGAGGGTGCTTTACGGGATGCGGGTTATACGGTAATTCGTAGGCCGTTTGCTTGGACTAGGAGTTATACTGGTGTACTTCATTTCTAATGGTATTGTTTATCCAGTTGAATTTGATAGTTATCAGTTGAAAGAAATAGACAACAAAGCTAATCTATTCGGACAACTTAAAGAATACGCAGCCGACATATTACTTTACTTAAATGAGAGTCGGTACTGGCAAATTGGTAGTACTTTACGGACGGCTCGACCATATAAACTGGGAAGATGGAGATATGATGGTTCTGATGGATGTATTGAATTAAATCTGGAAGTAAGTACACTACCATATCAAAAACCTTTGGAGTTTACAACATGAAATTTGATGATATAATTGAGAAAATTCGTAATGATCTTGAGATGTATGCCGATGATCCAGTTAATTCATATTCTGAAGCCTGTGATAGAGTAGAAATGGCTTTAGATACACTTTATAAAGGGTTGAAACATGATACTACATCATCAACTATGCGAGTTAATCTAATTAACATCGCTACCCAAGCATTACGTGCGATGCAAGATCTAGGGCTCTAGCTTCGCGTTTAAACGCTTACAAGGAAAAATTGACA
>Ga0172381_10004450_pt1 | contig 14526 bp, 35 predicted proteins | sample Leawel6488metaG_FD_119754 | JGI IMG/M metagenome (GOLD analysis project Ga0172381, IMG submission 119754) | Leachate microbial communities from a municipal landfill in Southern Ontario, Canada - Leachate well 64-88 metaG | ecosystem: Engineered > Solid waste > Landfill > Unclassified | place...
GGGTAAAAGTGATAAAATAACTCTTTCTAATGCTAAAAAACATCTACAAAGTATTATGAATAAAAGAGACATAATAGGAACGTGGTACTATGAAAAATAATGGCACAACATTTCAAAATAGATGGTAAATGGTTTACGTGGCTTCTTAGACATTTATGGATAGAGGGAAATCATGTGAAGGCCATGCGTAAAGGAATACCATTTGTGTCTATTGATAGGTATGTTGCACAACAGATAGAAAATTCAAAAAGAGAAAAAATAGAACCTGAAGACATAAAAACAACAACCTGGACATCTGGTTATATAGATAAAGATGGTTTATTCTACGGCTGTCCTGACTTGGATCATGTTAATTATGCTGTGGAACTCTGTAAATACCTGAATGTTGATTCAGATGATGATTGTCAAAATGTACTTGATAAAAAAGGCTATGTAAAAATAAGTCTTAGCAGATTTTATTGGGAAAGAAAATACAAACCAACCCAAGCGCAAAAAGATGCGATATGGGATTATATGCAAAATAAAGGTATGAAGGTAGCCGAATTTGAAACAAAGTTTGGAAACAGAGTAACATTTGAAGAGGCGTTTGCGGAGGATGTGTGAAAGATATTAAAATTGAATATGATGATAATGTAATAACAATAATAGAGAGAATTAATGAACGGTTAATTGAACATGACCTGATATTACTCAGTGATGGTGAATATCATGATGGTTATGAAATTTTTTCTTTAGAGAGGAAAATAAATGAAAAAATCTGATGTAGTCGGAAAAAAAATTATTGATTTTTGGATGTGAAATCATGAAAGAAAAACTGAGACAATACAAAGTAATTATAACTCTTGACTTAGCAGATTCAGATAAAAAAGAACAAGACTCAGTTGGTGAAGATGATGAGAGTTATATAATGACACAAATAGGTTGGGCGTCAGAAGGATTTTCTGGAATGGAAGTTAGTAGTATTAAATTGATAAAAAATCGTAAATTATTCAAACCCGATTATAAAAACGATTAGGAGAAATTCGTGATTAAACCTTTTATCACAGTTACATTGGCGTGCGATGATTTTAGTGATTTTGTTGATTATCTCAATACGGTTTTGGTTATACCAGAAATTGGTGATTTTGTATTGTTAATGTCTTCAAATATGAATGATATTAGTATTGATGAATATCACAAATTCCTACAGACTTCAGGTATGATTGCCGCCGCATTAGGAATAGAAATAAATATAAATGAATATGTTCATGAATTTGGAAAAGAATTACATCATGAAATCTGAAAAAATAACAACAGTTAAACAATTAATATCGGTTCTTAGCACTGACGACAGAATTAAAGATGAATTTAAAAAATACGGTGAAATTAGTGGTGAATTTTTTATTTCCTTTGGCGCGTTAAGATCGAGTAAACACATAAGTTATGACGGCAAGACATTATCAGTTTTTAATTTGATTGATGATTCGGAACAAAACCTGACAGTTGAAGAATTAATGGATGATGTCGATACTAATATAGGAACAGCAATCCGAACTGGAAATTTTTGGTTTGATGGATATAATTAGTTAGAGTTTGGAATTTAATATGAAACAAATAATTTTATTTGATACATTTGACAGAAAAAATATTGATATCGAAGATGAAAGTCAAGTCAAACTAACGGCTTGGGCGCATAGTTAATTAAAAAGTAATCATGAATGTGAATATTGCGGAAAAATATTCTCAGTGAAAATTTAATATTCAAGGAGGTATAACTATGGGTTTAGATATGTATCTTGAAGCGGAAATATATTTAGCAGAATATAGTTTTCCGCAGGAACAGAACAAAATAGGAAAGTTATTTCCTAACATGGCCAAATTTAATAAACCAAAAATTATAAAATGGGAAGTTGCGTATTGGCGAAAAGCCAATCAGATTCATAAATGGTTTATTGATAATATAGCAGATGGTGTTGATGAGTGTAAAGATTATTATGTTGGTATAGAAGACTTGGAACGCTTATTGGTTGTCGTAGAAAATGTTTTAGAGCATAATGAACTTGCCATGACATTGTTACCACCAACTCCGGGTTTCTTTTTTGGCGGAACGGAAATAGATAAACTCTATTTTGAGGATTTAAAATACACTAAAGAACAATTGACTAAGATATGTAATAATAAATTTTTAAAAGGATTGGATTTTACCTATCACGCGTCGTGGTGATTAAAGTGAGGTGATTATGGGAACAAGAGCTGTTATAAGGTTTAATAATAAACCTATTCTAGCAACACATTGGGATGGTGATCCCTCGGCGTTAGGACGGGATTTAGAAAAAGTTAAAACAGTAACTGATATATTAGGTGTTGGAAAAAAACATGTAGTGGATGCCGCAAGCGAATCTGTTATAGAAATATTAAATAAAGGCAGATACAAACACATAGCATCAAAAACAAATGGAAAATACACAGCAAAAGATATTGAAAAATTACACAAGGTCGGAGAATGTATAACATTTATTGTAATGAGTAAGGATGACTATTCTATTTCTTCAATTAAACATTATAATGATTTTGCTGAATTTGAGTACAATGTAACTAAAAATGGAGTAATGTATAGGAAATTACACGGAGAGTATCCCGAATCTTTAAAAACAGCGGGAAAGTTTAAGCACCTGCCTAAGAAGGTTAGCATCGGAAAGACTACTTGAACGAAACAGGGGTAATTATGGGTTTAGATATGTATCTTGAAGTTGGTATATACTTATCACAAGAAAGCAAAGAACGAAAAGCAATAGTGAAAATGTTCCCTCAAATGAAAGGATTTGAAGGGCCAGATATTGTAAATTTTGAAATTGCGTATTGGCGCAAAGCTAATGTTATTCATAAATGGTTTGTTGATAATGTTCAAGATGGTGTAGATGATTGTAAGCGCTATTATGTTAGTAAAAAAAAACTTGAAACATTACTATCAATAATAGATAAAATTCAAAAAGATTGTATGCTTGCTGGAGAATTATTATCCCCGTCCGAAATAGACGAACATTATTGGGAAAATTTAAAATATACAGAAAGTCAATTAACATTAATACTTGATAATAAATTTTTAAAGAACCATGATTTTTATTATTCTAGTTCATGGTAAATAAAGGATATCATTATGGGAACAAGAGCAATAATAAGATATAAAAATAAACCTATATTAGCAACGCATTGGGATGGCTATCCCGATAGTTTAGGCGTAGATTTATTGAAACTTAAAATATTCGATATAACAAATATTATTAGGGTTGCTAAAAAACATTTAATAGATTCCGCAGACATATCTATACTAAAAAAAGTCCAGAGACCCGATAGAACTGGCGGCAATATTGTTAGCGCCGAAGATTATAAGGTTGGTGATATTAGGTATTATGAGGATTGGGCTGAATATGAGTATAATGTCAGTGAAAAAGGTGTAACATTCAGAAGATTGCATGGTTTATATCCCGAGTCTTTAAAAACAGCTAAAAAATTTAAACGTATTTTTATAAAGGACAAATAATGAAATATATATTATTGTACGAAGATGGGACTATAAGATTATCTGACACCGAACCTACAGATAGCAATTTACATGGCTGGATGAGTTTAGAAAAAACTATTGATGGTGAAAGCGTAGCGGCCTTGATTGAAGCTGCCAATATTATCATAAGGAAAAGAAAATGATGTTAAATGAATTGATACAAATACTGTGTAATGTCTATCCCTTGTCTTTAAAAGAACATTGGAATTTCAAGAATTCGTGTGTTGTAGATGACAAAACGAATGCTGATACATTAGCTATATTTATTCTTAGAGAAATATCAAGCACATTTGACCCTTCAACATCAACAATTAATCAGATACATAATGCTATACAAGCTTTACAAGTAGCAGAAACAGACATAGCAACAACAAGAATAGCATTGAGAGATTATTTAAGGAATAATGATCATAATAAAATATAAACTCACAACTAGTGTAGAACTTGATGGAAAAATTGTTGGTACCATACGCAAAGTAATCAGTGGTTGGTAATATTTTCCTGAAGGCTCAAAAACTGGAGGTGAAGTATATAAGACTTTGGATTTGTGTAGGAAATCATTGGATGGTGAATGAAAGAGTTGGTCTTGTTTAGTTTGTGATTCTATGGTCGCGAATATTATAACTTGAAATTCATAGAACAACACATTAGGTTTAAAGGCAAAAATGGAAAAAGAAAACATAATAACAGCAATAGATGAATTTTTTAAAACACATTATGCTATGACTGTCAGTGATTATAAAGAAATAGTGGAATCGCATACGATAAAAGAGGAAATTGCGCATGAATGAGATATTTTTACTAATAGGTAGTACTGATGTGTATGATGATTATAGAGAAATGGGGGAATAATGATAGAAAATATAAACTTTCCTGTAATAAAAAAGAAATTAGTAACTGAGGAAGGTGTGTACTCGGGGAAGATGGGAGTCCTGAGAACAGATACTAATCAAATTTTAGGTGTTGTTGGCGAAGATTATCAACTTTTGCAACACACTATAGCTGTTAAAGCTACCGAAAGTGTTTTGGAATCTGTAGGTAAATATGAAATCATTCAAAAAGATGTTACACATGCCGGTGCGAGAATATATTATTCATATAATTTTCCTGATATAAAATACAATATAACTGATGATGACGATATATGTTTGACATTGGTTATGCAGAATAGTTATGATGGTTTATTGAAATTTGGATTTTTATTGGGCGCATTTAGATTTATTTGTACTAATGGTATGCGTATTGGAACGACCTTATTCGAAATATCACACAAACATACACAAAACTTGTCTTTAGATGGTATTGCTGTGGCTGCTACCAAATCCATAACACATTTTCAAGATGTTATAATTCCAAGCATGCGGAGTCTGACCCAAAAACGGATAGATAGTTTAGTTACTTTAAATTATAAACTCGATACAATCCGCGACCAAGGATTTTTACCAAAGAAACTAATTGATGTAGTTGAAGAACATGCACGGCATTCTCGGATTAAAACAGAGTGGGATTTATATAATGAATTTACACGTTATCTTACACATGATTATGATAAATCTAGAGAACGTGCTGGGACGTTGTTAACTTTAACATCAAAAGCATTTGGATTATAAGGATTGGCTATGGGATGTGATATACATTGTTACGCTGAAGTAAAGAATAATGGAATATGGAAAAAAGTTGGGAATGTTTTTAAAAACAGATACTATGTAAAAGGTAAAAAAGATAAATGGAATACCGAATTCGCAGATCACCCATACGATATAAGAAATTACAATGTTTTTGCTATATTAGCAAATGTGAGAAACGACGACGGTCGGTGTAATCCCATAACATTACCTAAAGATTTACCAATATTTTGTTCAGATGATGTAAGAGCATTATCAGATGCATTAGGCGGTATTGGTCATTCGCATAGTTTTTTAACGCTCAAAGAGTTATTAACATGCGATTGGAAAGGACAAAAAATTAAATATTGCGGATATGTTAATCAAAACGAATATAAACTGTTTAAAAATACGGGTAATGTTTATTCTTGGTATGAAACCACAGACGAACAAAATCTAAAACATATAACAAAACAGGAAATGGAAAAACGACTTAAAAATAATGATTTTGATTTGGATAAAAACTATTATTGCAAAATAAAATGGGAAAGTACTTATTATGATATTGCCGAGTACTTTGTAGATACTACTATACCAGAATTACAAAAACTAGGAACACCTGATAATGTAAGAATAGTATTTTGGTTTGATAATTAGAGGTGTGAATGTGAAAGAATTAACTATTATAGAAAAAAATAGAATTAGACGAATTTTTGATGCTATTGCGGAAATGGATTCATCTAATATCAGCACCATGCAAGGCGGTTGGACAGAATATGGTGATTTTGTTGTAGAAGATGATATCGTTACCGTTAAAAGATTTTGGCATACTAATGATCCATTTCAATCCGGTGAAACAACAGACAAATATAAAATAATAAGAAAGAATGGTCAAATTTTTGACTTAACCGAATGGGTATTAGGCATTGACTAAATTATGAAAACAAAAAAATACAATATATTAGTAAATAAATTAAAACCTTATTGGAAACAAAGACAACATATTTATGAAAAGTTTATTAAAGCCGAGTCTCTTATAGAAGAAAACATGTCTATGGAAATAGGTGAGGATTTAGAATTTTTTTATGTTGATGGATATTGTGTTGGTATAGGTCATAAAAATCACAGTAGACGAAATCAGACAAAAAATGGATTTCCATTAATCCATGATTCAGATTTAGACATTAAAAATAATAAATGTAAACATAGTTTTATACCACATGACAATGAAAGTCCATATGGATATGAAATATGTAGATTTTGCGGAAAGAAAATAAACCGATAATTCATGCCAATAAAATCAAGGGGTAGTATGAAATATAGAACAGCTGTAATTAAAATAGGATTGTTTAAAACTTATACTGGAACATATGCTACTACAAGTTATACATTTTTGTGTTGGGACGATGATGTTGATGTAAAAAGTTATATAGACGATGTATATAACCATGGTGGAGATGTAATTAAAATTGATATACCATGCAAACAATTATTGGATAAAAAATGATTATTAACGGTGAAAGAAAACTCGCGACAATAGAAAGAATAGATTCTATAGAACCTATCCCGGGCGCTGACAAAATTGTTTGCGCCACAGTTAAGGGTTGGAAGGTTGTTGTTCAAAAAGATGAATTTAAAACTGGAGACCTCTGCATATATTGCGAAGTTGATAGTATTCTACCAAATGATCCCGATACATGGCCTGAGTTTCAATTTCTTGCCGATAAAAAATTTAGAATTAAAACAATAAAATTAAAGAAACAAGTGTCGCAAGGTATATGTTTTCCCATATCCATACTGAAAAAGAAACATAAGTTAGGCGATGATGTTACTTCAGAGTTGGGTATTATTAAACATGAATCCGGCGCTGTTTCTGAATCACTGTCAAAAAAGAAAACTATTACCAGTGTGGTAAAAACATTTTTATGGTCTGTATTAAAAAGGAATAGTATAACAAGACAAATTTTTATGCCACTGTTTCTGACAAAAAATACAAATTTGTCATTTCCAACATATATTATTCCAAAGACCGATGAGGAGCGCATTCAAAATTGTTTAGGTGTTTTAAATGAATGCAATAATGTAGATATCTATGCAACAATAAAATTAGACGGTCAATCCGGAACATATTATTATCATAACTTTCATTATGGTGTATGTTCCAGAGAAAGAGAATTGGGTGAAAAGGAATGTACGTGGCGATATATATCTAAACGATACGGTTTGCGGTCTAAATTAAAGGAATTGTCTAATAAATATGGTGTGGCTTTGGCTATCCAAGGAGAAGTATGTGGACCCGGTATCCAAGAAAATAAAATGGGATTAGACGATGTAGATTTTTATGTATTTAATGTCTGGAATATTACACACCGAACATATACGACTTGGAATTGCGTACAGACTATATCAGAAGAATTGGGTTTAAAAACAGTGCCGTTAATTAAATTACCAGTAACAGATTTTACAAATACTGATACATCATTAAATGTGTTAAAAAATTATGTTAACACATTGAAATATGGAAATGGTACACCTGCTGAGGGTATGGTTATAAGGGCTAAAGACATGCGTTATTCTAAAACATTGAGAGGAGTATTAAGTTTTAAAATAATAAGTGAAACATTTTTATTGGAATATGGAGAATAATATGAAAGTTAGAGATTTCATTACAGATTTGAAAAAATACAGTGAACGCGATATAGTCTTTTCTTGCGATGAAGAAGGTAATCACATATTAACACATTACGGATTTTTCGAATTATCAGATGGAACACTCGTATTATATCCAATAGGTGATGAAATAAATGAAAGCTAAAAACATGAAAATAGTTAAAATATATGTACAAAATTATTGACAAGGACAGAAGATAATATGGTAACAGAAAAAACATGTAAGGATAGAGTTAAAATTGCGTTTGCAAGTAGAATGGCGGATATAGTTGCACTCTATAAAGCCAAAGACAATACCACAAAAGAATTGGGCAGTTTAAGTGATTATGGTCTCTGTATAGATATTGTTAAAGCTGGAACATTTAAAAATCAACGGGCTGATTATTTGAGATGGCAATTGAGTTATGGTGGTCCTTCGGAAGAATTTAGAATATACAAAAATGGCGATGTCGAGTTTTGGTACTTGGATTGGTTTGACGGTGCAAGTATAGATTTAGAAGATCAAGTAGCAGAAATAATAATAAACATCTGTGATGTTAATGGATTTGTTAATGAATAAAAAACTTATAAACAGATGAGGATAAATTATGATAAACAAAAAAGATATAGAACTGCAACGCGAACAAATGCAAGATGATGTTATGTGTATTTTAGACGGTGTGGAAGATTATGATAGATTAGCAAAATTAATATGTGAAGTTATTGTCGATAGATGTGATATTTTAATATCAAAATTAAAGACAAAATAATATGCGATACATTAATGTTAAACAAGTAAAGATTAAGGTTAAAACTTACGGAAAACGATCTAGTACATCGTTTTTGCTTGGACTTGATAGACTTGTTGAACATTATATAGAAAAAGCTGTAAAATATTCTGCTTGTAAAAAAACATTAATAGATGATGATATTATAGATATATAAATGAAAACATTATGAAAAAAACAAATGCAAAACTAAAAAAATACAAAGTGGAATTTGTACAAACAGAAACATTTATAGTTGATGTTTTAGCTAAAACTGAACAAGAAGCTAAGAATAAATCATTATCAGAATTCAATGGTGATAATTATCAAGAAGTTGGAGATTGCGAAATTCATATCAGTAATGTTTATGATGTCTCAGAAACAGACGATCCATTCAATCCTTAAATATGAAAATAGAAATTGAAGATGGAGATGGTCAGACACTAATGGCATTTGGATTGAATACACCAGATGCATATAATAAAAAACTTAAAGTTGGTCTTGACTATAAAATAGGTTGTAAAATAATAGAAGAAATGCAACTGGATATGTTTGAAGATAAAATTATATTGAGAAAAATATGAAAATTTTACCAAATATAACAACGACAAATATTATAGAATCTGATGATCCTGTAGAGTCAGGTTTATTGAATATTATTCGTCTTGTACAAAAAATGGAACGTGAAATAAACATTGAAGAAGATATGATACAATCAAAATCAGATCTTATAAAAAAGTTGGAAAAGAAATGTGTATTTTATAAACAAGTATTAAAAAGATACAATATAACTGAAGATATGTGGGAGGAAAAAGATGTGCCCAAATAACTGTTACAATGAACTTAAAATTAGTGGCCCTAAAACCATTTTAAAAGAATTTGTTGAATTCGCTAAAGAAAACGATTGCGAACTCAGCGCAAATAAGTTTATACCTTATCCCAGCACGTGGGCGGCAATGGATAAAGATTGCCCAGTAAATAAACTCGGTATTGATCATTACAGCCAAGAATATAAAGATGAACTAATACGTTATAAAGAAAAGTGGGGTACCGACAAAGACGGATTTAATAGTGGCGGATATGAATGGCGTTTACAAAACTGGAACACTAAATGGGGAATGTATGAGATAAGTGTTAATATCAAACCATTAAGTGTGTTATATGTATTCGATTCCGCATGGTCTCCACCTACGACTGTAATAAAGAAAATGGCGGAAGTGTTTCCAAAATTGAGATTTAGTCTGTATTATGCCGAAGGTGGCAATGGATTTCAGGGTAAATTAATTTGTAAAAATGGTAAAGTTGTTAAAGAAATCGAAAAAGAATACAGAGGTCGTCTAGGAGGCTAATATGGGAGATAGAGGAAATATTGTTATAAATAATAAAATATACTTATATACACACTGGTCGGGTCAGGATTTACCAAACATCTTGGCCATAGCATTAAATCGTGGAAGAGAAAGATGGTGTGATAGACCGTATTTAACACGAATAATATTTTCAGAAATGATTAGGAATGATATAGACGGCACCAATGGTTTTGGAATAGATTATGAGTATGGTGATGGTGGAAACGATATTTATGTAAACACGGAAAGAAACACCATAACATATGATAACAAGAACTATTCTTATGAATTGTTTATAAAAGGGTTTATGAATTATGAAAAATAAAACAGTATTAGAACTTAGTGATTACGATAAATATGTACTAATTACAGTTTTAGAAGAAGAAATAAGCCGCAATTGCGGTGAATACATTGATGTCAATACATCATGTAAATCCATTCTCAATCAAATTCAGGGGACAAAATGAATTTAGAAGAAACAATAATAAACCTTATTGGCGTTAGAGATGAATTAGCACGGTTAAGAAAAACAGAAGAAGAATTAAGATCAAAAATAATGAAGTATATGAACGGTAAGGAATTTTTAGAATATAAAAACATAATCGCAGTATTAAGTGGAAATGAAACAGCAATATTCAGTGCCGATGATTTAAGACGTTGTGATTTACCAAAAGCAACTATAAATAAATTTTACCATGAGGTAGTTGTACCGCGATTAATTGTAGGATTTAAGGATAAATAAACCAAGAGGTATAATGAAAAAATTAAAACTTATTGTTGAATTTGAATTTTCAGAAGATGTTAATGAAGCTGCAGTCATTGAAAATACATTATATGCTTTATATGACGCGGCTGATCGTGGAGCAGGCATAGCAAGTGACGGATATACAAAAACCATAGGTGTATATAATGTGGAAGGTAAGGGTTTAACACGTGATGTTTTAACTGGTGACTTATTGTAAACATTATTTCAGAATTAATACAAAATCATAGCAAATATGAAAAACCATAAATGTTCTTGGGAAAGTGTGAATTGGAATAGCGAGAAAGGTGAGTTTGGAGCTGATATTCCATATTATCAGATTGGTGGTTTGGGCAAAACATTAGAACGATCGGGCAAATGTAGCATTTGTGGTAAAAATGTTAGAGAAGTCTATATTCATTCCTGTATTTTAGACTCTGATAATGAATGTGAAATGGATTTAATATGAATATCAAAAAAAGCGAAATATACGCAGACAAAATAATAGAATATTTACATTCTTTAGATGTGAAAGATGGTGATAGTTTTGAGTGGATTCATCATCCCAAAACCTTTTTACCAGCTAATGTTATGTGTGATTTTGTCGGTGTGACAAAATTTCGCCAAGGTATAATTGATGTCTTAAAAGGAATATAAAAATGGAAATAAATAAAGATACTATAGAAGCAATGACCATATATAAGGTTATTGTTGGTAGTAGGGCATACGGCATGTCTACTCCAGCTTCAGATATGGACTACTCTGGTATAGCCATAGCACCATTAGAATACTACTTAGGCACCAAAAACTTTGAACAGTATCAAGAAAAAGTCGATGGTAAGGATGACATGACCATTTTTGATATACGAAAGTTCTTTAAATTGGCAATGGCTATGAATCCTAATGTTATAGAGTTATTGTTCATTGATGACCCTGAGTTAATCTTAAAATGTCATCCCGTAATGGAAGAACTTAAGGCTAACAGAAACCTATTTTTGTCACAAAAGTGTGCTTATACTTATACCGGATATGCAATTAGTCAGCTACATAGAATTCGTACACACCGAGGCTGGTTGTTAAACGGGGAAATTCCTAAACCTTCACGAAAAGATTATGGGCTTCCCGAGACCCAAGACAAGATTCTGTCCAGTAATGAATTGTCAGCCCTAAACAAAATCATAAGAGGAAGAGTTGAAGAAATTATAGAAGAATACAAAGACTCTGTTAAAACTATAGATGGTGAAGATCCATATGAGACTTTTAGGCGTAATGAGGGTCAAAGTGTTAACACAGCCTTATCTTTAGTTTTAAGCGAAAATAACATCATCTTACCCAAGAGTATCATGGAGGTAGTTAAACGCGAAAATAGGTACCGTAGCGACCTCCAGCACCACAAACAGTGGGAAGTATGGAAAGCAACAAGAAACCCAAAGCGGTCGGAGTTAGAAGCAAAATTTGGTTATGATTGTTATTCTGATGATACTGAATTTCTTACCGAAAATGGATGGCAATTTTATAAAGATATTAAAAATACAGATAAACTTGCAACTCTATTTGTAAATATGTCTGATTGTGCGATGACGCATAAACGCAATTTCGGAATAGAATACCAAAATTATATTGACAAATTCGATGGAATTTATAATGGTTGTATGTATAATTTGATAGGAAAACACACTGATGTATTAGTAACACCAAACCATAAGATGTTTGTTGAAAATGTAGAACGTGAGTCAAATAAATCACATGGTTGGAGTTTAACAGAAATGGCACATATGCCTGATACATTTAACATTCTTAATAGAATTAATTATAGAGTTAGAAATTTTAAACAACGTCGCCCATTAGGATTTGATCCTAGACTCTATTTACAGATTATGGGGTTTTATATTAGTGAAGGTAGTGTAGCACATTATTTGAACAATGGCGATCCTTCCATACTTTCTATAAGTCAATTAAAAGGCGGAAAAGTACATAGTCTTATGAATGTACTACGACATTATTGGTTGCGGTCAATTAAGATTAATGAATATTGTCATTATAGAAAGTCAAAAAATAGATATGAAATGACTTGGACAATACCACATAGAGAATTAGCCAAAACGATGACAGATGAATGCGGGATTGGAAGTAGAAATAAAAAAATACCTAGGTGGGTATTTTCAATGTCAAAACGAATGATGGATTATTTATTACGTTCATTATTAGCAGGAGATGGAACGGTAAAAAAATATCAAGATTCTTATATATATTATACATCAAGCAAACAATTAGCAAACGATGTTCAAGAACTTGCTTTTCACTGTGGTTATGGTACATCATTATACGGACCTTATACGTCAGTATCTCAAAATGGAATCAAATGCGATATGTATCAGGTATACATAAATAAAGGTGCTGTTCAAAAACGTTTATTTGTGCGTTCTAATGCCGTAAGAAAAATTAATGTTAAAGACCAAAAAATAGTATGCTTTACGGTTCCAAATGGTATATTAATTACAAGAAGAAATGGTCATATAGGAATACATGGAAATTCAAAACATGCCTCGCACCTAGTCAGACTTTTACGTTCTGGATATGAGTTATTAACAACTGGAATATTACAAGTTGAAAGACCTGATGCTAAAGAATTATTAGAAATAAGAAATGGCGCGTGGTCATATGATAAGTTAATAGATTATGCGACTAATATGGAAAATAATATTATGATGTTTTATAACAGTAAACAAAGCCCGTTACCACATCACCCCGATTCTAATAGATTGTGTAATTTCTGTACTGAGTTAGTTAAGGAATTTCATTATGGTAATTAATTATGAATTAGGAACTGTTGTTGTAAATGACAACATTTTTTATGCTATTGAATGCGATAATGCCAAAATAGGATTCGTAACAAAAATCGAATACGACACATTTCCAAAATTCTATCAAAGAAAATGTTTGGACAAATGGCGTGAAGCCGATATAATATTGGAACTTAAACATATGGAGAAATTATGAAAAAATACCAGATAATTTACGCAGACCCTCCTTGGAATTTAAATAAAGTATAATTTTCTATATATAATATATTTGGAACCAGCAGATTAAACATTAGCTATTTTTGTTTACAAATGGGCACAGGCAGTGATACTAATGTATTGCTGGTTCCACTGTGCCTATTTTATGTATAGGAGATTAACATTAAAAAACTGAATTTAGTTGGTAAAAGATTTGGAAAATTATTAGTTCTTAGTAAAGCGAAATATAATAAGGCATATAGAGAATCTAGTTGGTTATGCCAATGTGACTGCGGACAAACTAAGATTGTTCGTGCTACTGGTCTTCGTGTTGGGACGCGTAGTTGTGGTTGTCTAGTTGATGAGATGAAAAAATCTAGGCTTATTCGAACTGATAATTCCTTATTAACAGGAGAAAAAATAGAACAATTAACTCCACAACAGCGATGGTACCGCAGAAACCGCGAAATTATGAGTAGTAAACGCAAATTATCTGCACCAAGTCGTAAAGAGTATGACAAGAAACGGTATTGGGAAAATAGAGATGAGATACTTGCTCAAGGCAAAAGATATAGAAACAGACCTGGAATGCGAGAGAAACTTGCTACCAAACAGCGATTGTATTACCAACATAATATAAATCATTATAGAGACTATGTTAACAACAAAACTAAGTTGGCGCGCATACAAGTAATAGATCACTATAGTCATGGTTCTATGAAATGTGCCTGTTGCGGAGAATCTATTATAGATTTTTTAACAATAGATCACATTAATATGGACGGTGCTGAGCATCGTAGAAAAATAGCGTTAAAATGCAAAGATCGCCGCGCACCATCCGGTAATAGGTTATATTCGTATCTGGTAAGGAATAA
>Ga0172381_10004451_pt1 | contig 14525 bp, 10 predicted proteins | sample Leawel6488metaG_FD_119754 | JGI IMG/M metagenome (GOLD analysis project Ga0172381, IMG submission 119754) | Leachate microbial communities from a municipal landfill in Southern Ontario, Canada - Leachate well 64-88 metaG | ecosystem: Engineered > Solid waste > Landfill > Unclassified | place...
AAATAGTGAACTATTTTTTGTTCACTATTTGAGAATCAATAATTTATATTAAATATTCAACCTTTAAAATTTATAATTCAAATCTAATCTAAATATATCTAAAGGGTATTCATAGGTTATACCATTATCTACAACATCTTGAGTAAATGAATGTACATAATTAATACATACATTCATAGTTTGAGTAATATCGTATCCTGCACCAATTGTAAAATACTGCATATTGTACATATCTATATTTGTTACACCGTATGAAGATGAATCTTTATAAATATTAGGGTCATTAAAGAAACCTAAATATAATGACAATTTATCTGTAGCAGTATATTCTGTACCAACTCTAAATTGAACTGTATCATCATAACTATCTGAAATCCATGAATATTTATTATATGAAACAGCAAAAGCAACATTCAAAGGATCAAGAACTCTGTAAGAAGCACCAAGTTCCATTGTCATTGGGTAAGTATATCCGTCTATAAAAGAAGGATTTGCTGCATTTGTTTCTTTTGGTAAGCCAATATAAGTTCCGCTTCTTAACATAAAACCTGTACTTAACTTTTCAACAGGTTTATACATTACACCAATATTTCCTTGGAAACCGCATGCGCTTCTTGAATAATCAACACCGGATATATTTGCAACTAATTTGTCTTTCATTTCTATACATTCTACTCCAACACCTATGGAAAGTTTATCATTCATCTCTTTTGCAACAGAAACATTATAAATCATAAAACTTTGTTCACCTTTAATTTTCAAACCGGCAGGCAATCCTGCTAAATTACCACCGCCGCCACCTGAAGCATAAGCTCCGACTGCTATTGTTGTAGTTTCATTAAATGGTGTAGAAAAAGCCATAAATGGAACCATAGCTGTTGTTTCATATTTTTGACCACTATTATCATCAGAAGTTGCATTATTATTAAGATAAACAAGAGATGCCATAATTTTTTTGTCTTTTTGATAAGCAAGTCCTGCAGGATTCCAATAAATTGCTGTTAAATCATCAGCTATTGATACAAATGCTGTACCATAACCGGCTGCTCTTGCACCTGGTGTAATAAAAGGTCCTTTTGCATAAGAAAGGCTTGACATACTTACAACAAAAAAAGCAACTAGCATATAATTAACTAACTTTTTCATTCTTCCCTCCATATTTGAAATTTTAAGTATTATATCAAAAATTTACAAAAATTATCGAACTATATTTCATCGCTATATTGTAATGTTGCAGCACTTTCGCCCAGCAATCCATCTAATTCTTTTATACATTCATCACTACACTTAACTGTATATTCAGTTTCAATTGAATAATCTCCATTCTGATAATCTTTTACATTAAGATACACTTTTGACTTGCCTGGATATTTTGAGATAATATTAATAATTTTTCCAGATAGTTCATCATCCAAAGCAACTTCTGATATTTGTACATACAATGTAGCCAAAAATGGAAGATATTTCTTTTTAGATTCTTCTATAGAATAAATTTCTTCAACTGCTATTTTGACAAAACCTTTATTATTTAATAATTTTCCTTTAACAACAACAACATTTTTTTCTTTTAAACTATCGCCAAGTATTTTATAAGTTTTTGGAAACAATACACATTCTATATTTCCATATAAATCTTCTATTTTAAAAGTTGCATATGCTTTTTTCTCTTCTTTTGTTGTAAGTTGTTTAACTGATGCTATCATACCGGCAACTCTTATTAATTTAGCCGTTTTAAAATCAGTTCCTTCAGGCGGAACAGGTATTTTATCTAAACGATATTTTGAAAAAGCAATTAAATCTCTTTTATACTTTTCTAAAGGATGTCCTGATAAATAAAAATCAAGAACTTCTTTTTCGTATTCTAACGATAATGTTTCATCTAATGGTTCAACAATTTTTTCTGTAATATTATTCTTATTATTTGTTATTTCTGATGGTTCAAATAAAAAGCCTTGATCTGTTTCTAATTCTTTTTTTGTTTTTACAGCTGAGGATACAATTTGTTCAATATTTTCAAGAATCTCTGCTCTTATTTGTAATTTATTTTTACTAAAGCTATCAAATGTTCCGGATTTCGCAAGAGATTCTATTGCTTTTTTATTTACAACTGACAAATCTACTTTTGAAAGAAAATCATTAAATGATTCAAATTTATTAAATTTTTCTCTAGCTTTTGATATTTCTTCTGCTGCGGCTTCTCCGACATTTTTTATTGCAAGTAATCCATATCTTATATTTTTCCCTTCAACAGTAAATTTAGAACTTGAAAATTGTATGTCCGGCGGTAAAACTTTTATTCCAAATTCTTTTGCATCTTCTATATATTCAACTAGTTTTTTTACCTCTCCTGCCTTTGCTTTTGATCCACCTATTTCAGCATTAAGTAAAGCTGTCATATATTCCAATGGATAATGTGCCTTTAAAAATGCTGTTCTATATGACACAAATCCATATGCAGCTGAATGTGATTTATTAAATCCATATCCTGCAAATTTTTCCATATTATCATATATTTTTTCTGCTATTTTTGAATCTATTTTCTTTTGTTTTGCACCTTCAACAAATTGAACTCTTTGTTTTTGCATTTCATCGTGATTTTTTTTACCCATAGCTTTTCTTAAACCATCTGCTTGCCCCGGTGTAAAACCGCCAATTGCTATTGCCATTTTCATAACTTGTTCTTGATATAAAATAACACCATAAGTATTGTTTAATATAGGTTCTTGTAATGGATGATCATAAGAAATTTCTTTTCTTCCATGTTTACAATCTACAAAGACATCAAGCATACCTGCACCCATAGGGCCAGGTCTATAAAGTGCAATCAATGCAATAACATCATCTATGTTTGTTGGTTTTAATCTTCTGATAAGATCCTTCATTCCAGAAGATTCTAATTGGAATACTCCAAATGTTTTTGCTTCCTGAAGCAACTTATATGTTTTTTTATCTTCTAACGAAATTTTATCTATATCGAAATCTTTATTTTTATTTCTGATTAATTTTACTGCATCATCTATAATTGTCAAAGTCTTTAAACCTAAAAAATCAACTTTTAAAAGTCCAAGTTTTGGAAGAACATTGCCGTCATATTGAGTTGTAATAACATCTTTGGCACCTTTTGAAAGTGGAGAATAATTTCTAATATCTTCATCTGCAACAACCATTCCAGCAGCATGCACACCAGTATGCCTTTTAATACCTTCAAGTTTACTGGCTATTTTTATAAGTTCTGCTACATTTGGATCTGCTTTTATAGCTTTTTGTAATTCTTGTGATTCTGTAATCGCATCCGGGACAGATGAACCAAATGGAATAAAATTTGCAATTTTTTGACCTTCAGGGGCTGAAAACCCTAAAGCTCTTGCAACATCTTTTACAACCATTTTAGATTGCATTGAACCATATGTTATAATTTGTGCACAGTTATTATGCCCATATTTATCTCTTACATATTCTATAACTTTGTCTCTGCCAAAATCTGCAAAGTCTATATCAAGATCCGGCATAGATATTCTTTCCGGATTTAAAAATCTTTCAAACAACAAATCATATCTTAATGGACAAATATCTGTTATTCCTAATGTATATGCAACAATTGATCCGGCTCCTGACCCTCTGCCTGGACCAACGGGAATACCATGATCTTTAGAATATTTTATAAAATCCCATACAATCAAAAAGTAGGATGCAAACCCCATTTTATTGATAATTCCAAGCTCATGATTTAATCTGTCTGTATGCTCCTTTTTTACATTCCCATATCTTCTGGTTAATCCTTCTCCGCATAACTTTTCAAGATAAGTTTCAGCAGTAAATTCTACAGGAACTGTATATTTTGGCAACAACAATTTATCTGTCTTTATCTCTAAATTTATTTTTTCTGCAATAACTAAAGTATTTTTTATTGCTTCCGGGACATAATCAAATGTCCTTATCATTTCTTCTGGAGATCTATAGTAAAATAAATCTGAACCAAATCTCATTCTATCCGGATCATTAACAGTTTTATTCATGTTAATACATAACAAAACATCATGATATTTTGCATCTTCTTTTTTTAAATAATGACAATCATTAGTCGCAACTAAAGGAATTCCAGTTTCTTTTGAAAGTTCCATCAACGGAGCTATTATTTTTTTCTGTTCTTCTAAGCCATTATCCATTATTTCAATATAGTAATTGCCTTCACCAAATATATCCCTATATTCACTAGCAACTTTTTTTGCTTCTTTGATATTCCCATTTGTTAACAAACTTGCAACTTCACCGGCTAAACAAGCTGATGAACAAATTAAACCCTTTGAATATTTTGCAAGTAATTCTTTATCTACTCTAGGTTTGTAGTAAAAACCTTCTGTAAATCCAAAACTTACCAAATGCATTAAATTTTTATACCCTTCTAAATCTTTTGCAAGCAAAATTAAATGATGATATCCGCCGGTTTCTTTATCTTTATCAAATCTGCTTTTTTTAGCAACATAAACTTCACATCCTATAATAGGCTTGATCCCTGAATCTATACATGCCCAATAAAATTCCATAGCACCATACATATTGCCGTGATCTGTAATAGCAAGTGCTGGCATTTTATATTCTTTACCTATGAGATTAAAAAGTTCTAATGGTTTACCTTTCTTAGTTAATCTAACCGAACCATCTAATAATGAATATTCTGTATGATTATGTAAATGTACAAACTCTGCCGACATTATACATCTCCTATTTATTTTGTAACATTGTTGAATTTTTTTATTTCTTTTTCTTTTTTATTACAGGTTTTCTTGTAGTTTTTTTTGCAATTGTTTTTTTAATTACTTTTTTAACAGTACTCTTCTTTTTAGTAATTGCTTTCTTTTTGATAATACTCTCTTCTTCTTTTTCAAACTGTGTCCATATTGTTTCAAGATTATATTGTTCTCTTATAGAAGGATTCATAATATGTACTATAAGCCCTCCAAAATCTAAAACTTTCCAATTTGTAGAAGAAACTCCATCTCTTCTAATTACCGGTACTCCAAAATCATATTTCAATGTTTTTTCAATTTCTGAAGCTATAGCATTTATTTGCGGTGTTGATGTTGCACTAACTATTACAAAATAATTTGCAAGTTCTGTTAGCCCTTGAACATCCAATAATATTGCATTCTCTCCTTTTTTATCTTCAGATATTTTGAGAGCTTGTTCTGCAAGTGTTAAAAAATTTATTTTTGTCATATTAATCTCCTAATAACTTTTGTCTATTTTATCAAGTTTATCATATATAGTACAGTCTTTTCCCAATAAAACTGAAATATCAATAAAAGTTTTTTCAATCGGTCTAAATATAATTTCACCAGAATTTAGAATATTTTTTACTTTTACAGCTTGTTCATAATTATTTATTAAATCAAAAATTATAGTATATTCATGTATTTTATATGAAGTAACCCCCCATTCATAAATATCAAATTTATTTTTTCTTAATTTATCAACAGCTTTACTTGCCAATCTATTTTTCGAAGAAGCATTAATTACTTCAATTTTTACTTTATCATTTTGATTTTGAGCAAGATGACTTATATCTTTATCTTCATTTAAAAATTCTATTATTTCCATTAACCCTGCCGGCTCTAGTTCAATTCTATTTCTTTTATTAATAGTTGGTATATCTGCAAATTGAATAGTATTCATATCAATATTTTTTATTTTAGAATATAGGAAAAAACAATCAGATAACTTAAAATTTGTTATTAAATAATTGCCTGCATCTAAAAATTTAATGAAATCAACTAAAATATATCTGTTTGTATTAGCAATAACATATTTAATTATTTTTATCATATATATAATAGACAAAATATACTCTTTATTATTCACAAATTGTTCAAAATAATTATTTCCTAATTGTTTAATTATCTTTTTTTCATCAAATAACTTTACAAACAATTGTAAAGTTTTTGTATTTGAAAGAACATAATAATTGATCTTTAATTTATTATCTAATAATAATTCTATTTCTTTTTTAATAAAATCAACTTGTTCATCTTCTTTTTGACTGAAAAACATTTCATTTAATGTCTGGGATTTCTTCTTCTTTTGCAAAATTGTTATTTTATCATTAATACATAGTACTTTTAAACTTTTAGTTTTATGACAATATTGGAATAATACTAACTTTAAAGTATTTTGATTCAGATTATCAAAACCTTTAATAGCAACTAACACATTTATATTTTTATGATTTTTTATACTGTATGATATATTTGAAATATTATTTAAATATTGGGACAACAATATGAGCACCAAAAATATACATAACAAAATTCTTTTAAACATATTTTTATTTATTGTAGTAATTCCAAATATCAATGATATCCGGATGTAACACTTGAAACTTTGACACTACATAGTTTATTTTATTTTGCAAAACAAGTTTGAAAGCTTCATCTAAATTTGATAATAATTTTTTCTTACTTATAAATCTTATTTTAAATTTTCTATCAGGCGATAAAGAATCAGCTACAAAAATAATTTTTTCACAATTTGACATATTTACTCTGCCGACAGTATGATTTTTTATTGCATTGAGAATTTCTATATTTGTTATTTTAAATTTATTTTTTGCAATATCTGCTGCAATATATGAATGTAAAACTTGAGGAGCATATAAAGATAAAAAATCAAAGTATTTTATCTTTATATTTTTATCTAAAATATATCTTTTACTTTCTTTTAAAGACATATCTTTTGCACAATCATGTAATAATGCTGCGATTTGAACATTATAAATATTTTCACTATAATGCATTGCTAATTTTTTTGCAAAATTATAAACGTATATAGTATGATTATACCGTTCTAGTGATAACTTTTTATAGATATAATCAAAAATATTACTTTCTAAATTTTTACCAATCATTTTTCACTTGTTCTTCTACATCGGTTTTCTTAATATGTACTTGTTCTGAATTAGAATATGAAGATAGTATTCTATTTACATCAGTTTTTCTTAAAGTAGTTTTGTTATTAACAGATGACTCATCTTTCATTGCTGGTTTTTCCTTGTTTTTAGATTTGGTATTATCATCCATATTAACATTAGCTACTATCAAATCTGCTGATTGAATTACAGAAGATATGTCGTTTTGAAGATTTGATTCTTTTCTTATAAGAAGTATTTTATCATCAATTTTTTTTGAATTTGCTACTAATACTTTCTTTTCTTTTTTTATATTTTTAATTTCTGCTTTTATTTTCTTTATATCAACAGACACATCTAAATCATCATTTTTCAGAAAATCATCTAACATAATAATCTTTTCATTTAATAACTGTAATTTACGTTCTAAATTCGCTTTTTGTTCTTTATATATTTTTTCTTTGGCTTTTCTTTGTTTATTTTTTGTATTTTCAATACTTTCTTTTAAATATTTTGCAAAAGCAATATTTTCTTTTGATATATTAGAAATTTTTTCTAATTCTAATATTTTATTTTGCATATCTTTTGTCATAGAAGATTGCAATTCTTTCTTTAAGTTAGCAATGTGTTTTTTATTTGTACTTGATTCTATTTGTTTTGATAATTGTGTAATATATTCTAATTCTAATATTGCATTTATTATTTTCATTCTATATATTAATTTATTAAATTCTCTCAATTGTCCAATAGAAGATTTATATACATATACTATAGCATTTCTCGTTTTATCATAACTTTTACTTTCTTCAAAATTGTCATAATTTCCAACATTTTCCTTATGTTCAACATTATACTTTGTTTTATATAAAGATTGCATCATATCTCTTGTTAAATTTTTCTTAGTATTATCATTTTCAACAGTAAGATAATATTTGACTAATGAAAGCTGCTTATCTACTAAGTCTTTTTCTAACATATCTAATTCATGTTGTTCTGTTTCTGAAAATTGATCTGTTAAATTTTGTAATTCTTGAATTTGTTTTGTTATTTCTCTTTCGCTAATTAATAAAGAATCTAACTGTTCTTTTTGATACAATGATTTAGCAATAAGAGTTTGTCCCTGTCCATTTATTAAACTATTTTGTCTAAAGACATCATTATTTGTTATATATTCTTTTTCTTTTTCAAATTTTATCATCTCTGATTCTAAATCCATTTTTCCATTAAAAAACTCTTCTTTTACCATTTCTTGTTCAAATTCATTTATTTTCACTATTTGTTTTAATATTGATTCGATTTTATTAACATTATTCTTCATTTTTTCTGATTTTTTATCAGCATCTACAATAAAAATTTTTATAAATTCTTTTATATTATTTAATAAGCTTAATTCTGTCTCTTTTAATTTTTCTTGTTTATACACTTTATCTTTCTCTAAAGTTGCATTAGATTCTTTAAAGTTAATATACATATGTTGATTTTCTTTGAGATAAACTATTCTTTCTTGAATTTCTTGAATTTCTTTTAAAATAACATTCATTTTATCTTTCTTATCTTTTGCATACTCCTCTTTGTCCTTGAACAATGCCAATTGATTATCAAAATAAGTCTTATTATCATATAAATGATTCTTATTAAATTGAAAATTATTAAAATAAAATCTGTTTAAAAATATCTTAAAAATCATACTGATTTTATTTTTGCAATTTATTTGTATTTCTTTACATATTTGTTTTTGCTGTTTTAAAGTTATAATATGTTGCGATGAATCAGGAAGCAGATTGTTTATATTATTTAAAATTATCTTTTTTTCTACAAATTTTTCAGATAACTTCAATTTAATAATAGACTTGAAAGATTCAAGATTGTTAATATTATCTATACTTTGTTCTGTTAACATATTATATAACAGATAAAGATTAGAAATTTTATCCTTATACTTTAAAACTTTATTTTGTAATATAATATATTGATTATAATCTGTGTTTTTTGACAATTTTGTATAAAAATCATTACCTTCTCCTAAAGTGTTTGATAGTTCTTTTTCCAATACTGATATTTGTTCTAAAACTTTATTCATATTTTCATAATTTACAAATTGTTCTTGGATATATACATTACCAATAAATGATATTGCTTCAATTAATTTAAATGCTAAAATTTTTTGTTCTTGTGCAGTAGTACCAGTCAACGTTTTATTAATAAAAACCAATAAATCAGTTATACTCAATAATATTTCGCTATGATTCTTCATGAAAGTTTCATATTGTAACTGATTAATTTTATATTCTGAATCTCTGACAAATAAAATATTCCTTTCTTCTTTGTCATCTAATTTGTTTCGATTATCTTTAAAAATAGAATTATATATTACTCTAAATTGTTCACTTTGATCATTGTACTTATCTGCAAAAGTTAATAATAAACTCTCCAATTTTTGTCTTTGTTCTGCTTGTTTTTCAATATTTAAAACTTCTTTAATAATCCTATCTTTACAATTTTCAAACATATCTATATTTTTTCTTGATTCAATAAATTTTTTATAAACATGTTTTAATTTTTCATCTATTTCTTTAAAAATAGCATTAAGGTTTGGACTATTTTCACTGACTCCAACAACAGATTTTTTATATAATATTTTTGAATCTTCTAATTTTTTATATTCAGCTTTTGATATTTCTGATAAATATTTTATTTTAAACAACATATCTTTAGAAATTTTGGAATATTCATTTTGATACTCTTTATTTTTTATTGAGACATCATCGTTAACTTTATATTCGAAATTATCCATATCATTAATAGATACGATTTGCTCTTCTATTTTTTTTCTAGGTAACAATAAAATTTCATTGTTATATATTATTGGTCTATTCATATACTCAATCATTTCTATATTAAATTTGATATCTTCATCTGCAGAATTTAGCAATAAAGCCATATAATAATTTTCTAATGCTTCTTCATAATTTTCATACATAAAAGCAATATTACCAATATTAAAATATATCTCTGATTTTAAAGAATTAGATATATCTGTATCTTTCAATAAATCCATATATATTTTTTTTGCTTCTTCATGATTATTAATTTTAAAATTTGCATTGGCTAAATTGTACTTTAAAATATTCTTTTGCCCTTTATATTTAATAGCATTCTTGAATTTCTTTATTGCTGGAACAATTTTGCCTTTTTCAAAATCAACAACAGCTAAATTATTATTAATCTGTATGATATTTTTTTGAACAAACAAACTCAAAAACAAAAAGAATACTACTAATATTATTATATTTTTTTTCATATTGTTGAACTCAATATTTTTTTATTTTGCACAGAATTTTTTACAATAGTATTAATATTTGCCAAATCAGTCTTAATGTTTTCTTCTGTCAATTTTAAATCAGAAGATTTAATACTTGAACATTTTATCAACAAATTAGATAAACATTTTATTATACTAGCTGATAATTCAATTTTAGATATTTGCATTATAATACTATCTATTGTAAGTTTACTTGTATTAATATTATACTCTATCCTAATAAAATTTTTAATTATATTTAACATAGCCTCATATCTTGAATTGATATCTAAATTATCATCATTTAGCATAATTGATTCTATTTGAAATAATAGCTTGTATTTTATTTTATCTTTATCATTAACTGACATATTTGTATGCTTTTTCAAATAAATAATAATACTGAAAATTAAATATAATCCGAACAAAAGAATGATGTAGTAATATAGTGACTCTATATTTAGAGTTTTAACAGGCTTTATATCTTTTAAATGTTTTTCATCAATATTATCCTTTAAAACATCTGTAACTTTCACAGAAACAGAATTTGTACTGATAAAATGCTCTTTTTTTTGATCATCAAGATAAACGAAATTAACAACCGGTAATTCTTTTTGCATTGGATTAAAAGTTGTAGCAAGTATATTGACAATATATATACTATGATTCATTTTATCTCTACTTACAGCTATATTTTTTACATACCAGTTAGGAATACAATCATATTCCGGTCTAATAAGTTCATAATTTTTCGGTAACATAAACTTAAATTCTATATTAACATTATCACCTATAGTAAAATCTTTTTTATCCATACTGACATTGACTTCAATTTCAGCAAATATCTTTGCTGAAAAAATCATTAATGATAAAAAAATTATAAGTAATACTTTATTTTTTATATAAATCATATTCTTTAATATATTCTAAGACTTTCCCCGGTAATTTATTTTTTACATCTTGATTTTTTTTAAACATATTTCTTATCATAGTAGATGATGTATCTTGCGCTGTTAAATATGAAATATTTGCATATTCATAATAAATACTTTTTTTATCTATATCAATATTAGGCCGTTTTATAACAATAAATCCATACTTTTGTGCAATGTAATCAGGTTTTTTCCATGTATCTAATTGGTTAAAAGAATCTGATCCTATAATCAATTTAACTGTATCATTCGGATATTTTTTTTGCAAATAATCCAATGTTATATATGTGTATACAACACTGCCAGTATTTATTTCAAAATCATCTATTATAAAATCTTTTCTATTTTCTAATGCTAGTAATAACATTTTATATCTATGCTTATCAGAAACCTCTAATTTGTTTTTGTGTGGTGGCAAATATGCAGGTACAAAGATAACAAAATCTAACTTAAACTCATTAATAGATTGACTAGCAATTTCTAAATGAACATTATGCACCGGGTCAAATGAACCACCTAAAACACCTATATTAGCCATATTATATTTTCTCTATAGAATTTTTATCAATCCATCCACTAAAGCCATCAACTGAAAGTTTAATATTAACCCATCTACCCAACTCAGATAATACAATAACTTTTCTACCAGCTAAAACTGAAAATGCCCCATCCTCATTTTTTATCGGCTTATTTTTTACTTGTGTATCTGATAAAACAATAGCTTCCTCTAATATAACTTCATTATAAGCCTTCAAACATAATAATCCCGCATTTAAAGAAAATAAAACTAAACATATTATTGAAATATTTAAAAAAAATCTTTTCTGTTTTAAAAAATATATGCCAATACTTATACACAATATAATTGTTAACAAAAAAACTATTATTACTAATTCATTTAATGAAAGTATTAACTGTAATTTACTAACAATATGTTCTGCAATATTTTGCTCAGGTTCACCAGATAGTTGTGCTATGAAATTTCTATTGTACTGTATATCTTTATCTCTTGGAGCTAATCTTAAAGCCCTCTCTATATTCAAAGAAGCTCTGCCTATATCGTTATTTCTATAATAAGAATTTGATAAATTATAATAAATATAAGGATTATTAAATCCATTTAAAATCATAAGTTCATATTCTTTTATACTGTTTTCATAAACACCATTTTGATATGATTCCAAAGATTGAGATAATTGTTCTTGTGTCGGAACATTAGCATAAATTGGAATCAAACTAAAAAACAATAAAAAAATAATTAAAACTTTATTCATAGCACTTTATCCAATTCTTCTATAATATATTTAGTATTCCTATACGTATCTTCCATTTGTAATTTAGTAGTTTTTATATAACTAAATTGAAACAACTCACAATCTATTAAAATTTTTTCTATATCAATTACCAAACTTTCTGAAATTTGAAATTTATTAAGATTTGATTTTATCTCTTCTTTTATCATATTAATATAGTCAGAATTTGTACAAGACTGCAAAAAAATTCTGATGGAAAGATTTATGTTAAAATAGAACTTTTCTTGATTTTCTTCTTGCATAGACTTATAAGCTTCATGTAAGTACTTCAATGATTTTTTGTAACCAGCTTTTTTTTGTAATTTTACAATATCTCTTTGCATATATAAAACCATAATACGATATACAAGTGAGTAAATAAGAAACATAAAAAACGGTATTAATATAAAAACAAACATCTTGTTTTTAATCAACATATGATGATATTGTTTTAATTTTATATCACTTTTAATCGGCTGAATAGATTTATCAATATTTTGAGTATCAACATCACTTTGTTTTACTTCAATATCTTTTACATATACACCAGATGATATGTTAACTTTAATATCGTCTGTCTTAATATTTACATATTCTTTTGAATCAGGATCAAAATAAGAAAAATAGACTCCCGGTATTGTTTTTTCACCTTCTATCAAAGGTATAATCACAGATTTAAATCTTTTCGAATTAGTAAATCCTTTACTTTTTGTATACACAGATGTTGCATATTTTTTCATATCTGTTGGCAACTTAATCTCAGGTTCTGAAATAGCATTAATATTACCATTACCTTCAATTTGTACTGTTAAACTTATTGGTTCATTAATCACAACTGATTTTTTATCTACTGATGCAACTATAGAATATTTACCTACAGCACCTGTAAAATTTTCAGGTTTTCCTATTTCTGGCAATGGAAAAACTCGAACTGTAACAGGATTCGAATTTAAAGAATATTTTATTTTCTTTGCATTAAGAATCTTATTGAATTCATTATTATCAACATCATCATATTTTAAATATTCTACTTTTACATTAGATGGATCTATGATTACATTGCCATCCCTCATCGGATAAAGTTTTGTAATAACTTCAAAAACAAAATAATTTTCACCATCAATCAATTTATATCCACTTTTTGTATTAGATTCACTTTTCCAAAAATCTTTAAACATTGGCAAAAAATAAGTTGGATTGGAAGCCAGATCAAATTTCGTAGAAAATTTTAATGTGTAATATATTTGTTGATTTACATATATGGAATTTATATCTATATATGCTTCAACAAAAATATTTTCATTACTTTTATTAGTATATGATGATTTTTTAGATTGTAAATATTTGACAACTTTTACATTTATTGGCTCAGACGTTATTTCTTTATCTTTATCATAAACAACTATAGATGGAATTGAAAAGAAACCAATATTTTTCGGTGTTATATCATATGTGTATATATTTTTATTTCCTTTCTTATAATTCTTTTTTGGTAAAACTATAAAATCAGGCATTTTTGGCAATTCAAATTTATCCAAATTTTCAATATCATTTGAAATTTCAACTGTTAATGTCAATAATTTACCAAGTTCGACTTCTCTTTTGTTTAAGAAAACATTTAAAATATCATCAGCAAATAATACTGTTGATATGAATAATAACATAATTACTAATATATTTTTTTTAAATTCAAACATTTTACCAATCTCTCTGATTTATATTTATTTCTTGATTATTTATTTTCTTTTCATTATTTGGCTTATCCATATCACCATAAAAATTTAGAACTCTTTCTAAATCTTGATCACCAATTTTTAAACCTTTAGTATTTTCTTCTTTGTCTTCTTTTTGTTCTTTAATATTCTCTTTGTCTTCTTCATCTAATTCTTGTGCTTGCAACATTGATTTCTCAAGAAGTTCAGAAGTCTTGTTTTTTTCATCATTTAACTTATTTTCTTCATCTTTTAATTTTTCTAATTTCCTTTTATTTTTTTCAACATCATTTCCATATGTTTTAGATTCTTTTTCCATATTTTTATATTGCATATTTGCTTTATTTAAAGAATCATTACTTAATAATTTAGAATTATACTGTTGTC
>Ga0172381_10004452_pt1 | contig 14525 bp, 17 predicted proteins | sample Leawel6488metaG_FD_119754 | JGI IMG/M metagenome (GOLD analysis project Ga0172381, IMG submission 119754) | Leachate microbial communities from a municipal landfill in Southern Ontario, Canada - Leachate well 64-88 metaG | ecosystem: Engineered > Solid waste > Landfill > Unclassified | place...
AGAGCGTTTGCAGCTGATATAACCTCAAGCCCGGGTATTCCTCTCCTAGAAGGAAGTCCCGGCGAAGTTATAAATAGGATAGTTAACGCGTTTCTTTGGGTTATGGGTGTCGTGGCAATTATTTATCTTATATGGGGCGGCATGACATATATTACAGCCGGAGGAGATGCGGAGAAAGCTGGTAAAGGAAGGGTTGCCATCACTAATGCCATAATCGGTATTATTATAGTTGCCCTCGCACTTGTTATATACAGAGCAGTAATCGGCGGACTTACAAACACTAATAGTGTAACAGGTGTTCAAGAAGGACCAATTAATTAGCTGGTGCAACTCGTCTAACTTCCTCTTGAGTTGTTAGACCTTCCCGAACTTTTTGTAGACCGTCCTCGAGCATGGTAACCATTCCGTCTTCGCGAGCAGTCTTTTCAAACTCGCTAACAGAGCCGCCAGATTGAATCAAATGCTCAATCCTTGGGGTGATTTTCATTGTTTCGATAATTGCGACCCGCCCCTTAAAGCCCGTTCCTTTACAAACTGGACAATTAGACTTACCTGCACCCCCTCTACATGAAGTACAAAGCTTCCTTACTAACCTTTGAGCAATTATCAAATTAATCGATCCAGAAAGCAAAAATGGCTTAACACCCATATCAAGTAGTCGCGGAATGCTCGAAGGAGCTGAATTTGTGTGAAGTGTCGTCAAAACCAAGTGGCCAGTTAATGATGCCTGCAAAGCAGTTTCCGCCGTCTCTTTATCGCGAATTTCGCCAATCATAATTACATCAGGATCTTGACGCAATGCGTGTTTGAGACCGTTTGCAAAATCAAATCCTTTGTCCGGCTTTACTTGGCTCTGGTCAATACCTTCTATACGATATTCTATTGGATCCTCGAGGGTAATGATTTTAACTTCGGGTTTGTTTAGTTTTTGTAAAATCCCATACAGCGTTGTGGTTTTGCCGGATCCAGTCGGACCAGTGTTAAAAATCGCGCCGTTTGGTTTACTGATTGCTTCTTCGATAAGCTTTAAAGCATCTGATCTAAAACCCAACTCGTGTAATGAAATTATCGCTCCGGTTGGGTTTAGGAGTCTTAAAACTATTACTTCACCCCATGCACCCGGCATAACCGAGACTCTAACGTCAACAACCTGATCGATTATCTGAATATCGAATCGGCCATCTTGGGGCTCCTCGGTAATATTTAGTTTTAGTTTCGAAAGATATTTGATTCTATTTTTGATCGAAATGTACGGTTGCTTGGGCATTTTAATTACATCCTGTAGTATGCCGTCAATTCTAAAACGCAATCGCGCACCGTCTTCGACCGGCTCGATGTGAATATCGGAAACATCCAGGTGGGTGGCAGCGGCAAAAATCATATCCAAAGTTTGGGTTACAGGCGTCTCGACAATCTTTTTACCAACCGACGCAAGACTTTCAGCCGTCTCAAATTTGAGTTTTAGGTCCTCTTGCGAGACTACGTGCCTTTCCAGTGTCTTGGGTGCTTCTTTGACGAACTCAAGCTGCGAAAGGGCGTACTCAATGCTGGTCTTTGAGCACAAATGCAGATAGAACTTCAGCTGCGTTGCACCAGCAAGTTGTTTTAGGTACGGAATCAGATTTGGGTTTGTCGGGTTGTCTGTGGCTACTTTGATAGCGTCGTTTAGTTTAAAAAATGAAACCAGACGATATTTGTAGGCATCTTCTTTGGGGATAACGGATAAAACGTCGGGAGTAAAGGGGTAGCCCACCAGATTGACATAAGGAATAGAAGATTTTTGCGATAAATCCTTGGTCGCTTTTTCCTCTCCGGCGCGTGAAAATATTTGTAATGCTTTATCTAAATCAGACATTTTTTAAAATTATTTATCCTGCGTATCATTGCGCGATTTGAAGCTGTCATTGCGAGCCCGCGTAGTCCCGTGAAGCCGTAGGCGAAATAGGACAAAGTGGGCGTGGCAATCTTGCTAACGTATAACGTAAAACTGCGGTGTCGCTTCGCGACGATTATACATGTTTTTTAATTCTGATCCGGGAAATATCCCTCTGATTTGATTTTATCATTAAATAGTCTAAAAAGACGAAAGGCCCGCCGGATGCGCTCTCACGCTTCCGGCGGGCCCGTGCCTACTCTGTCTCTTCCTCTAGCCGCCGCCAGAGTTCGTTGACAAACTCCGGCTCCTCCCCGAACAAGTCGAGGATAGCGACACGGACAGGGTCGGCCGCATCCTCGTGCGCGACCAACCCCTCTCTGCACACCTGGAAAAAAACGGCAGGCGTGCACACCAGGGCCGTTTTCGCCGCGAGGAAGTGGCGGCGGTCTTTCAGTAAATCGTTGACACGCCGAACTCCCTCCTCTACAACGAGCCGGACCACAGCGTCCGAGGGGTCGTCAACACAGACAAGTCCCCTCACAGCCCCTCCAGCGAATTCCTCCGGCGTGAGCCCTGCAAGGATGTCTCGCAGAGCTTCCAACCCCTCCTGCGTCTCGCAATCCGCAAACCGTCTCATGCTGTCGCCCTCCCTTGGCCCGCTCCCACAGGCCAATGAAATGGTACGCCAACACTGTCAAAGTTCGATTGGTACGCAACCGAACCAAAACATCAGATTATATTAAAAAAAGCCGACTATAGCAATAGGTGACCCGCGACTACTTCACGGGTTCGGCATATTTGCCGATAAAATCTTTCAGCCCCATCAGCACAGCATCGCGCAGATCTTGGTCGGACTGGGCGACCCAAACGGCAAGATTATAAAGTTTTTGCGGTTCGACAGTTAGCCACTTGTGGTTTAATAATAAAAATATCAGCATGCTCGTTACAGCAATACGTTTGTTGCCGTTTTGAAATGGATGATTTTTGATCAGAAGATAAAACAAAACCGCTGTTTTTGATTCCAATGTCGGATATAGGTCGCGTCCGTTATAAGTCGAAAACGGCGTCTCCACACAGCTTTCGAGAACACTCGGAAACCTTGTCTTAAACGGAGGGATGGGTTCGTTCCAACTCATAGTCGAGACCGCCAAATGATGCGCAATTTTTTCGATATGATCTATGCTGATTCTCTTTGTTTTCATGTATCGGCAAGTTTTTTTAGCACCTCGCCGTATTGTAAAACAACCCTATCCACACCAGCTGCGATAGCTTTCTCGTCGCGCGCAGTCATTTCGCCCGTGTAAAGGGAAGCGTATTCTGCGGGGATAATATAAACACTGCCGACTTTTTCTGCCGGTACCTCACCTGATTTGATCTTTCTAAACACCTGAACACGGCTTAAACCCATAACCTTAGCCAGCTCGGTGATAGTCAAATAATTCTTATTACTCATAAGATTTATTATATAATAAGTATTACACCGTGTCAAGGGTATGTAATACTGAAAATTCTTATGATCAGTTTTCGTTGGGAAAATCCAACAACGCTATCACATCCAAGGCGGCTTCCTCGTAGGGGTGGTGTCTTTTTATTATTTCGGTAACTTTATCAATTTCGGTTTTTAAACAAACAAATTCCAGCTTCACCTCTTCTACCTCCTCTATCTCGCCAACCCTGCCGATCGTGGGATTTGCCCCATCGAGAGGACGAAAATAGCCCCTGCCTTCAGAAACAAATGATGTGTAATCATAATTGCCCATTCGGCCGATACCTGCTTTTCCGAGTGCCAAACGCACCTCGTCAACATGAGATTTGGGCACAAAAATCTGAATTTTGACATAGCTGTTCATAATTATCTCCAAATTCCTTTAAACAAATTTTTTTGATAAACATTAGCCAGATGGCGGAGGGCACAGGATTCGAACCTGCGAGAGCCTTTCGGCCCAACCGCTTTTCGAGAGCGGCGCCATAATCCACTCGGCCAACCCTCCGTAAAGATTCGCCGCCAAACAGCAAAAATCTCAAGAACAAAGCTATCACCTTTTTACATTTTAATTTATCATTTTAACTTTTAAGATTTAATTTAATTTTGTTTTTCTGATTTTTTGCGTACCTCCACCACCACGTCACCTTTTTTGGTGATATTCTTGGCCGCAAGTTCACGGTACTTTGGATCGGAAAAAAAGTTTCGGTTTATATATGCCTGCTGAAAAATCATAAAGACCGTTTGAGTGATCCAGTAGATCGACAACGCTGCCGGTAAGGTGAACGAAATATACGCCGTCATAACCGGAAACAAATAGGTCATCTGCGTATTAAGCGACTTTTGCAACCCTTCCGAAGTGCCACCGCCGGAAGATTTGGGCTGGGTCGATCTCATCTGAAGAGATTGATAAAGCTGGGTCAATCCGGCAACTATCGGGAAGACGTAACCGGCAACAGATTTTATACCCCCCTCTTTGACAATGGCAGAAACCGTTTTAGCCAGATCAATTCCGAAAAAAGAAGCGTTAAGCGGCCCGCGATCGGATATAAAACTGTAGAGTTTGTCGGCATGGATCTCGGTAATATTCGAGCCGGTAAAAACCCTGTAAAAGGCAATAAAAATCACCAACTGAACAATCAGCGGCAAACAACTTGAAAGAGGATTAAATTTTTCCTCTTTATACAAATCCAGCAATGCTTGCTGTTGCTTCTGCTTGTCTTCCTTGTGAGTAGTTTTAATCGCATCGATTTTGACCTGCATTTTCTTTTGTTTGATCTGCATTTTCGCCATGGATATAGACGACTTGATAAATGCAGCACGTAAAAGAACTGTTATTATAACAATCGCAACCCAAACATAATGACCGGGGACCAGATATGTAATACCGACTAACAAGTTGTAAAAAAATTGTGATAGCATTTTGCCTCTTTTATATCTTTCTTATTATATTGGGAACGTTTAATTTCCTTGGGATATCCTTTCCTCCTTTACTGAAAGGATTGCACCGCAAGACCCTCCAAAACCCCATCGCCACGCCGACAAAAAACCCGTTTTTTTCAATCGCCTCAACAGCATATTGGCTGCAGGTCGGCTGAAACCGACAGTAACCCATCGGATGGCGATCCTGCAGATACCCATGGTCGGGACTAAGCGTTTTTTGATAAACACCAATCAATTTGATAGCAAGTATTTTAAGCATTTTTCAAAATCGACTTCCATATCATTGTAATTTTCAGTCAAAACCCGCTTGTTGGGCAAAACAACAATATCAAATCCACGGCTGTTTTTTAAATGTCTTGCTGACGCAGCTAAAATACGACGCTTGGCAAGATTGCGCTCAACGGCTTTTTTTGAAAATTTCTTCGAGATTATAACCGCTATTTTAGATGGATCATTAGCAAAGCGGGCAAACTTTTTAAACAGTCGTATTTTAAAAAAACCACCGCTTATAGACCTTCCTTTGTCAAAAACCATTTTAATCTGGCGGGGCTTTTTTAATCTATTTTCTTTTTTTATCATCTCATCTTTGAAACGGTCAATGCTTTTCTACCTTTTTTTCTTCGGCGAGAAAGCACCTTAATTCCGCCCAAGGTCTTAAGTCGGGCCCTAAAACCATGTGTTTTGATACGTCTTTTTTTAGATGGTTGATATGTTCTTTTCATAACAGAATGATATTACAGTAAAAAAAACGGCTTGACAAGGGGTGATAAAGTCAGTTTCGTTTTGAATTTTTAATTATTGATTCTATAAAACTAAAATCCATTTCACCTATTAAAACCGTACTTCTGATTCTCCAATTTGTTCGGTTTTTGTGTCCGGGATTATTGTAGCGACGCAGATCGCCAAGCAAATCTCGCAATCCGACCGTGGCAATTTGAGAACGAGAGTTAAACATAAGAGAAATCGTTTCTTTTGTCATCTGATCAAGAGATATCCTAATTTTTTTACAACGCAACCTTCGAGAGATTGTCATTTTCTTAAAATAAACTCTCCGCTCATCGTGTGAAAGCTTTTTCCACCACGCACCCAGAGAGTCAGTGTCGTGAGTTGAAGTTGCTGCTATAGATAATCGTGGATACTTTTCAATCTCGCGGTGGCGTGTCGTATGAACCCATTGTAAACAACGGATGCCAAACACACCATGGTCGCGAAGGAGTTTGTCTATTTTTTTACTAGAATGACCAAGATCGTCGGCAACAAACAAAACATCTGGAAACGCTTTTCTAACAGGACCAAAAAAACAACTTTTGAGTGCTTCGATATGGCGACCTTTGTCGGTTTTTTTATCAATTAAGTAGTATTTCCACGACAACGCCAACGCATGATCGAATCTAACTACTGGCGAAATCGAAACAAGATGCCGGATTGATTCAATATAGTAAGCAACTACCTCTTCTGGCTTTTCTTTAAACCTAAAAACGGCATGCCCCCATTTTTGTCTCCCGAAAGGATCTCTAGGATTATCACAACCTGATTCACATTTTAGCGTTCCGTCTGGGTTAAGATAAAAAAGACCCTGATTTGCCCAGACTTCGGCACTATCGTAAATCGGATAAATCGGCTTGTCCATAACAAACCTGATACCTTTTTTCCGAGCATAATTTGCCAAATCCTTCCATTGCTTCGCCATTATATCCTGGATAAAAAGTTCAAACTTCACTCTCTCATAAAGTCCTTGATGTTTCGCTAAAATCCTATCCACATCCCCAGAGGAAAAAATTCCCGGCCAATTTACCCACGCTCTTTTAAAACGATTTTTTAACACCTTAAAGACAGCATAAGCAACAATTTGTCGGTCGTATAATGGAATTTTTATATCTGGATGTTGACTCTCATAAAGACGTTTTAAAATTTGGCGTTTTTGGCGAACCGAACCACGATAGTCCACAATATTTGGTCGGTTATGTCTTAATCTCCGTTCAATACCAAGTGAACGAGTATCTAAAAAAATCGGATTAAATGAAAAGAGACTTATTCCCATAAAAGGCGACGGATTAACAGTATCTTGAATGGGGGTGAACTGGATTAAATGGAACCCGGCTTGAGCAGAGCGATCAACAAGCAAATACATATCGGATATATCACCGCAAGAAGATTTATCGTTGTTTGTTCTAAGATAAAGCGGGCTGTTAATATCCAAACAGCCGATCCGATTATCATGATTTAATTGTTCGGTGTAAAAAATTGATTTAAAGTTTTCCACAGGCCAACAATACTACAAAACGAGCTGGCAAAAAAGTTTTCCACAGTTTTCCACAAGTTTTCCACAGGCCCGACAAACAAAAACCAAACAAAGTCACATAAGCTTATATACAAGTTGATACTTAACAGGTTTAAATTATAAGTTATCCACAGCCACTTGACGATTGTGGATAACTAGTTCTACAGTGAAGATGCCTGTGGAAAACTTTTTTTTTGCTGGCTAGCTAGATCACAAAAACGGAGGGGTGTGCAAATCGACCAAATATGGCAAAAGTCACTACAAGATATTAAAGAGTCTATTGGTGAGACTAAATTTTCGACGTGGTTTAAAAGCACTGAGCTTATTAGCACCGAAAAGGGTGTGGCTACGGTTGCTGTTTCGAATGGTTATACAAAAAGTTGGCTAGAATCAAGACATCGCCGCGAAATAGTAGTAGCACTTAAAAAACAAAAACCCGATATAGAACAAGTTCAGTTTAAAATCAAAAAAAATATTAACCTTGAGCGGTTACCAATTGAGATCGAACCCAAACAAAACCACACCAAAACCAGCTCCACCACGCCCAATTCTAATCTTAGAAAAGAATACACTTTCGACACATTTATCGTTGGTAATAATAATTCACTCGCCTACGCCGTAGCCCAAGAGGTTGCCGCTAATCCAGGAATAAGACACAATCCCCTGTTTATTTATGGTGGAGTAGGACTAGGAAAAACTCATCTTGCACAAGCAATTGGCCAAGAATATTTGCGCTCAAACGATCAAGGAAATGTTGTTTATGTTTCATGTGAAACTTTTACAAATGACTTTATTAATGCAATTGCAACAAAGAAAATGAATGAATTTAAGAAAAACTATCGCGAGGTTGATGTTTTAATTGTTGACGACGTTCAATTCCTCTCTTCAAAAGAGGGATCTCAAGAAGAGTTTTTCCATACCTTTAATTCGCTTCAACAACGATCAAGACAAATTATACTTACAGCAGATAAAATTCCCCAAGCCATCCCCGCTCTTGAAGGACGATTAGCTAGCCGTTTTGGAGGAGGAATAGTTGTCGATGTTCAACCACCTAACCTTGAAACTAGAATGGCTATTATGACGGAGAAGTGCCGTGAAAAGGCCTTTAGTCTACCTGAAACTGTTATCGAATATATAGCTCGAAACATTCCTTCAAATATCAGGGAATTAGAGGGTGCTTTAAACCGATTAATAATTCACTGCCAGTTTAATCGACTAAATCCGTCAGTGCAAATTGCTCAAGATGCCTTAAAAGATATGGTAAACTCATCAAATAGAGCTGTCGGTACTGCAGAAATCATAGCTTCAGTTAGTAAATACTACGGCATTTCAAAGGATGATCTTTTAGGCAAAAGTCGCAAAAAGGAACTCTCAACACCAAGGCAAATTACAATTTTTTTAATCAGGGAGAATACAAACAGATCTTTACCAGAAATAGGTAGGTTAATGGGTGGTAAGGATCATACAACAATCATGTATAGTGAGAAAAAAGTTAGGGATTTATTAAAAACTGATATAACCATCAAATCCGATATTGAAAAGATTCGCGAAGATCTTTTCTCTACTTTAAATAAATAAGTTAATAATAAGTTGTAGTAATAAGCATGTTAATATTGTGGAATAAATCTTGTCAGACTGTGGAATTACTTGTGGAAAACTCAGTAGTCACTTGTGGAAAAGTGCGTAGAATTTTTATAGCCATTGACTTATCCACAGGTTTTTCTAGAGTTATGAACATAGTTTTCCACAGGGCCTGTGGAAAACTATGTAAATAGAAACGTAAACAAGGAGATATATATGAAACTAAGATGTAAAAGAGAAGATTTAGTTAAAACCCTTTCAGTTGCTACACGATTAGTAAAAACAAGGGCAAATTTGCCGATTTTGTCTAATGTAATGCTCTCGACAGACAGAAACAAGGTCAAGATATCAGCTACCGATCTAGAATCCTCAGTTGCTATCTACATAGAATCCCAAGTCTCTGATGAAGGGGCGATAACAATACCCGCTAGAACGCTTTTAGAGTTCGTTCAATCTAGCTCCGATGAGATAATTGATATAGATTCACAGGATCAGGATATAAGGATTAAAGGAACCCATAATAACGCAACTATCAAAGGAATCGCTGCTGACGAGTTTCCTGAAATTTCATCTGTAATTGGTGGTAAAGAGTTTGAAATAGCATCAAATGAATTAAAAGCTGCCATTTTAGCAGTCGCTCCTGCGGCTGCTATGGACGAGACAAGACCTGTTTTAGCAGGACTGTATTTTAATGGTGTAAAAAGTCTTAAAATTGCTTCGACTGATAGTTACCGTCTTGCGGAATATACGCTAAAGCTTGATAAGCCGGTTGAGTTGACAGCTATTATTCCGCAAAGAACGGCGATGGAGTTGGCGAGGATGCTTCCCCAAACTGATTTATTGACTAGGGTCTGCGTGGGTGAAAACCAGATGCAATTTCAGTTTGATAATACGGTGTTTATTACAAGGCAAATAGATGGTAATTTTCCCGATTATCAACAAATTGTCCCAAAGGATTTTGTGTATGAATTTAATGTATCAAAGGAAAAGTTTAACGAGGCCTTAAGGGTTGCGAGCGTTTTTGCCAGAGAGTCGGGTAATAATATAAAACTCACAGGTGAACAATCGAGGGTTATGATAAGCGCGGTTTCTGCTCAGACCGGAGATTCGCAAGCATTAGTTGATGCCTCAACTAATGGAGTGGGGCTTGAAATATCGTTTAATGCCAAGTTTCTGCTTGATGGAATTGCCTCAATTACAAAAGAAGAGATTAAGATGAAATTTTCTGGCCCCTTGAGTCCCGGGCTATTAACAGGTGAAGGTGATACAAACTTTAAATATATCATTATGCCTTTAAGAAACGAATAATTATAGATGATACAAAAAATAAGGTTACAGAACATACGGTGCTTTAAGGATAGAATTTTCGAGTTTAATAAAAATATTAATCTGATAATTGGGCAAAACGGAACGGGTAAAACGACGATTCTGGAGGCGATAGGTTTTTTTGCTTTTGGCAGTTTTGTTTCCAGCACGCCCGATCTCTCGGCTGTATCAGATGGACAAGAAGTGGGTCGAATCGAGATTTTTTCTAAACAAAAAGATGCGTCGGTTGCAATTTCAACTGGTAAAAGAGTTACTAAAATTGCCAAGAAGGTTGTTAAGAACTCTCGACTAGTTGGTTTTAAAAAAGCTGTATTATTTAATCCTCAGACGGTAGAAATTACTAACGCTTCGCCACAAATTAGGCGCAAGGAGATTGATATCGCCATTGCCCAAAAGGATCCTGCTTTTGTATCGGTATTGTTGGAATACAGAAAGGTTCTGAAAAATCGAAACAGTTTACTAAAAATGATCTCGCGCGGTCAGACGGGCGAAAATGTTCTTGAGTTTTGGGATGAGAAATTATTTGAACTTTCCCAACATATTTATGAGTCAAGAATGGCATTTATAGGTTATACAAACGAGAGAATTTCACCTATTTATAGTAAACTTTCTTTGCGTGATGGAAAGTCTGTTTTGTCATATAAGCCAAGTTGCGACTACGAAAGATATCAAGAAGCGCTTGTTAATGTCCGTGAATATGATATTACTTCGGGTTCTACTTCGATAGGACCTCATCGTGATGATTTTAGTATTTTATTTAATACTCGCGATATTAAGGATCACGCCTCTCGTGGCGAACAACGGCTTGCGGCCCTTGCTCTCAAGCTTATCCAGATTGATTATTTATCCGAGAATAATCATAAGCCAACTCTCTTATTAGATGATGTTTTTTCTGAACTAGATCGTAATCGTCGTGAAGCGCTGGTGTCAAATATTGATTTTGGTGAACAGGTTTTTATCTCAGCTACAGATAGGGCAATGATACCCGTTGCCTTTTTGGGAGGTAGCAATTTAATTGATTTAAATGGAGGTTTGGTTGAGTGAGCCAATAAAAGATATTCTCTCTAGGAGAATTGTTGCCAAAGGTCTTTCAAATGTGGTGGCATCTGCTCGTGTGTGTGCGGTTGCTAAAGAGGTCTCAGAGGGATTGTTTGAGCCGATTAGTTACAGATCTGGTTGTCTAAAGATTCTTGTATCCTCTGATTCTAGAGCTCATATTATAAGACTTAGAGAAGATAAATGGCGGTCAAAAATTAATAAAAAATTAGGTCAAGAGGTTGTTCAAAGGTTAAGTTTTAAAATAAGCTAGTTGCACTTGCGTCAATGCAATTTGTTAGCTAAAATTCTAAATGGAAAGTGAGAAGGAGGGGCAATTGACAAAGGAAGCTCGTAAGGACGAAGAAGGTATGTTTGAGGAATACGAAGGCCAACTTGCTATTGATGCGTACCAGACAAATGACGCGGTTGTTATCAAGGCACCGATTGCTGGAGTAAAATCCTCAGATGTCGAAATCGCTATCACGGACGAGGTTGTAACCGTTAAGGGTAAAAGAAAGCAAGAACCGTCAGTTTCTGAGGCAGATTATTTTTGTCAGGAATGTTATTGGGGTTCTTTTTCTCGCTCATATATAATTCCGGTGCCTGTTGATAGCGAAAAAGCCCAGGCGGGTCTCAAGGACGGTATTCTAACAATTCTTATTCCAAAACAGGAGAAGTCTAGAACTAGAGTAATCAAAGTTACTGAATAATTTAAAATGAAAATTAAAAAAGCAGTTTACCCAGTCGCGGGTCTGGGTACGAGGTTTTTACCCGCTACAAAAGCACAACCCAAGGAGATGTTGACGCTTATTGATAAGCCGGTGATTCAATACGTGGTTGAAGAGGCGGCTGATTCTGGAGTTGATTTTTTTGTTTTTGTAACTGGAAAAGGTAAGCAGTCGATCGAGAACCATTTTGACGCCTCTTTTGAGTTAGAGGCCGCTTTGGAAAAAACTCAAAAAATAGATTTGCTTAAAAAAGTGCGTGCTGTTTCGGGTTTGGGAAAGTTTGTTTTTGTTCGCCAAAAGCAACCACCACTTGGGCTAGGACATGCCGTGCTGATGGCGGAAGGTATTGTTGAAGATGATTATTTTGCGGTTTTTCTTCCTGATGACGTTATTTTATCGCAAAAGCCCTGTCTTAAGCAGGCAATAGAAGTGCATGAGAAATATGGCGGGGGTGTTTTGACTGTTGCTAAGACAGACGCTGAAGGTCAAGAGCGTTACGGAATCGTTGAGGTTGAAAAAACGGACGATCCAAAAGTACATAAAATAATTGATATTGTTGAAAAACCGGGATCTGAAAAGGCACCGTCTAACTTAGCTGTGATTGGGCGGTATATTTTGCCAAAAGAAATATTCGAGGAACTTAAACAAACAAAAGCTGGTGCTGGTGGGGAGATACAACTCACTGATGCTATCAGGGCTCTGGTGAAAAAGAAGGATTTCTACGCCTATGAATTTGAAGGTGATAGGTTAGACTGTGGTGATCCGTTGGGATACCTCAAGGCCACAGCAAAACTCGCTCTTCAAAAGGGCGAGACATCAGAAGAGTTTAGGCAGTATTTACAAAGTATCCTGTAAACTTTGGTAAAATAACCAGAGGAGGGCTAATAACAACAAGGGATGCAAAATCTGTTTTTTCAAAATCGTGGGTCATTTTTCGCTGGCCAGCTGCTATTTTTTTGCTTTTTGGTGGTTTATTTATATTTTCAATTGGGCTGATAGGGAATTTTGGTTATACTGGCACAACATCTCTTCGCGCTACAAAAATAGATTCTGATGAATGGAGGGCATTAGAATCGGCAGTTGGTGGAGTTTCTGGTTCTCCTTTGATATGGGGTGGTGGTTTTCCTCAAAAACAATCCGATACGATGAAATTTGATAGTAGGATTGTTAATGTGCTTCTCTATTTATCTAGGGTTTCTGATGTTAATTGCGGTTCTAGTAAGCCACACGAATATATTGAACTTGATGTGAGCGCTGATGATGATATCTCTGACTTGTCGTACCCAATAGAGAACCTGCCTTCGTCGTCGACTATCTTAAGGGGAGTGGGGGTTAGGATAACTGGATTAGATAGGATTAAATGTACACAGATTTGCCCGGATGAGCCACCTAAAACATTTAACGATCCGGGCTATCCTATTTCATTTAGATATTCCGATTTATTGGAGCCAGAGGATTTTGTTCCGGTAGATTGCCGCGTTGTTTGTGCTGTGGGGTATTATCCCCTTTCCCCTGTTGATGCGGCATCGATTGATCTTGTTAAACCAAATTATGTTAGTGATATTTTAAAATATGATCCGGGCACGTTTGATTATGCTCAAATTAAAAAAGCATCTCGTGACGCGGCTGTGCTTAAAGCTGCTCAACTAGGACAGGAAATTTTAAATATTGATCAAGCCGGTTGTTATTCTGGGTCTGAAAGAGAAGGAAACCAGAAAATGATCCCGACTACGATGATTTTTCCCCAGTGGATACAAGGTGTCCTGAAGAATGACTGGCAAGGTATTTTTTTGTCTCTTGCCAAAGAGAGATTTCCTTATAATTTCCAGGATGATTCTCCAACAGCTGGATTGTCGTACGATCCGTTTTTAAATAATAAGGGATTACATTTTAATTTTTAGGATCTTAAAACTTATTAAATGTGGTATAATTCGCAGACAGGAGGGTTTTTGTTTAAAGAATGGAAGATACTAGTTGTTGGGTTTTTGTTGTTTGTTGTTGGGTTTTTAGGTGTTCCAAGAGCAAAGGCGGATTTTAATTCAAGCAATTTGATTTCCGATGGCGAGTTTACGAATATAAACGCGATGGATGGCGCTGCCATCCAGAGATTTTTGGATCGCCAAGGAGGTTTTTTAAAAAGCTATAGTGAAAATGGTCGTACGGCGGCGCAGATAATATATGACGCAGCGCACGGTTATGGTGATGCATCAGGCAGTATAAATGGTATATCGATAAATTCTTCGACTGGAACAGTGAACCCAGCTGTGGTTTTGGTGACGCTTCAAAAGGAGCAAAGTCTTGTTTCTATGACCTCACAAAACGATGACGCCCTACGCGCGGCGATGGGTTATGCTTGTCCTGATTCGGGGGGGTGTAATCCCGCTTATGCTGGATTCACTAAGCAGGTTGAAAATGGGGCGTGGCAATTAAGATACAATTATGAACGCGCTCAAGGATATGGATTTTCTGATTATCAGGTAGCGCAGAATTTTTGTTTTGATGACTGGAATGGGCAGCATTGCGGAACATTTTCTAATAAAGCAACCGCTTCGTTGTACCGTTATACGCCGCATGTCTATAACGGTAACTATAATTTTTGGAATTTGTATTTTAATATTTATCAGCTTAATGTTGGTGAGTATTCTGCTTCTTACGTTTCCCAATCCCGACCAGTTTATGGAATGCCCGGCTCAACTCAATCGGTATCAGTTACGTTCAAAAACACCGGTTCTCAAACTTGGTATAAAAATAGTAACCACCCGGTTATCC
>Ga0172381_10004453_pt1 | contig 14522 bp, 11 predicted proteins | sample Leawel6488metaG_FD_119754 | JGI IMG/M metagenome (GOLD analysis project Ga0172381, IMG submission 119754) | Leachate microbial communities from a municipal landfill in Southern Ontario, Canada - Leachate well 64-88 metaG | ecosystem: Engineered > Solid waste > Landfill > Unclassified | place...
AAATGAATTATTAAAAGTTGGAAACATTTATGGTCATGCTCCTTTAGTTGAAGTAAAAAAAGGAATCGTTTCCCAACATGAACATTCTTTGATTGTAACTAAAGATGGTTGTATAATCACAACAAAATTAGATGATTAATTATTTAATATCTTTAAATTTATAAACAACAAACTTCTTCTCAATAGCAATGGCAGATTATTCCCAACAAATAAAAGAATTAGAAGAACAAATTACTAAAACTAAATACAATAAAAAAACAGAATTTGCCATTGGCAAATATAAAGCAAAATTAGCTCAATTAAAAATAAAACAAGAAGAACGAAGAGGAATTGGCTCAGGTGGGGGAACTGGAACTGGTTGGGAAGTAAAACGATCAGGAGATGGAACAGTAATTCTTTTAGGATTCCCTTCAGCAGGTAAATCCACTTTATTGAATGCATTAACAGGTGCAGAATCTCAAGTTGCCGCATATGCTTTCACAACATTAACTTGTATTCCTGGAATGATGGAATACAAACATGCAAAAATCCAAATTTTAGACGTACCAGGTATAGTTCAGGGTGCTGCTTCCGGTAAGGGTCGTGGTAAAGAAGTTCTTGCCTCCATGAGAAGTGCGGATTTTTGTTTAATTTTATTAGATGCAACAAGACCAAGAGAATATGATGTAATTGTAAAAGAAATTTATGATACGCACATAAGATTAAATCAGAAAAAGCCCGATGTAAAAATAACTAAAACTGGAAAAGATGGAATACGATTTGGAGCAACAGTTCCATTAACACATGTGACTGATGAAATTGCAACATCCATATTAAAAGAATTTAGAATTAATAATGCCGAAGTTGTTTTAAGAGAAGACATCACGGTTGATCAATTCATCGATTGCATAGAAGGAAATAAAAAATACATGCCTGCGATTACAGTTGTAAACAAAATGGATTTAGTTTCAGAAGAAGAATTAGAAAAAATTATGAAAAAATATCATGGAGATATTGCAATAAGCGCAAAAAACAACATTGGTATGGAAGAATTAAAAGAAATCATTTATACGAAATTAGATTTAATAAACATATTTCTAAAAGAACCAACTAAACCAGCAGATATGGATGTGCCTTTAATTATGTTTAAAGATTGCACTATAAAAAATGTCTGTGATAAACTACATAAAGACTTTGCTAGAAAATTTAAGTTTGCAAGAGTTTGGGGAACTAGTGCAAAATTTGGTGGACAGAAAGTTATGATGAAACACATTCTTTCAGATGGAGATATTCTAGAAGTTCATTTAAAATAAGGGTTTACTTTCATGATGTTTTTTTAACATTTCTTTCAAAACAACGATATTTTGAATGTATGCTCCAGAATTAGACTCAGAAATATGAAAATTATACACACGACCATTTTCATATGTGGGGTCGGGCACCAACAGTTGTATGAATCCATAATCTAAAAATTGTCGTCTTAATCTTCCTTCAACATATTTACATTCAGAACAACCTTCCTCAGAATAAGTAAGTCCGACAAAACTTCCGATGTCAATTGATTTAATCAATGTTTCTATTGAATTTTCTTCTTCAATCACTTTAACAAAAACAGAAAGCCTTTTTTATTTATAAAATTTTTTAAAATTAATCTTGAACTCCCGAATAACTTGTTAAAACATCAAGAAAAGTAGAATCATAACAAGGATGCTCTTTATTTATTTCAAATTTATCTAATAAATAGGTGTTTGTATGAAGATCTTTTAATGTAGTACATTTAATTTGTTTATCTCCTACTCTTAAAACCAAGAAAGGCAAAGTTTCATGAATATGAACGATTATTCCTTCTAAATCAATTTCATTTGAATTAGGTTTATAGGTTATTAATTCATCACCCACTTCAACTTCGTTTCTTAATTTTTCAAAACGAGAATACTCTGCAGAATTATCTGTTGTCAAACCAGTATAGTTTTCAACCATGTTTTTTCAAAAGATAACTTAGATATAAAGTTATCTTCTCATTTAAAAACCATCAAATTTAAAAATGAATATCTTTTCTCTAGAAATGTGAAAAAGCAAAATAATTTAAACTGTTGTTGTTAATCTCTTTCTCATAGGTATATGCACGCGTGGCCAAGTGGTCTAAGGCATTCGGCTGCAACCCGAAGATCCCCAGTTCAAATCTGGGCGCGTGCTCTTTCAGATTTCCGAAAACAGACAACGGCAAAGATTTGAACTGGGTCACAAACGTAACAAAGTGAAGTGACTCGACCCATGAAAAGATGGGCGCGTGCTTATCACAGTCCTCAGAAATCAGGATTCGGAACACAGTTCGCGCCCAGAGAAAATAAAATGGTACTAAAACTTTACAATTCATTAACAAAAAAGAAAGAAGACTTCAAATCAATTCAACCTAATCTAGTTAGAATGTACAATTGTGGACCAACAGTTTATAGCTACGCTCATATAGGCAATTTTAGAGCATACATTTTTGCAGATTTATTAAGACGTTACCTAGAATTCAAAGGATACCAAGTAAAACAAGTTATGAATATAACGGATGTTGGACATTTAACTGGCGATTCTGATGAAGGAGAAGACAAATTAGAAAAAGCGTCTAAAGAAGAAAAGAAAACTCCTCAAGAAATTGCACAATTTTACACAGATGCATTTTTAAAAGACTTCAAAAGTTTAAATATTCAAGAACCATTTGCCCGTCCAAAAGCGACAGAATATATACAAGAAATGATACAGTTAATACAAGTTCTTCAAGAAAAAGGCTATGCATACGAATCAAATAATAACGTTTATTTTAACATAGATAAATTTCCTGAGTACGGAAAATTGTCAGGAAATAATTTAGAAAATTTAAATAAAAATAGAGTGGAAAAAGATCCTAACAAAAGAAATCAAGCCGATTTTGTTTTATGGTTTGCAAATTCAAAATATAAAAATCATTTACAGAAGTGGGATTCTCCTTGGGGAATTGGTTATCCTGGATGGCATGCAGAATGTTCTGTTATGGCTGCAAAATTATTAAGCGATGCATTCAAAAACAACAAATTCAAACCGGAATTATTTGAAACTATAGATATACACACAGGTGGAATTGATAATAAATTTCCTCATCATGAATGTGAAATTGCACAAACCGAATCAGCAACAGGAAAACCTTTTGCAAACTTTTGGTTACATAATGCACACCTACATTTGAAAGATGGAAAAATGTCAAAATCTGAAGGAAGAATAATCACTGTTTCGGATTTAATTAAAGAAGGCCATTCACCAAATTCAATAAGGTACACTTTATTATCTACACATTATAGACAATCCTTGGTTTTTGATAGAACTGTTTTAGAAGCATCTCAAAAATCCATAGATAGACTCAATGAAACATTACAAAAACTAGATTCCATAAGAGAACAAAAAGAGTACAATGAAAATTTAGCATCGAAAATAAATGCAATGCTTTTAGAATTTGAAAAAAATATGGATGATGACTTAAACATAAGTGGTGCATTAGGTTCAATTTTTGAAGCAATAAAAGAAATAAATAAATCATTGGATTCAATAGGTCAAAAACAAGCCAAAGAAATATTAAATTCATTTAACAACTTAAATAATGTTTTAGGACTTTCACTTAACCAATCTCAAGAAATTCCCCAAGAAATTTATTTACTTCTAGAAAAACGAAAAGAAGCTCGAGAAAATAAAGATTGGAAAACAAGCGATTTAATTCGTGATGAACTAAAAACTAAAGGATATGAAGTAAAAGACACTAAAGAAGGTCAAACTATTCAAAATATTTAGTTAAATTTAAATAAAAGTCCCTCCAAAATATATTAACGTGAGACAAAAAGGACAATCTTCAGTTGAATATTTATTTGTAGTTGCATTAGCTTTGATGATAATTGTTCCTGGTTCTATGATTTTTTATTCTTATTCAAACAATTCTAAAGATGCTTTAGTTCATTCACAAGTTTTCAAAGTAGGAAATACTCTTGTAGACACAGCTTTAAAATTATATTCCATAGGGGACGGTTCATGGGAAACAATAGAACTATCCTTACCAGAACAGATTGATTCAATTTACGTATATAACACAACTGCCTACTCTGAATTAGTCGTAACTTATGGTAAAGGCGCTCTTTCAGACGGAGTATTTTTTTCTGAAGTTCAACTTTGTAATGAAACTTCTTGTAACTGCACCACTGGATGTGTGATTGAGTTATATGAAGGCATAAATAACGTTCGAGTTTTATCTGAAGAAGGTAAAGTTTATATTAGGGTAGTAGGATGAAAAGAAAATCTCAGAGTGCATTAGAATTTGTATTGTTGATTTCATTTATGATGTTTGTTTTTGCCGGATTTTTTGTTGCAATTCAATCTAAAATTGTCGATACAACTGCTAAAAATGATAGACAATATCTTTCTGAAGTTAATTCAATAATCTTAAATGAAGTGGCCTTGGCTTCAAGATCTTTGCCTGATTATAGTAGAATGTTTAAAGTTCCCACACACATAAATGGAAAAGCATATTTTTTAAATATCTCATCAGATGGATCGGAAATATTGAGTAGTTACGATAAATATGAACAAGTTAATTTTTTACAAAGAAATGTTGTTGGTCCCATTTTTCAAGGAGAAAATGAGATTCATAAATTAGATGGCATTGTAAGTTTAGGATCCATAGAATATTATAATGAATCATTTGCAGGCGTATTTTTAAATGTAAACCCTGAATGGTGTTATTTTTATGAAAATACTTTTTTTTCAGGAGAAAATTCTTGTCATCTTTTTGAAGATTATTATTTAGACTTGTGCCAAAACCTATTTGGATTATGTCTTGAAACTACGCCTTAGATATAATGCATAGAAATAAACTAAATTCCTCCTCCTCTACTAAAATTTATATATTAGTTTAATTCTTAATTTGTTTATGAGGATAACAAAAGTAACAATTATAAGAAAAACCACTCCTTTAAATCAAAATATAAATGATCTGCTTTTGCGTTTTGGAGAGAGTTTAGGATTATTTAGTTCTCGGGATAAAGATAAAAGTTGTTATAGAATATTTATTGTTTTACTTAAGGCCTTAAAATTGAACATAGAATTAACCAGCGATGAATTAGCAGATAAAACCAAATTAACTCGAGGAACCATAATACATCATTTAAATCATTTAATTGAAGCAGGAATAGTAACAAGTGAACGAGGAAAATATTTTCTCAATGTAAGGGATCTTGAAGATTTAGTTTCGCAAATGAGAGATAATGTTAATGCAGTTTTTGACGACATACAAGTTCTAGCCCAGAAAATAGATGATGTTCTAGAATTAAATTAATTTTTTTAAATGGTTTTAAATAGAAAACAATATAAATGTCCATTTCCAACAATACATCATGGATGATCCTCTTCACACATTTATTTCTACAAAACACTTAATTGCATATTTTAGTATGGAAATAGCTTTAACTCCAAAAATACCGAATTATAGTGGAGGTTTAGGAGTTCTAGCAGGAGATACATTAAAATCTTTCGCAGATTTGAATTTAGACGTTGTAGGTATAACTTTATTAAGTGAAAAAGGTTATTTCAATCAAAAACTAGATGAATTTAATTATCAACATGAGAATGAAGTCCAATGGAATAAAGAAGAATTCTTAAAAAAATTAGATGTGACGGTTCAAGTACAAATTGGTTCTAGAAATGTAGATGTATCTGCGTGGGAATACACATTAATAGGGCATAGAGGAAAACCTCTAAAAATTTATTTTTTAGACACAAATCTTCCACAAAATTCAGACAAAGACAAATTATTAACAAGTTACCTTTATGGAGGTGATATGGATTATAGATTAGAGCAAGAAATAATATTAGGGATAGGCGGAATTAGAATTTTAAGAGCCTTAAATATCGCACCAAAAAAATACCATATGAATGAAGGACATGCTGCTTTTTTAACTCTTGAATTGTTAAGAGAAACAACGCCTTTGCTACCCATATTTGAAGAACGATTTAATTTAGTTAAAGATTTATGTACATTTACAACACATACTCCTGTTCCTGCAGGACATGATGCATTTGAAGAACAAAAAGTTAGACTTGCATTAGGAGATTTATTCCCGAATGAACACCGTGATAAAATTTGTTTAACAGGAAAATTTAGTATGACTGCTTTAGCATTAGAATTTTCATCTTACAAAAATGCAGTTGCAAGAAAACACAAACAAGTTTCTGAAAAAATGTTTCCAGATCAAACAATCGATCACATTACTAACGGGGTGCATTCTATGACTTGGACACATCCTTTAATAGCGGAATTATTTGATAAATATACTTTAAATTGGAGGTCAAATCCTTTAGAATTAAGAATGGCATATAAAATTCCAATAACAGAATTAAGAAGCAAACATGATGAATGTAAAAAAGAACTTTTTCAATATGTGGAAGAAAAAACAAAAATAAAATTAGATCCAGAAGTTTTCACAATAGGATTTGCAAGACGTTCAACAACATACAAAAGACCTGAGTTAGTATTTAGAGATTTTGAAAGATTAAAACATATTGCAAACTCAAAAAAAGGAATACAAATAATTTTTGCAGGTAAAGCACATCCAAGAGATACAGAAGGTAAAAAAATAATTCAAAGAATTGTTGGTCTAACAAATTATTCAACCGATAAATTAAAAATAATATTTCTAGAAAATTATGATATGGATATTGCAAAAAAAATAATCTCAGGGGTTGACTTATGGTTAAATACTCCGAAAAGACCTTTAGAAGCATCAGGTACAAGCGGTATGAAAGCAGCACATAATGGAGTTCCATCGTTATCCATTTTAGATGGTTGGTGGGTAGAGGGTTGCATAGAAAATATAACTGGTTGGGCAATAGGAGAAGAGTTTGTAGATGGAGACGATAATTACATAGATCATCAAGATGCACAAAAACTTTACGACAAACTAGAACAAAAAATATTGCCATTGTATTATGAAGATAATGATGAATACACAATCGTAATGAGAAATTCAATTGCAATAAATGCAGCATACTTTAATACTCACAGAATGGCATACCAATACATATTGAGAGCTTACGTTAGAAATCATACTTTAAATAATTAAATTAAATAACAAAAAAGCAAAATAATAAACATAAAAATAATCAAAATACATATTTTAATTCATGAGGAAAATAAAATGAACATAAAAAAAATTCACGCAATTCAAGTTTTGGATTCAAGGGGCAATCCAACAATAGAAGTTCAATTAAATACAGAAAAAAATCAAGTTAACGCAATTGTACCAAGCGGTGCTTCAACAGGAGATTATGAAGCATTAGAATTACGAGACAATAAAAAAGAATATGGTGGAAAATCAGTAAACAAAGCAATACAAAACGTAAATAAAATAATTGCACCATTACTAAAAAACAAATCGGTAATCGATCAAGAAAAGCTAGATGTAATTTTAATTCAAAAAGATAATACTTCAAACAAATCCAATCTTGGAGCAAATGCAATGTTGGCAGTTAGTATGGCAACAACAAGAGCAGCCGCAAAAGAAAATAAACTTCCATTATACAAATACATTTCTCAAAAAACAAAATCAAAAATTTCTCTTCCCCTCCCTTTTGCAAATGTTATTAATGGAGGAGTTCATGCAGGAAACGATTTAGAATTTCAAGAATTCATGATCGTGCCCACAGGAGCAAAATCATTTTCACAAGCAACACAAATGATTTCCGAAACATACCACATATTAAAAGAAATAATCAAAAATAAATATGGAAAAAATGCAGTTAACGTTGGAGATGAAGGAGGATTTGCACCACCAATATCTAAACCAGAAGAAGCATTAAACCTCATAGTTGAAGCAATAAAAAAAGCAAAATATCAAAATAAAATAAAAATTGCAATGGATCCTGCAGCAAGTGAATTTTACGATAAAAAAACAAAAACATATACAAAAAATAAGTGGACTTCAAAACAATTAGAAAACATTTACATTAAATTAATTCAAAAATATCCTATAATTTCATTAGAAGATCCATTTGATCAAGACGATTTTAATGCATGGAAAAGTATAACTAATAATAAAGAAATAAAACAAAATAAAATTCAAATAGTGGGAGATGATTTAACTGTTTCAAATCCAGTAAGAGTACAATTAGCAATAGAGAACAAATTATGTAACGCATTATTATTAAAAATAAATCAAATTGGAACAATAACCGAAGCATTACTTTCTGCAGAAATTGCGATGGATGCTGGATGGAATGTTATGGTTTCACATAGAAGTGGAGAAACAGAAGATTCATTTATATCTGATTTTGCAACAGGAATTGGTTGTGGTCAAATAAAACTTGGTGCACCATGTCGAGGAGAAAGAACTGCGAAATACAATCAATTATTAAGAATTGAAGATGAATTAGGAAAATCCTCTAAGTTTTTTAAATTCAAGAATTAATTTAAATTTATTTTCTATAAATTTTTCTTTTATTCAAAATTTTAGTTAATTTTATCTCTTTTTAACCTAAAGATTTATAAATAAAATTCGTCTCCCAATGATTCTGTGTATTAAAGGGGAAAAATTCACAGAAACTAAAGCTTAATTGCTTAATCACCACCGTTCTGAGTTTACTCAAATTAAAGTGCATTAAATCCTTTTTGAATTTAATGAATAAGATATGAGAATCTACTCAAGTTATAAAACTGCATTTCGTTTGCTGTACAAGCCTTGAAATGTAAAGATTTATAAATAAAACAAATTTCCTCGAATTTCGCTGCGATATTAAGAAAATATCGGTTAAACAGCAATCACCACCATTTACTGGGGAGCGTTAATTTTGTTAACAAAACCTCTTGTAACTATGCAATTCAAAATCATACACAACTTAATAGGTTGAGTATATAGATAGGTAATGAGTAAATAAAAAATTTACTTGTGAATTTCTTAAAGTTTCATAATATTTGTGAAATTTTTACAAACTACGCGATAAAGACGTACAGCCAATACAGGATTTTAAAATTAGTACCCGTTGATCCTGCGGGAGGTTGCGGCTATTAGGATTCGACTAAGCCATGCAAGTCAGATAGCAATATCGGCAACATGCTCAGTAACACGTCGCTAACATGCCCTTTGGTCAAGGATAACTTCGGGAAACTGAAGGTAAAACTTGATAGGAGAATATGCCTGGAATGGTTTTTCTCTGAAACTCGTGCCAAAGGATTGGGCGGCGGTCGATTAGGTAGATGGTGGTGTAATGGACCACCATGCCGACGATCGATACGGGCCTTGAGAGAGGTAGCCCGGAGAGGGACACTGAGATACTGGTCCCAGCCCTACGGGGTGCAGCAGGCGCGAAACCTTTACAATGCACGAAAGTGTGATAAGGGGATCCTAAGTGCTCATGCTTCGGCATGGGCTTTTTTCAAGAGTAAATATCTTGGAGAATAAGTGGTGGGTAAGACTGGTGCCAGCCGCCGCGGTAACACCAGCGCCACAAGTGGCAACCGCGTTTATTGGGCCTAAAGCGTCCGTAGCCGGTTGAATAAATCTTTTGTGAAATCGTCAGGCTTAACTTGACGGCAGGCAGAAGACACTATTCAACTCGAGACCGGGAGGGGTCAAAGGTATTCCTGAGGGAGCGGTAAAATGTGATAATCTCAGGAGGATCACCTATGGCGAAGGCATTTGACCAGAACGGTTCTGACGGTGAGGGACGAAGGCTGGGGGAGCGATCCGGATTAGATACCCGAGTAGTCCCAGCAGTAAACTCTGTGAGCAAGATGTTGCATATCCTTGAGGATGTGCAGTGTCGAAACGAAGGTGTTAAGCTCACCGCCTGGGAAGTACGGTCGCAAGACTGAAACTTTAAGGAATTGGCGGGGGAGCACCACAAGGGGTGCGGCGTGCGGTTTAATCTAACTCAACGCAGAGAACCTTACTAGAAGCGACGGCAGGAAGAAGGCCTGGCTGAAGACCATGCTTGACGAGCCGAGAGGTAGTGCATGGCCGCCGTCAGCTCGTGCTGTAAAGTGTCCAGTTAAGTCTGGCAACGAGCGAGACCTATACCCTCTATTGCTAACGGCAACATGTTGGACCGAGCACTTTGAGGGGACTGCCTTGGAAACAAGGAGGAAGGTGTAGGCAACGGTAGGTCTGTATGCTCCGAATCTTCTAGGCTACACGCGCGCAACAATGGTAGTGACAATGGGTCGCAACTCCGAAAGGAGAAGCTAATCCTCCAAACATTACCCCAGTTCGGATCGTGGGTTGTAACTCACCCACGTGACGCCGGAATCCCTAGTAATCAGACGTCATCATCGTCTGGTGAATATGTCCCTGCTCCTTGCACACACCGCCCGTCAAACCAACCGAGCAGGATTTTGGTAAAATCTATTTTTTTGAATAGATTGAACCTAAGTTCAGTGAGGCGGGTTAAGTCGTCACAAGGTAGCCGTAGGGGAACCTGCGGCTGGATCACCTCCTTTTTTTATTTTATTAGTTTGAATTCAATTAACTCGTTTAATTAATTTTTATTTAATGAAACCTAAATTTACTCATTACCTCATCTTTTTCATATGTTTTTTATTACATAATGTTCGGGCTTGTAGCTCAGTCCGGTAGAGCACCGCCCTTGCAAGGCGGGGGCCTCGGGTTCGAATCCCGACGGGTCCACCATTATGAATCGAAAAACAAATACACAAAATAACAAATAAACCATTAAATTTCAAAAATCACATTCATTGCAATGATTTTAGTTAATCATTGTTTCAGAAAAAACTGTATAACACAAAAGTTGTTATATGGAGGGTTAAAACCACAACATACCCGTGTTGAGAAATACATCATTTCACGTTAATGATACCCGTTCATAGGAAAATTACAAACCTAACTTAAAATTACTTGTGATTTTAAATTGGAATTAGTTTTTCAATAAATCATAGGCTTCTAGTTTAAAAATAATATTAATTAAGTTTGGCAGATGGATGGCTTGGCTCGATATGTGATGAAGGACGTGGCAAGCTGCGATAAGTTTCGGCGAGGAGCATGCATCCTTTGAACCGGAAATTTCCGAATATGACTTCATAATTAGCTCGAAAAGAGCGACGAACGCGGGGAATTGAAACGTCTTAGTACCCGCAGGAAAAGAAACCAATTGGGATGCTGTTAGTAAGGGCGACTGAACACAGTAGAGAGCAAACTGAATCTCTAGTAGAAATATTAGAGAGATGTGGTGTTGACCATTATTTGATCTTCGTTGCAAGATTTGAACTTACCTGGAAAGGTAGACCATAGAGGGTGATAGTCCCGTAATTGAAAGGCAAAAAGATTATGATGAGTTCGAGAGTAGTGTCTATTGGATATTAGGCATGAATATGGGAGGCAGCAACTTCCAACTCTAAATATAATTCGAGACCGATAGAGTATAGTACCGTGAGGGAACGCTGAAAAGTACTCTTAGTAGAGAGTTAAAAGACCTGAAATCTGTCAGATATGGTGGGATGCGCATTTTAGGATGTGCATCGTGCGTTTTGAATAACGTGCCAGGGAGTGTGTTTGAATGGCGAGGATAATCTTAAAAAGAGCATCCGCAGCGAAAGCAAGACCCCGCAGTTTACGAGGGGGGAGGTGTGAAAGTGCCTCAAGTCATTTGAGTACGACCCGAAGCCGGTCGATCTATTCTTGGGTAAGGTGAAGCGCTAGTAACATAGCGTGGAGGCCTGCAGATGTGCTACGAGCAAGTGCTATTCTAACCTGAGATTAGGGGTAAAAAGCCAATCGAGACCGGTGATAGCTGGTTCCTGCCAAAGTTGGCCGTAGTCAAGTCTCGAGTGAGATTGCTAAGAAGGTAGAGTACGGATGGGGGGCTTAGGGGGAGAAATTCCTCGGTTCGCTTTCCAACTCCGAATGTTTTAGCGTCGTAGACCTCGGGAGACGGCGGCTCGTCGTAAGGGTGAGTCGCGAAAGGGAAACAACCCAGACCGTAGTTAAGGTCCCAAAATATTTGCTAAGTGTTAAAGGGTGAAAGTGGTCTATAATCACAGACAGCGAGGAGGTTGGCTCAGAAGCAGCCATCCTTTAAAAAGTGCGTAACAGCTTACTTGTCAAGATTATGGGCGCTGAAAATGGACGGGGCTAAGCAAATTACCGATACTACGGGCCTCAGCAATGAGTGCGGTAGGCAGGCGTGTGGCTAGAGCAGAAGCATGTTCACGAGAATATGTGGATCTGGCTGCAATGAAAATCCTGGTGAAAGTAGGAACAAAGTAGTGTGAGAATCACTATAACCGAAAGGGCAAGGGTTCCTTGACAATGTAGATCAGTCAAGGGTAAGTCGATCCTAACCTATTTCATAACTTGATTTAGGGGAAAGGGAAACTGGTTAATATTCCAGTACTATCTAAGTATGTGTGGTAACACAAGGTTTATTTCTGACACTTCGGGCTAGACTAACATATATTGTCTAGTGTGTTAATGAGAATAAGTCAAAGGAGTAACGTAATGTTGAGAATTTGATTAAATTTCAGAATAGCAGGTGTATGCCTGTTTAGTTGATGCCTGGAGTCCTTGAAAAAGGAATAAACAAAAATCTTATTTATTCGTACCCAGAACCAGCACTGGTGCCCCTAGGTGAGAAGCCTAAGGTTTGAAGGGAAAAATTAGTTAAGGGAACTCGGCAAATTGGCCCTGTAACTTCGGGATAAGGGGTCCCTACGTTCGTATTCGTATGAGTGCGATTGTAGGGTTTAATAACTAAGGTCGTCCGACTGTTTAACAAAAACATAACCGACTGCAATTCAGCAATGATTAGTATAGTCGGTGACGTCTGCCCAGTGCCAGTACCAAAAAGCTCTTTTCAAGGAGTCGAATGGCTGGTAAACGGCGGGGGTAACTATAACTCTCTTAAGGTAGCGAAATGCCTTGCCGTTTGATTGACGGCCTGCATGAATGGCGTAACGAGATGACCACTGTCCCTAACTAATACCCTCCGAAAACTCTTTTCCGGTGCAAAGGCCGGAGAATTCCAATGGGAAGTGAAGACCCCGTGAAACTTTACTGTAGCCTGTTGTTGTGATGTGAGATTTGTTATATAGCGTAAATGGGAGTCGCTTGAAGCAAAATCGCTAGATTTTGTGGAGACACCAATGTAACACCATTTCTCGAATTTTACATTACTTACCATGAAAATGGGACAGCTGCAGGTGGACAGTTTGACTGGGGTGGTACGCCGTTGAAAAGGTATCAATGGCGCCCAAAGGTTGGCTCAAACGGGTCAGAAATCCGTTGTAGAGTGCAAGAGCAAAAGCCAGCCTAACTGGGATTTTAATAAGATAAATTTCAGTAACGAAAGTTAGGTCTAGCGATCCATTAGTTCTCCTTGTCTGGGGGCTAGTGTTGACCAAAAAGTTACTCCGGGGATAACAGAGTTGTCGCGCCCGAGCGCTCAAAGCGACGGCGCGGCTTGCTACATCGATGTCGGCTCTTCCTATCCTGGCTGTGCAGAAGCAGCCAAGGGTGGGGGTGTTCACCCATTAAAAGGGATCGTGAGCTGGGTTCAGAACGCTGTGAGGCAGTTTGTTTAATATCTATTGGAATTGTTTATTGTCTGAGGGGAAGGACCATTTAGTACGAGAGGAACGATGGCTCGAAGCCACTGGTGGATCGATTATCTGACAAGGTATGTCGAGCAGCTACGCTTTAAGAGGTAAGTGCTGAAAGCATCTAAGCACGAAACTCGCCTCGAAAAGAGACATAGAGCTCCTGTAAAAGACAGGTTTGATAGAACTGGGGTGTAAGTATCGAGGTAACGAGATATTAAGCCCGCAGTTACTAATCGCTCAAATTTTTATTTTAAGCTAGATGATTTTAAGTTAGTAATTTTCCTATGAATGGGTCTCTATTTTTTTTATTTACCATACCTTTTCATTCTTTTTGCTATTTAATGTCCTGTTCTAAGTTGTTTTTCGTAAATTTTCCGGATTTCTTGACGGTGGTTATAAATTACACTTACACATACAAATTAATTATGGCACGAAGATTTGAAAATTTAAAAATATTTAATCTAAGTTATACATTTCTATTGAATGTATACTCTATGTTGAAACTTTTACCACAAGAAGAATTGAGAAATATCTTTTCACAATTGCAAAGAGCATCAACCAGTATTGTTCTGAATATTGTTGAAGGTGCTTCAAACAAATCTAATAAAGTATTTTTTAATCATTTACAATATAGTTATGGAAGTTGTAAAGAATCACAAGTTTTACTAATGTTGTGTAAGGATTTAAAATATATTGATGAAAAATTATTTTTGAAATTGTTAAAGGAATTAGATGATTTAACGGCCTCTATTTTTAAATTTATGAATTCGATTGAAAAAGAAATAAATGTGCGCAATCCTTCTTTTCCATTCTATGTTGGAAATTAAAAATAAAAGTTAGATTTTTATACTTTTATCTTTTTCTTTAAATATGTTATGTTTGGGAATTGAAAGTACGGCACACACTTTTGGAATGAGTATTGTAGATTGTA
>Ga0172381_10004454_pt1 | contig 14522 bp, 15 predicted proteins | sample Leawel6488metaG_FD_119754 | JGI IMG/M metagenome (GOLD analysis project Ga0172381, IMG submission 119754) | Leachate microbial communities from a municipal landfill in Southern Ontario, Canada - Leachate well 64-88 metaG | ecosystem: Engineered > Solid waste > Landfill > Unclassified | place...
AAAATATTCGCGCGGTCATTTTGTCGCATGGTCACCTCGATCATATCGGCGCCGCCCCAATTTTACTCGAGAAGCTGGGTTATCCAGTCATTGTCGGTCGAGATTTAACTTTGGAAATGACCAAAGAAAAAGTCGAGGATCGTCAAAAAGGCGCCAGCAAAAATATGAAGATGATCCGCATCAAAAGTCTCCAAGATAAATTAAAATTTGGTGCTTTTGAAGTTGAATTCTTTCAAATCGAACATTCGATTATGGATGCTGTCGGTATTATTTTAAAAACTCCAGCCGGCACCATTGTTCATTCTGGTGACTGGACTCTCGAAAAAGATCGTGACAACAAACCACTTTTGGATTATTCATTTTTATCCAAGCTTCCTCGACCGACATTTCTGATGATGGAATCTCTGGGCGCGATTGATGTTAGAAAAAGTGCTTCTCAAGAAGAAATGGAAAAGAATTTGCGCGAACTGATCGCCAATGCTCCCGGTCGAGTGATTATCGGCACCTTCTCGTCTCAAATTGAAAGAGTTGCCTTTATTATTGAAACCGCTCAAAGATTGAACAAACAAGTCGCTCTCGATGGTTATAGTATGAAAACCAATATCGAACTTGCTAAAAATCTGGGCTATATCAAGGCCAGCAAAAAAACCTTGATTGGGATTAACGAAACCACCAAACTTGATGACAAAAAAGTCGTCATCATTTGTACCGGTGCTCAGGGCGAAGGCGAAGCGGTCTTGTCCAGAATTATTACTGGCAATCATCGCTATATCACTTTAAAAAAAACTGACACCGTCATTTTGTCATCCTCAATTATTCCAGGCAACGAACGCAGTATTCAGCAACTCAAAGATAATCTCTATCGCCAATGCGACAATGTTATTCATGGCGAATTGATGGAAATCCACGTCTCGGGTCATGGCAATCGCCAAGATATCATCTACATGCTCAAAGAAATTCAACCAGATTATTTTATTCCAGTTTATGCTTATCATTACATGCTCAAGGAAGCTGCCAAATTGGCCGAACGAGTTGGCTTTGATAAAAACAAAATTTTTGTGGCCGACAATGGTCAGGTCATCGAAATCCCTGTCAACGGCCAACCAAAATTGACCGACAAACGCATTCCAGCCGATTACGTTTTGATCGATGGTCCTGGTGTCGATAGTTTGAATAGTGTCGTTCTCAAAGATCGTCTCTTGATGGGCAATGACGGGATGCTAGTTTTAATTGTCACCTTAGATAAGAATACGGGTTTATTAAAAACTAATCCTGATATTATTTCACGAGGTTTTATTTATATGAAAGAAAATAAAGAACTCGTCGAAAAAATTCGTGAGAAGGTTCAAAAGATTGCCCATGGACAAGATGTGTCCGATCAGGATAAAATATCAGCAGTCAAAGAAAATATTAAAGACAAGGTCGGACAATTTGTTTATAGCAAAACTGGTCGCCGTCCGATGATCTTGCCTGTCGTCATAACTGTTTAAACTTATGTCAAACACTAAAACAATTTTTTCAGGCATTCAACCAACTGGTCAATTACACCTCGGTAATTATCTCGGCGCGATTCAGAATTGGGTCAAACTCCAAGACCAGTACAATTGTATTTATTCGATCGTGGATTATCATGCGATTACCATTGATCAAGATCCAAAACAAATGCAAGCCAAAATTCTTGAAATCGCTTCCCTACTTTTAGCGTGTGGAATTGATCCAAAAAAATCAATTTTGTTTATCCAATCACATATACCTGAGCATACCGAATTGGCTTGGATTTTTAATACCCTAACACCAATTGCCGAGCTCGAGAGAATGACTCAATTCAAAGATAAGGCTGACCGCAATAAACAAAATATCAACGCCGGCTTATTTACCTATCCGGTTCTCCAAGCTGCCGATATTTTAATTTACAAAGCTGACGCCGTTCCTGTCGGCGAAGATCAACTTCAACATGTCGAATTGACTCGAAAAATTGTTCGCAAGTTCAATAATAAATATGGCGAATATTTTACCGAGCCCGAAGCAATCGCCAGTTCGGCTAAGCGTGTTATGTCATTGACTGAACCTGAAAGCAAAATGAGTAAAAGTCATGGTGAAAAATCTTATATTGCGCTGACCGATTCGGCCGAAGTTATCCGACAAAAAATCAGCAAGGCCGTCACCGATTCTTCACCCGATGGCACCATGAGTGCTGGTGTCGCCAATTTATTTAATCTATTGAAATATATCGAGACCGACAAGGCGATTCTCAAAGACCTTGAAGCTCAATATAAATCAGGCACCCTCAAATATTCTGAGTTAAAAAATGTTTTGGCTGAGCAAATTATCAAGATGCTCGAACCAATTCAAACTAGATATCAAGCCTATATTTCTGACCCTCAAAAAGTCTGGGCCATTTTGGCTGACGGACAAAAACGTGCCGAAACCATCGCCAAACAAAATATGGCTGAGATTAAAAAATTAGTCGGATTGTTGTAAAAAAAGTCGTCCCCTTATGATGGGACGACCACATATCGATCTTGGAAGTTTCCACGATCTTTTATGTGTTTCAACATCTTCTCGAGAAGTTTTCTAAACTTCTCGTTAAAGAATGTTGCCATTACTCCTCCTTTATTATTTTAACCCTTTGTACAAAAAGATTTTCAAACCATTTAAAAATTCTTAATATTTCTCGAATGGCTTTATCATGGGAAACAAAATCTTCTTTTTCCCCGTCAGTAAGATCTCGATCGATATTTCTCATCACTCCTCCTTTTATTTATATTATTTATATTTTAAAATTATTTTCTTATTTAAAAATTTACAGGCACTCTGTCTGAAATTATCCGTAATATCCGAGACAAAAAACTGGTGTTTATCACCTTTTTTTAATTTAACTTCAATCTCTGGGTGTCTTTTCAAATAGTCTTTCAACGACTCAGCGACAATTTTTCCTGAATCTAACACCTGACATTTCTGACCCATCACCTGTACAAAATTTTTGTACAACATCGGATAATGCGTACAACCAAGAATTAAAGTATCGACTTGTTCATCTTTGATCGGTCGCAGGTATTTTTTGAGAATCATAATTGTCTCTGGTCTTTTGGCCCACGATTCTTCAATTAACGGCACTAGCAATGGGCAGGCTCGCTGGACGACTTTGATTTCAGGATTTAGAGTTTTAAGTTCGCGTTCAAAAGCACCCGACTCAATCGTTCCTCTGGTCCCGACGACCCCAATCTTGTTATTCTTGGTCAAGGTAATCGCTTTTTCAACCACTGGTCGAATCACTCCCAAAACTCGTTTGTCGGGATACTTGACTGGCAAATATTCCTGTTGAATTTTTCTCAGTGCCTTTGACGAAGCGGTGTTACAAGCAACAATAATTAATTCAGCGCCATGTGAAAATAAGAAATCAATCGCATTCTGAGTCAATTTATAAATTTCTTCCTGCGAACGATTACCGTATGGCACATGAGCGGTGTCACCAAAATAGATTACCTGATATTCAGGTAAAGTCACAAAAATTTCTTTGGTGATTGTCAGACCACCTAATCCAGAATCAAATATTCCTAGCATTGTTTTAATTATTTTTTTCAATCAAACCGACCACTTCGGCAGTTTTTTCGGCCAGCATTTCGGCAGTTTGGGCTTCGACCGTCACCCGAAGTAATGGCTCGGTGTTTGACGGACGGACATTGAACCACCAATTTTCAAATTCAACCGTAATCCCATCGATTTCGTCCAAAATATTCGAACGATACGCTTGTCGAATTTCATCTAGTCTAGCAGAAATATCAGTAACTTTCAAGTTGATCTCGTCACCCTTGGCATAGAGCTTGAATTCGCTCATCAGTTTTGAAAGCGACTCGCCAGCTTCACAGATTACTTCCGTCGCTAGAGCCATCGCAATAAAACCATTATCAATATAATAATTCTTGGCAAAAGCAAAATGACCCGAGACTTCTCCGCTCATAATCGCATCGCTTTTTTTCATATGGCGGGTCAAATTTTTGTAGCCGACTTCACTTCGAATCGCTCGCCCACCCCATTCGGTCACCAATTCTCGAACCGCGTGCGTGCTAATTAAATTATAGACAATGCCCGCCCCAGGATTTTTTTCTAACATTGATTTGGCGAGTAAAATCAAAACTTGATCTCCGCGAATAAAATTGCCCTGTTCGTCAACCAGAAACATCCGATCACCATCGACATCAAACATCACCCCAAAGTCGGCCTGATTTTCTAGAATCACTTGAGCACATTTTTGCTGGGCATCTTTTTCGAGTGGATTTGGCGCTCGATTTGGAAAATTACCATCCGGCTCAGCGAAAAGCTCAATCACTTGGCAATTTAATTTTTCTAAAATCGCCTTGGCCATTTTACCATTCATCCCATTGCCTGAATCGACTACAATTTTGAGTGGTCGAATTTTTGTTTGATCAACAAAATCCAAAACGTGATTTAGATGGTCGTTGAAAAAATCGCATTTACCGAGCTGACCTTCGTTATCTGAAAAATTAATTTTTTGAGCTTCGTCAAAATTGTTCAAAATTTCTTGCCCACTAATTGCCCCGACGCTATTTTTAAAATTCGGATCGAGATAAACCATTTTCATCCCACCATAGCCAGCTGGATTATGACTCGCAGTCAGCATCACCCCGCCATCGTATTGATAAAATCCAGTCGCAAAATAAATATCGTTGACCGAAATCAAACCGAGATCATCGACGGCGACGCCCAATTTCAAACAAGTGGCAATCAGCGCTTGGCCTAGTGGTTGCGAGGCTTGGCGAATATCATAACCCACAGCAATTTTTAGTTCTTGAATTTCTTTGTTCAAAATTTTACTTAAGGTAAGAATATAGCTCTTGGCGATTTGCTCAGCAGTTTCGAGATTGATTTGTTCGGGATAAAATCCACGAATATCATAGGATTTAAAAATTGATCGATCGACTGACATAATTTATTTATTAATTTTTAGAATACTAACCAAGTTGACACCAGTCAATTTTTCGACACGTTCACCACCCCGACCGATATAATATTGATCAATAATTTCGAGATCAACTTTTTTGAACAGCTCGGCTAATTCCGCCTGATCAAATAAATGGTAATATCTTTTTTCGAGAACTTGGCCGAGATTGTCTTTCCACGGAATTTTAAAATCTTTTTGAGTTAAGTTAAGATCATAGCGTTTCTGAAACTCGGGATGAGCCAGATTCCAATTGGTCATGATTAAATAGGCCCCATCTTTGGAAACCCGTTTAAGCTCCTGAAGCAAGGCGATTCTGTCCTCGCTCTTGGGTAAATGATGAAAAGACGCTATCATATAAGTGAGGTTAAAAAAATCGTTTTCAAACGGCAATCCCTGACTCATGTCGCCAATGATAAATTCGACGTTTGGTAGATTTTTATAAGTTTGACGAGCGATTTCAATCAGCTCGCGACTGATGTCAAAACCAGCATAAACGATTGATTTATCCTCCAAAAGCTGGTAAAGTCGACCATTGCCACAACCAAGATCTAACACAAAATCACCCGGCTTTACATAGTCGATCAAGTGTTTAACGCTGAGCCAATTGCGCGCTCGGGTTTGTGAAAATTTGTCGGCAATCTTGTTGTAAGCCGATTTCACCTGACTAATAATATTTTTACTTTCGATACTCATGACTGAAATTGAAAAAATAATTCTCGAGATTTACAAATTTGCCCAAAAAGACGAGAAGTTTTTGGCTAAAAAATTTCAAGAACTTTCGGGTTTAATGAAACTCGAACCAGTTTCTAAAATTAAACTACTTAAAGCTTATCGCAATTTACTAAAAAAGAAAACTCTCGAGCCTGACAAACCGCTTGAAAAATACTTGAAACGCCGTAAAGTCCGCACTGCTTCAGGGGTGGCAGTGATTTCGGTTTTGACCAAGTTTTTCCCCTGCCCTGGCAAATGTACCTACTGCCCTCAAGAAAAAAATATGCCACGAAGTTATTTATCGAATGAGCCAGCGGTCATGCGCGCGGTTTTAAATGATTTCGATCCTTATCGCCAGACCCAAACTCGGCTTCAAAGTTTGAAATTAACTGGCCATCTGACCGATAAAATCGAATTGATTGTGATTGGCGGGACCTGGTCGGCGTTACCAAAACGCTACCAAAATTGGTTTATCAAAAGATGTTTTCAAGCCTGCAATGACTTTCCACAAAAAAAACCGTTGTCTAAGTTAAAGCTCAACGAATTGCAGCTCAAAAATGAAACCGCCAAACATCGCATCATCGGCTTAACTTTGGAAACTCGACCCGATCATATTACGCCCGAGGAAATCAAACAGATGCGTCAGCTCGGCTGTACGCGTCTCGAAATCGGCGTTCAATCGCTGAGTGACGAAGTTTTGAAATTAAATCATCGCGGACACAAAGTCGCACGAACAATTCAAGCCACCAAACTTCTCAAAGATGCGGGGTTCAAAATTTGTTATCACCTGATGCCAAATCTTTTTGGGTCAACACCGACCAAAGATTTGAACGATTTTAAAAAACTTTTTAGCGATCAAAATTTTCAGCCTGACATGCTCAAAGTTTATCCGACAGTCGTCGTCAAAGGTAGCCAGCTTTATACTTGGTTCAAATCCGGTAAATACAAACCTTACGCTGACAAAGTTTTGATTGATTTATTGATCAAAATCAAACAAACTTTTCCGCCTTATGTCCGTGTCAATCGCCTCATCCGCGATATTCCGTCGACTTCGATCGAAGGTGGCAACAAGGTTTCAAACTTGCGCGAAATTATTCAGAAAGAAGCGATTAAACAAGGTCATCCCTGCCAATGTATTCGTTGCCGTGAAATTAAGGGCGACGATTTTGACTTAGCCAATGTCAAACTGATTCGCCGTGATTATCGAGCCAGTGACGGCCAGGAAATATTTTTGAGCTTTGAAGATACCAAACAAGATAAGCTTTTGGCATTTTTACGTTTGCGTTTACCCGCAAAACCAAACGACCAGATTTTTCCTGAATTAAAAAATTCCGCCCTAATTCGCGAAGTTCATACTTACGGCAATGTCGTCGAATTTGACCAACACGGCACCGATGTCCAGCATCTCGGTTTGGGTAAAAAAATGATGCTTGAAGCCGAAGCCATCGCCAAACAAAATGATTACCAAAAAATCGCCGTTATTTCTGGAGTCGGTGTCCGCGGTTATTATAAAAAAATTGGTTATAAACTCGAGGGAACTTACATGACTAAAAAATTAGATTATGCAAATAAAAAAATTATTTAAAGCTTTTGATGACTTACAAAAAATTTACGGCGATCCTAGATTAAATGCCATCTATGGGGCTGGTAAAATAAAAAGGCCAAATCTATTTTTAGTCTTTATGAACCCAACAGTCAAAAACAACTCTTCAAATAAACTCTGGCAAGGAATAAGAGCTCCGTGGATTGGCAACAAGAGTGTCTGGAAAATGCTTTACCAACTTGGACTTTTTGATAAAAAATCTTTTGAGGAAATAAACAATAAAAAACCCACTGATTGGGATTGTGAATTTTCGAAAAAAATTTATAAGATTATTAGCTCTAATTCTTTATATATAACAAACTTATCAAAAGCAACCCAAATTGATGCCAGACCACTAAAAGATTTTGTTTTTAAAAAATATTTACCAATATTTGAAAAAGAAATAGCTATTATAAATCCTAAAATTATTATTTGCTTCGGAAATCAGGTTAGTTCAATTTTGTTAAATAAAAAAATCAAAGTTTCTGACTATCGAAAAAAACACGAAATACTTCAAATCAACAAACAAGCTTTTCAAATTTTTCCTGTTTACTACCCAATTGGTCAGGGCACCAGAAACATGGATAAAGCCAAAGAAGACATTGCTTGGATATTAAAAAACGTTTTAAAGTCTTAATTTTAATGCTAAAATAAAACCATCATTAATCTACTCTCATGAAACTAAATAATCTCAAAAAATCTGATCCCAAAGTTTATCAAATTATTGAACGCGAACTTGGTCGTCAACAAAATGGACTCGAAATGATTCCATCAGAAAATTTTGTTAGCGAAGCGGTCCTCGAAGCGATGGGTTCGATTTTGACCAACAAATATTCCGAAGGCTATGCTGGTAAGCGCTATTATGGTGGCAATGAATATATTGATCAGCTCGAAACTTTAACGATTGAACGCGCCAAAAAACTTTTTGGCGTTCCTTTCGCCAACGTCCAGCCATATTCTGGCAGTCCCGCCAATCTGGCGGTTTACCTAGCAACTTGCAAGCCGGGTGATAAAATCATGGGATTAAATTTGGTTGATGGTGGTCATTTGACTCACGGCTGGAAAGTCAGCGCGACTGGCATCTTTTTTAAAAGTATTCCCTATCATGTTAAAGCTGACGGCTATCTTGATTTTGAAGAAATTAGACGCTTGGCCTTAGAGCACAAACCGAAATTGATTTGGTGTGGTGCTACCGCCTATTCTCGAGAATTTCCTTTTGATAAATTCGCCGAAATTGCTGACGAAGTTGGCGCTTATCTCGTGGCTGACATCGCTCATATTGCTGGGCTAATTGCGGCTGGCGTTCACCAAAGCCCCGTTGATTATGTTCACATTATCACTACCACCACTCATAAAACTTTGCGCGGACCTCGCGGGGCGATGATTTTGACAACCCAAAAAGGTTTAGCCAAAGATCCTGAGCTGAACAAAAAAATTGATCAAGCAGTTTTTCCAGGACTTCAAGGTGGCCCCCACAATCATACGACTGCCGGAATTGCTGTTGCCTTAGCCGAAGCTGACACCAAAGAGTTTAAGTTTTATGGCCAACAAATTGTTAAAAATGCCAAAGCCTTAGCCGAAGAACTCAAACAAAATCAAATTAAACTTGTCACTGACGGCACAGATAATCATTTACTTTTGGTTGATCTAACTTCGTTTGGAGCTGGTAAAGGACTCTTCGCTCAAGAAGCTCTCGAATTAGCTGGTATTACCACCAACAAAAACACGATTCCAAATGAACCAGCTTCGCCATTTTATCCAAGCGGACTCCGACTCGGTACGCCAGCCTTAACCACTCGCGGGATGACTGAAAATGAAATGCGACTAATCGGCAAATGGATTGCTGAAATTATAAACCTTGCCTGTCAGTATCCACTCAATATTGAAAATAAAGAACAACGAACTCAAGATATTGAGACGTTCAAAAAATCAATCGCTGATAACCAAAATATTAAAGCTATCAAAAAAGAAATTTTGGATTTGTGCCAAAAGTTTCCGCTGTATTTTGAAATATAATTGATCCGGTTCCTGAGCGGAGTCGAAGAGTTATTAATACCGTCTCACGTTTTTAAAATAAAATCAACAAAACAATACTTAATATTTTTACCAACAAAAAAGACTGCCACCACGACAGTCTTTTTTATTTAAGTTTTTCAAATTTAAATGGTTTTACTTTATCTGAATTTTTTTCTGGAAAAACACCTTTAGTAACCTCTTTATTTTTTTCAGTAAATTCTTTTCTGAGTTCACTAAAATAATTTTTTAAAACATCTCGGGCATTATTAATTCTAGTCGAAATTTCATTAATTCCAGACGGCTTATCGGAATGATATGTGTTTTGTAATTTTCTATAACTAAATTGAACTCTATTTTCTTCATCAGTCAATTCTTCCAAACTATTTATCTCTTTACTTGGTGAATTTAATTTTAAAGCTTTATAGGCTCTTTCTATTTCTTCTGTTGTTGGCTTTATTGGCTCCATCTTATATCAATAAATTATTATATTTATAAGTGTATTGCAAATTTATTGTTGTGTCAAAACAAAAAAGACTGCCACCACGACAGCCTTTTATATTAAACTCTAAAAAATTACACTTGAGTTGGTTTTTCTTCTATATTTTCAACTTCTTCGGCTACTTCAATTCCATCATCCTCTTCTCTTTCTATTCCTACTGGTTCAATTGCCTCTTCGATTTTTTCCTCAGCTACAATAACTTCTGGTTCGATAATTGGTTCAGGTTTTACTTCTTTAATTTCTTCTTTGGTCTCATATTTTTCTGAACTAACATCTTTTCCAGCACACACGATTAAGCCAGACACCAAAACAATTACTCCTGCAATTACAAAAATCCAATTACTGGTAATAATTCCGACTACTGCCACCATTAGACCAACAATAACCAATGTTGGACAAAGCCACTTTTTGTTTGTCATAAAATTTTGATTAAAATTAAGACTCTCTCCTTAGATTAATTATACGTCTGGCGTGTTTTAAAAACAAGCGAAACAAAATTCGGTCCCCGAGCGGAGTCGAGGGGTCACGTTAGTCTGTACCTGCTTTTTACCCTTCGACTCCGCTCAGGGACCGGTTTTTATTTTATTTTTCTAATTGCAAGGTTTGCTTTAATTAAAACATTTGGTCATTTAAAATTCATTTAAAATTTAAAATTGATTATTTAAAATTAACCTCCTAAAATAGACATTTTCTCAAAAACCGTTAGAATATAACTATGCAGAAATATTTCAAACAAATTATCATCATTTTGATTTTGGTTCTAATCGGCACCAATATCTATCTTTTTTTTATTTATCATAAACCAAATCCAAAAGAAATCTGTTTCAAAAATAATTGTTTTACTTTTGAAATCGCCCGAACTCCTCGCCAAAAAGCTCTCGGACTAATGAATCGAGATCTATTAGACCAAACTGCCAGCATGCTTTTTATTTATGAAGACCCAAAAACGATGGGCATTTGGATGAAAAATATGAAGTTTCCGCTCGATATTCTGTGGCTAAATTACGAAGGAGAAATCGTCGACTTTATCAAAAATGCCCCACCTTGCCAACCCAACCTAGTTTGTCCAGCCTACAAACCAGCTGAATCAGCGAGTTATGTTTTAGAAATTAACGCTGGACTAATCGATAAATATAGTCTAGAATTAGGCAACAAAGCCAAATTTTATCTAGCTAACTAATTTATATGTCATTAAGTATTGGCATCGTCGGACTTCCAAATGTCGGCAAATCAACCCTGTTCAACGCTTTAACTAAAAAAGGCGTCGAGGCTTCGAATTATCCTTTTTGTACTATCGACCCGAATGTCGGGATTGTTCAAGTTCCCGATGAACGCCTCGACAAAATTGCTGCTATTTCTCAGCCAGCCAAAATAATTCCGGCCGTAATCGAATTTACCGACATTGCCGGCTTAGTCAAAGGCGCTTCCGAAGGCGAAGGTTTAGGTAATAAATTTTTATCGCATATCCGTGAATGCGATGCCATTTGTGAAGTCGTCCGCAATTTCGAAGACCCTAATATTATTCATGTTGATGGCAAAATCAATCCTCAAAGTGATCGTGAAACGATCAACCTCGAATTGATTTTAGCTGATTTACAAACGGTCACCAATCGTCTCGATCGCATGTCAAAAGATGCCAAGCGTGGCGATAAAGACGCTATCAAAAATGAAATCGTGCTGACTAAAATTAAAGCGACGCTCGAAAATGGTCAAGCCGCCAGAACCCTCAGTTTCGAAGACGAGGAAGAAAAATTTGTTAAAACTTTGCATTTACTTTCAATCAAACCGATTATTTATCTTTTAAATATCAACGATACCAATCGCGAAATCGACACATCAAAATGGGATGGTTTAGTTATCAAGCTCAACGCTCAAGTCGAATCCGAAATTGCCAATCTCGAACCAGCCGATCAGCAAGAGTTTTTGCAAGAATTGGGTCTTGAAAAAAGTGGCCTCGATAAACTTGTACAAACTTCATATTCTCTCTTGGATTTAATTTCTTTTTTTACCACCGGTAAAGACGAAACTCGTGCCTGGACAATCAAACGCGGCACCAAAGCACCTCAAGCTGCTGGAGTTATTCATACCGACTTTGAAAAAAACTTTATCAAAGCTGACGTTATTAGCTGGAATAAATTTGTTGAAGTCAGTAGCGAAGCCGAAGCTCGCGAAAAAGGTTTGATCCGGCTCGAAGGCAAAGAATATATCATGCAAGATGGCGACATTTGTAATTTTAAGGTTGGGTGTTAAAATAAAAATATAATTAAAATAATTACTGTGAAAACAAAAATTTTTTTATCTGCCATTTTTTTACTGTTGCTAACATCTCTTTTTGCGACTGCCGCCAATCGACCAACAACAGTCTACAAAACAAAAATGAACTACAATGATTTAGTCCCTGTTGGTTTATCTGAGGATAAATTAAAAATTTGGAGCCACCCCGACCCCAAGCATCTACAATCTGCATACCCTACCAAATTACATCGTGGTTATTTGTTAGATAATCGAGGTGTTGGAAAAAATTCAGCTTTTTTAAACATCACCTATCAAAAATATTCTCAGCTCAGCAATAATATTATTACTCTCCAAATGTTATTTGATAACATTATAGATAATGATCCCTTTTTAGAAATGTATAATTGTGGCGACAGATATCGTTTTAAAGATGAGGTTAAAGAACTTAACCAAATAATAGATCAAAATAAACTAGAAGAAAGCTGCACGGTATTATTAAAAAATACAGAGCAAAAACAAACGCAATTAAATAAGAATTATTGGTTTATTGGGGCATCTATTGTTATTTTATTATCAACTTTATTGATAATTTTAAAGAAAAAAATGTAATCTAATTTTTCTTCTCCCACACAAAAATCTCTCGAATCACCTTTTGAGATTCACGCTGATAAATCAAACCTGAGCGAGATTGATTTTCTGCTTCAATTTTAAAGTCTGAAAAATCAATTTGAGTAAAACCTAGCTTTTTGATTTGTTCCACAATCGGCAAATATCGCAATTGGTTTCCAATTCTCCAGACTGGTGAGACCATCACCACTCGCCCACCCGGTTTCAAAATTTTATAAAATTCTTCCAGAGATTTCAGATATAAATTTTTTAATTCAAAAACAATCTCATCAATTTGGCTATCTTTAAACTTCGCCGGACCAAGATATGGTTCGGTCACAATCACATTGATCGAGTGTACTTCAATCTCTCGACTAATTTCTTTAGCGTCCGCCACAAAAACTTCGGCTTTGATATTTTTCTCGGGATATTTTTGATTCAACCAATCAAGATTAACTTGAGTATCTTCGATCGCCTTGACAGAATTGTCACATCCCACTACTTTTTGATAACCCATTAAAATTGCTTCTTGAAGAATTGTACCCGAACCACAAAACGGGTCTAGAATTACCTCGTCAAATTTGGCTTGAGCTAAATTGAGCATCATTTTGGCTAGTTTTGGTGGTAACATTCCCGACTTGTCGTCTCGATTTGGTCGCCCGAAATCTAGCAAACCATATTCTTCAAAATCTTGCACCGCCACCGTCTCGCCGAGATAGATTTTATCTTGATCAACAAAAAAGTTTAATTCTTTGCCCTGGGTCAATAATTTATTTTTAGCCACAATTACCGATGATAATGTTTGCTCTTGACTCAAAACCCAACGCAAACTGACTCGATATTTTTCTTTCAGAATCTTTTTGAGCTCCATTCCAAAAACCTTATTTTGTCGCCACAAATTTTTGAAAGTTACTGACTCGGCTCCGAGCGAATAATATGAAAACCCAAAAAATACCTTTTTATCTGTTTCTTCAAAAACTTCAGCCAATTGTTCAACTTTGAGCTCTTTTTGGATGATTGAAATGATCCGACCGACCTTAATTGTCCCACCTAAACGCTTGATCAAGGCTTCTAAATCGACACCTTTGCTAAAATCAGCCAAAAATACCTGTTCCCCAATAAAGACGGGCCTGCAGTCAATTTTTAAGGCCTCTAAAACCGCCAAAATCTCCACCAAAGACAGGTTTGGGTTTTTACCAAGGATAAAAGAATAAGTCATAGTTTGGGTCTTGCTAAAAATAAAGTGTTGTGTTAATATGTCCTTACTTAATGTTTAATAATTATTGTTTAAACTGATGAAAAATCATTACGAATTGGTCTATATTATACCAGTAAAAACAGATGATGACGATACTACTCCAGTCATTGCTTTGATTAGCCAAGCTATTCAAGACAACCATGGAGATGTAATTCGTACCGAAGATTGGGGTAAGCGTAAATTAGCTTATACTATCAAAAATGTCCAGTACGGACATTATATCCTAAATGTCGTCGATTTTGAACCCCAAGATGTCGAAGCTTTGGATGACAAATTAGCAACTGTCCGTGAAATTTTACGTTATCAGATTGTCAAAGTTGACAGCACCGAACTTCCAAAAAAGATTGTTGAAAAAGAAGTAGAAGGTGATGAAACCAAAAAACCTGTCAGAGATATTGATGATGTCGAAGAAGAAACCAAAGAAATCAAGAAAAAAGCTCCTCGCCAAAAAGTCAGTATGGAAGAGCTTGATAAAAAAATTGAAGAAATTTTAAAAGTTTAATATTTAACTTGTACCTCTTTGGAGGACAAACAAAAAAGGAGAAAACAAAATATGGACCTAAACAAAGCTATGATTATTGGTCGCTTGACCCGCGATCCTGAAGTTCGCTCCACTCCAAGTGGTGCCAACGTTACATCATTCAGCTTAGCA
>Ga0172381_10004456_pt1 | contig 14510 bp, 15 predicted proteins | sample Leawel6488metaG_FD_119754 | JGI IMG/M metagenome (GOLD analysis project Ga0172381, IMG submission 119754) | Leachate microbial communities from a municipal landfill in Southern Ontario, Canada - Leachate well 64-88 metaG | ecosystem: Engineered > Solid waste > Landfill > Unclassified | place...
ATGATGTAGTTGTTACACCCGCTGCGATTAGGGATCTTATTAGAAAAAATCCACACATTTCAGTGTTTAAGGCGCAGGTGCATTCTTATACAGAACGTAACACCACTGAAACCATTTTACACAGCAGATTAGACCGTAACATGAAAGGGGTTTATTGGCAAAATCGCTGCCATGAAGATTTATCTTATTCGCTTAATAAGTTAAATATACAACACGCACTTACCGATATGGTAGTCCAGCACTGGGGCAACATCCGCGCGAAAGACTGGCAGCGTAAGAACGAACGTAACCTGAAGCTCTTAGAGGCTGATATACAGGAAGCCGGGCCAGAGGATAAGCCGCGCTTGGCCATGCTATACTACGGAGTAGTAAACTGTTACATCATCAAGGCAAGCCAGGAAGGACCCAAGCGCAAGGCTCAGACGCTTATCAAGGCGCTTAAAACCTGTGATGACTGTATAGAGTTGCTTACAAACCAGGATCCACTCATGGCCAAGATGTGGATGATGCGCGGTCTTGTCTGCATGGACGCTGGAGAGCACCTCGCGGCCAAGCAGAGCTTCCACAAGGCCTATGATGAATGGAAACAGCCCGAGGCGGCAGTCAACCTTGCCGAGATATACCTGCGCGAGAAGAACTTCGACAAGGTAATCGAGATCCTAAAGCCCCTTGAGAACGCCGAAGGAGCCTATCCTATCAAGAATATGTCCTATGACCCTGTTCAGCTGCATTCTCTACTCTTAGAGAAGCTCGGCCACGCCTGGGCGAACAAAGCTCAAGCCAGCAAAGACAATTTCGATGAGTATATCCGTAAAGCCGAGAGTTACTATCGCAAGAGCCTTGACTTCCGGCCAAGCGTGGTGATAAGCGACCTGATGCTGCAGATACTGTTTAACACAAAGAGATTTGATGAAGCAGGTTTCTTGGCCATAAAGTCAGTTAACACCTGGCCGAGATTTTGGAAAGCGTGGTGGTACTTGAGCCAATATGAGATGCTCAACAACAGGAAAGCCACAGCAAAGCTATTCCTGCAAGAATGCCTGCGACTGAATCCGAAAGTAAAAGAGGCGAGGCATAATTTGGAGATGTTAGATAAAACAAGGAGGAATAAAGCGCCGAGGTAAGGAAAAACACAAGCTATCCCGGGAAATGAATGCGAGAGTTAATGCGCGAAAATTCGCTCAACATTGCTCGTGAAATCTTGAGCCGGTTCGCGACCGGACAAGCGTAATCCTCTCCCCACAGTGATAGTATGAGTTTCCTCTCGGCGCTCCATAATAATGAAAATCTTCTGTAAAATATCCGGTTTGAAAGTAAATAAAGAAAAAATTTGTAAACGTTGCATATTTTACCAAACGCCCAAATGCCAAGAAAATACCAAAAAAAAGAAGAACCAAGGCTCTGCGATTTCAATAGGATAACGTGCGATATTCCGCGCGTTAAACTGTTAAAGCTCGTCGATAAAAAGCGCCTTCTTGACCATGAGGAGTATATATTCTTGCGCGCTTTTCTTTGGAAGATAGAGCTTACTGAAAATAAAGTCTCCCATGTTAAAAGCCTTATTGAAAAAGCGCTTTTAAAATCCATAGGCACCCACCCTTGACAAACACCCTCTAAACCATTATACTCTTAATAGATAAGTTAAGTAATATAAGCAGGACAAAGCACGGTTCCTGACTTTTCTTTTTAACTTGGAGCGCCCTTGGGAACAATACCATAACTACACTAAACATAAGAGCTTTATGGGCGCTCCTAATATAAATTATGCCGAGATTAACACCTGAAATCGCTAAATTAAAAGCTTCTAATCTTATTAAGTCTTATACTGCAGCAGGTTTTAATCAAACTCGCCTTGCGGAAAAAGAAGGAGTAAGCCAATCAGCTATCAATCAACGGCTTAAACACCTCCCCGTCCAAACACCTCTCCAAGAAGCGCTTCGAAAAATCGGAATCACCACACAATACAAAGCTAAAAAATTTAAAGAGCTGATGGAAGCAAAAAAACTTCATGGCGAAAGAGGCCAGGAAGTAGAGGATAACGCTACCCGGACAAAAACACTTCAGCTTTTATGCCAAGTAGATAAAGACATAAACGATGATAAGTCAGGCGGCGTTCGGGTGATAAACATAATCCACGCCTACCGGCCGCAGAAAAAGACAGAGGAAAATGCCCAGCCAAGTCATTGATGTCTATCTTGCCCCATACGGCAAGAAAAACGGTGAAGTATGTGTTGCTAATCCTACCCAACTAAGGATCCTCGACTGGGTAAATAAGATACGAAACACCCCGCCAGACTCGATTGATCACATCCCCATCCTATACGTTCAAGGCGGCGTGGGATGCGGCAAGACAAGAGGTTTCATGGCCCCTGTCGCAGAGATGTTGACCGAGATCCCTGGAATAAGGATTCTTTGGGGTCGGCAGGATTTTAAAGATCTTAAGCTCTCTATCATGGACAAGTTCTTTGAGATAATCCCGCCCGAGGTAATTCAGCGCAGGAACGAGCAATACAGCTGGTATGATATATCAACGGAAGGCGAGGTAAGCCCACCAGCCAGGATATACTTTAACGGCCTAAAGGATCTTACCGGCTTAGGCTCTCAGGAATTCGCCGTGATCGTGATCAACGAGGTCCATGAGATAACCGAGCAGATCTACCGGGCCCTGAAGCGAAGATGCCGGCAAGAAGGCATGCCGATAATGATACTCATGGAAGGCGAAGCTCCGAATGATAATCACTGGCTTGCCAATCTTACCAACCCATCACACGAAAGCTACGATCCCGACATAGAGATGTGGACTATATCCACATATGAGAATTGGGATAACCTTCCCCTTGCCTATCGCGGATCGCTTGAAACAATGCCGGAAAGCTGGAAGATGAAATACCTCATGGGTAAATTCGGATTCCAGCCCGCAGGTAAACCTTACTACAGTGGCTATAAAGAGATCATCCACGCTCATGAGCTTGAATGGATACCCGGCAGAGATCTAATATGCGGCTGGGACTTCGGCTACCATCACCCGGCGTGCCTCATAACACAGATAGACTTCCAAGATCGTTGGTGCTGGCTGCGCGAGATAATCGGAACGGATACAACCATAGATAAGTTTGCCGACAAGGTTAAGCAGGAGATAAATTTCTACTACCCGGGTTCAAACTGTATACACTTCGGCGATCCGGCTTGTATTCAAAAAAACGATAAGTCGGAATTTACTTCCTGGCAGATACTTTCTTCAAAAGGTATAAATATCCATTATAAAACATCAGAATACCGGCTGCGCAAAGAGATCATAGAGCATAAACTATCGCTTCTGGTGGCCGGGAAGCCATCGTTAATTGTCGACCGCCGGTACTGCAAAATAGCCAATGACGGCTTCTTAGGCGGTTATCATTACCCAGAGATGAAGCCGGGCCAGCAGATAATCCAGAAGTTCGAACAGCCATTTAAAGACGGCTTCTATGAACATGTCATGAATTCCGGCGAATACATAGCGGTGAATATGTTCTCACCGATTGTATCGCGCAGAGGCACAAGAGAAAAGAAAAAGTTTAGCTCAATCAGTTCAGTATGACAGTTCAGTGTGGGAATTGTAAGGATAATATAGAAGCAGATACAAGCTATCAGGAAGGCGGGAAGTTTTTCTGTAACCGCCAATGCTATGAATATTACCTTTCTAAGTATAAGCAGGGCAAAAGAAAATTCAAATCAATAAGGAGCATATAATGTACCCTCCAGAACAAACTCAAGTAAAGCCTCCGCAGATCGTGGCGCGTGACCCGAAAATTGAAGTATCCCCGGAACTCGGCAAGCAAATAGCGCAGATAATCTGTAAGGAAATCAAAGAATCTCTCGGCAAGAATGATAAACGCTACCGGCTTGCCAAGCGTTGCGAACAGCAATATCAACAAATGACCAAGTGGGATATTGCGGAAAAGCAATGCGATGTGCCCTGGGATGGTGCGTCGAATTACTTTGTCGGCCTTACAGAGTGGATCGTGGATGCCATATGGGCCAGGCTTATGAATATACTCTTCAGCCAGCAGCCCTTTCTAAAGGCTAAAGGTGTTGAGTCAAGCGATATAGCTAAGCAGGATGGCGTGACTGACTTTACCGATATGGTCCTGCGCGAGAAGGTGAAGCTCTATGAGAATACTAACTTCTTTTTTAAACAAATGATAAAGCTCCCCTTCGCCGTGCTAAAATACTGCCGGGTAAAGGAATACGACTCAATGATAGAGAAGGATACCGCCACGGTATTCATGAACCAGATGACCGGCGATCAACAGATGCTGCTATCCGATGACCCTCAAGCTCAAGTCAAGATGGCGCAGTTTATCGCGAATGGATACCAACCGGCAGGGCAACAGGAAGTCTGGGTGGCGAAGGATGTCGAGCTGGTCGACGCCCCGCAGCTTAAGTATATCAAGTTTGAGGATTATGTCTACAGCCCATCGGCTAAGCGCGGAGAACGCCTCTTCTGGGAAGGTGACAGATTCTGGCTTACCATAAACGAGATGATGTTGAAGGCCCAGCAGGACAGATACTTAAAAGACAGCGTAACCAAGATCAGGACTACTTCCAAAGACGCCCAGAAGTCAGGCATAGATGCGGTAGTCGCAGAGCGTGAGAAGATGCTTGAATGCTTCCACTGGTACGGCCGGCTGCCTTTTAACCAAGATAATGAGATAGCGTTAAATGACCCGGAAGCAATAGAACAGGAAGTGGTATGCGATGTCTGCTTCAAAGAAGAAGAACTCTTAGAGATAAATCACTGGTACTATAGGCGTAAACCCTGGCCGGATAGAGTATATATCAGAGGCGAGTTTGAGGAAACCGAAGAATTTGAAGGACGCTCAATATGCCAGAAATTATACAAAACACAAGTCGAGATAAACGACTTCCATAAAACCCTTATGGATAACGCCTGGCTTGCGATGCAGAAGATATTCGTCAAAAAGCGCACACTAACAGGAGAAGACTGGGAAGAGCCGGCAGTATACCCCGGGGCTATATGGGAAGAAGATATGCAAGGCGATATCCGGGTACTTGAGGTAGGCGATGTGAAGAATATCAGCTTTGAGCTTGAGAACCTGCTATTAGGCTTTGCCGAGCGCCTGAGTAATATATCGGCTTGGAACGTAGGGGCGCGGCCCACGGATACACAAGGCAAACCTACCGCCACGCAGTTTGCCGGAACTATTCAAGAAGGCAATATCGGCAGAGAGCCGGTGCTGCAGAAGTGCTATCTAATCTTAAATAAAATCTGTCAATGGACTGTTGACTACTACTACGAGGATATGCCGGAAGGCTTAGAGCGGCGGATCCTGGGAGAAGGCGGAGAACCGATATTCCCTACTCCTGAGAATATCCCAAAATTCAACCAACAGGGCGTAAACCCTTACTGGCGGCAGGATGACATAGCCGGGCAGTTTGACTTTACATGGGAAGGGACAAGCCAGAACTCGGACAAGCAGTGGAATCTAATGGTGGCAAACGATATGATGGACAGATACCTTCCGCAGCCTATGATTATGGGTAATATGTTAGCAACTTGGGAGATACTCAAGCAGGGCCTTGTGGCCAGGGGGATTAAGGACTGGCAGAAGATACTACCTAAACGCGAAGCGATAATCCAAGAGATGCAAAGAATGCAGATGGAAGCTCAAGCCGCCAAGAAGCGGGAGATCATCGGCAGGGTGCAGGAAGAGCAACAAGCGCGTCAAGGCCAAGAGGAAGGAAAATTGGGGCAAAAAATAGATATGGCAAATAAACTTGAACAGCTGAAAGGAAGGATGATACAAAATGCTCGGCCGCCTATTCAAGCGCAATAAAGACCTTCCGGAAGAAGAAAATAGAAAGCTCCGGGAAGCATGGCTTCAGGATATGCTTGAGAAGTCACAGAAACTCTCCCGGTTGATACATAACGAGAAAGCCGGCTGGAAGGAATTCTGCGCTTTGATAGAGGATTATATCGACAAGGCGAAGAAACGAAAAGCCTTGACCGCCCTTGACCGGGCAACAGATGCCGAGATTCAATCTCTTAAATATATAGACCATGAGATATATATCCTGATGTGGGTAATGAGGATCCCGCAGCAGTTTATTGAAGGCGTGGAAGCGGAGATAAAAAAAGATGGGAAATAAATCAGTAAATCTTACACCAGAAGATTTGCTTGCCTTAGCGCAAATGGTATACGGAGAAAATGCCGGAGAGGATATCGCTACGCAGAAAATGACGGCGCAGACGGCGATTAATAGGTTGCGATCCGGCAGAACAAAAGAGTTTGGCTCCACTATACCGGAGGTCTTACAGAAAGGATATTATGCGGTAAGTAAGAATAGCCCTATGTATCAACAGGCCAAGTCCGGTAATTTTCCTGATGTGAGTTCAAGGGCTAAGTTCGGCGAAATAAAAAAACTTATTGAATCAACGGTCGCTGATCAAGATTATGGGAATGCTATGTTTTACTTTCGGCCCGAAGAGGAAGAGGATCTTCGGAAAAATCCTAAGAAGTTTAACTTTAATCTTGTGAAACCGCAGGGACGAGTAGGGGTATATAATACTTATTCGTATTAAGGAGGACACATGGATACAAAAGCATTGTCAGGCTTGGTATCAAGGTTAAAGGCAATTATCGCAGAGATAGAAGCGGTAATCGGTTCTGAACCACAGGAGATGAGCAGGGATGAATATCTCAACAGTTCCGAAGATGAGCGCATGAAGCACGACAAGAAGAAACTTAAGATTGATGAAGAAGAGGAAGAATGATATTCGCAGGGCTATTAGCTTTCTTTACCATAACTGATGTAATGTACTACCGTATACCGAATATAGTGATACTGCCGGCAATTATAGCAGGATGTATCCTGACCGGTAACTGGCTTGCCGCATTAATTATGGCGATATTGGGAGCGCATCTTTATAATGAGGAAGTATTCTGTGGCGGTGATGTGAAACTCTTAATCTTGGCCGGAGCGTTTATAGGTGGTTGGGCCTTGCCAGCTTTTATATTGTCAAGGATAGCAATATGGCTTTATAGAGAAATAAGAAATCATCATGGCGTTTTACCTTACGCCCCTTTTTGGGCGATAGGATGTATCATAGTGCAACTAAGCCGACTCGTCGTAACCTTGTATGGACAAGGCCAAAGCCCGGCATAAAAGAAGGAGTAGTTATGTGGTGGTTATGGAAACTGTTACAGGATCAACGTGGTGAAGATAATCCCGCGGATGCCGGATTAGGTGATGCCCCCGCAGATGGCGGAGAGGGACAACTCCCGGCAGGCGAAGGAATAGCAGGCGAAGGTGGTGCAGGACAAGCTGGGGAAGCCCCTGCAAACCCGAGATTCGGGGAATTCGGCGATGACCCGAATGAAGCCGCGACAAAGCTGTTTGAAACATTCACCAAAACAAAGGGTGAATACGACAACTTCAAGACTAAAGCCGGGCTCACTGAGCGTAACCTTGCGATGATGCGCCAAGCAGCGCAACGCAGCGGTTTGCGTTTCAACGAGGAAACCGGAGAGTTTGAGGTAGTCAAACAGCAAGGCCAGGAAAGGCAGAAGCGTTTCACCGATCAGCATAAACAGCTCTTTGATCAAAAAGTCCTTGAGGCGATGCAGCTTATGGTTCAGGATATGTTCGATGACCAATATGAAACCAGAGAGCGCACCACTCAGGAAAAGCGCCAGCAGGCACAGGCGTTTATGCGAGAGAAAGCCGAAGTTGAAGAGCTAATGACAGGATACTTTCCGCAGCTGGATAAGAAAAATCCTGACTTCAACGAGGCATTCTTCAATCGCGCGACAGAGATATGGCACGAGCAGTATGGTGGAAACATGCTCAAGCAATTATCTGCCGCGTTAAGAGCGGCCCAGGAACTCCAGATAATCCCTCAAGCACTCCAGAAGGCGAAAGTCGAAGGAGTGCAGAAAGGTAAGGAGAATAAAAGGATTCTTTCTCCTGTAAAGGGTTCCGGCGGTGCTCCCGGTGGAAGCGGTGCTATGCGCGTCTTATCAAAGAACGAATACCTGGCTTTAACGCCGGACAAAAAAGTAGAGTATGATCAATGGCGGGTAGAACACCCGGACAAAAAATAAACAACAAGGAGAAACCTATGTTTGACAATCTAAGGAAACTTTTCCTTAGGCTGCTCTTAGACCAACAGGGATGGACCACAGAGATGACAGTTACTGGAATAACTGAAATCGATGAGGCGATCCCGGAATATTGGGCTGAGGGGATTATTCATGACGCGAATCGTGAATCATTCTGGGGGCAGTTGTCAGGAAAAGAAGGCACGTTTATGCCTGTTATAGATAAAACCGGGCCTCTAAAGGCTAAAGGTGATCAGATCTCTTTTAACACCATTGAGCATCTGATGGGAACCGGGGTGACAGGTGAAAGCGTCCTAAAAGGTAACGAGGAAAAGCTCGGTATCGGGACGTTTACCGTGACAGCCGATGTAGTAAGGCACGCTGTGTCGGTAGGCAGGAAAGCGACAAAGCAAGCAAACTTCGAGATGGTGCAGAATGCCCGTACCCTCTTGAAGGATTGGTTCACAAGAAAGTATGACAACGACGTGTTTACATCCATTCTTGACAGTAGCACAATCGACACGATCTACGCCGGATCAAGTAATACATCCGTTGGCAGCTTAAATACTACCGACGGCGACTACTTCGGACCGAACGAGATCAATATGTTGCGCCTTGCATTGCAGCGCGTGGGCGCAATGCCGCTTCGTACTCTGCAGCAAAACGGCCGGACAATACCGATCTACGGTTGCGTGTTCGGTGAAATGGAAGAGTACTACCTTAACCAGAATACTTCCTTCGTAAATACCGTCAAGGAAGCCTGGGAGAGGTTCCGTGGGACAAAGACAGGGCAACATCCGCTGTTCGAAGGGGCTGTCGGTATATGGCGTAATATGGTGCTATATCCCTACTACAGTATCTTGGATATTCCTCAAGGTACGCCTCTAAGGCCGGAAACGACCTTGTCTGCGACCCTCGTAACAAGCGCATCGACTGTCTACGTCGGCGTGGCCGGTGATGCTAACACAAAGGCGAATTATACTCTGTTCTTTTCTTCGACCGGATCGCTTCAGATCGAAGACGAGATCTTAGAGTATACCGGAAAGACTGTTAGCACCTTTACAGGTGTCAGCAGGGGTGTATCAGGCACAACTGATGCGCAGCACACAGCAGGAACGCTTGTAACACAGCGTAACGTGGCAAGCGTAATTGGCTTCGGTGCGCAGGCCATATTCAGGGCCTATCCGGAGCAGGTAGAGCCAATCGGCGAGAAGGATGACTACGGCGAACAGATCGGGCTTGGTGTCCGGGCATATTACGGGCATAAGCTTAAGGTCAGCAAGCGCCGGGGCAAATCGCCGGTCGTAGTGTTGAAGTGTATTTCACCTAACCCAGGAACCATCTAACCTAAGGAGGTAAAAATGAAACGTTTATTGATTTTTGCCCTCTTAGCTTTGTTGGTTTTTCCTGTGGCCGCAAATGCAGCTGCTACTACGGCTACTAAGGCCAGAGTGGCACAGGTGGGTATATCAGGCGTTGAAACCATAACTGCTATCGCTGATGGGGTATCGGGCGATACGGTTGATGTTGAGCCTTGGGGCGCTCTGCGTACGGGTGATTTTGCGGAACTCTCAAGCGGGGTAAAAGTTACAGATGCCCTGGTTCTTACAGGAGCTGGCGTTATCAAAACTGTGACTGTCAACACGGCAACGGCCGAAACATGGTTAGCAATATATGATGCTGTATCGGCCACAGGGACACCAGTAGTTGATATCATGATGGACGTCGCGAATGAACAATATACCGTACCAATAAATCTTCATATGGGTACCGGTATATATGTGGATTATAGCGGCGGCGGATCTGATGTCTCCTACTCTGTGCTTTACAACTCCAACTAAGAGGGAATCAGGAGGGCGGGAGAAATCCCGCCCTTCTCCTTAATATGTTTGATACGGCTTTACGGATATTCATACTAACGGTAAACTTCTGGTATCTTGGCAACGGTTCAGTATTAGACAGCGCATATATCCCATTTATCATCGGAGTGATAGCGTTGTTTTCCGTAGCGATGAGCTGTGAGAAAAGACGTTCCTTGAAAACAATATACCCGGCTTTATTTTTAGGATACTGCATCGTTAACTTTCTTTTGCATAATGCACAAGTAAAGAGCTTGCCAGCTCTGACGAGCGTATTCTTTGGGGTAATGCTTTTTTATTTAGTGCTTAACTATTCGGAGAACTTTGCAAGGTTAATCACTACTCTTAAGGTGGTTGCGCTTGTCAACATATCCTGGTTGGTGATGCAGTATCTTAATATTGCTCCAATTTTAAACGGAGCACTGTGCGGATTCTATGAAAGAAGTTCGTCTTTGTCGGCTTCTATTGTCTTAACTGCTCCGTTTATTCCGATACTAACAACCGTCTTATTTACCATACCAAATTATACTGGGATAGCGGTAGGGATACTCATGTCTTTAAAGTTAAAGGTGTGGTATCTATTGATTGCAGCACTAATAGGATTGTCACTCATATACGCTGGGCAAAGCTCTTTAAAGTATAAATACGACAGCCGACATAACATACTATATGAGGCGGTCCAGGAAACGCTGCTTAAGGCTAATATACTGGGTCATGGTTTAGGATCCTTTAAGGGATCTGAACTTGCTAAAAGGCATAGCTGGGATATAGAGCTTAAATGCGAGCCGGTAGAGTGGTTCTACTGGACAGGGATAGTCGGTATGGTGTTTGCCGGCTTGTGGATAAGGGAAATATTACTAAAGGCTAAAGGTAAAGTATTGTTTGCAGTGACAGGGTTTTTTCTAATGAGTTTTACGCAAGGAGTGTTTCAGAATGTTAAACTGATGTCACTGTTCCTGCCTTTATTGGCATGGGCATACATACAAAAGGAGGATGCAATATGTTAGTCCAAAACATAGGAAGTTCGCCGGTGTTAATTTGTGACTACAACGGAAAGCGTTATGCTTTTCATAGGCTGAAGCCGGTGGAGATAACTCCGGAGATTTATAACTCGATAATCCAGTCAGGGCATGTTACAGCCACGGAAGTTACTCCAGTAGAAAGGCCTGCCATAAAGGATGTAGAGGCAGCGAAACCCGTTGAAGCACCTAAAGAAATAACCCCTAAGAGAGGAAGCTTAAAGAAAAGATGAAAACTAACCGTCATTCAAACACTTCGTTTCCTATAAAAGTAGTAGATGATTTATATGAAACATACGACTTTGTGGCAAGTTTCACGGTAGCCACGGGAACGACGGATTACGACTTAAAAACACAACAGGCGACTGCTTTTAAGAATGTCTCAAAGGCTTGGCTTGTGCTTATCTGGACAGATCAGGATATCAGCATAAAGATAAATGATACCAGTAATCCGTCTATCCCCATACCGGCGGTTGAAAGTCCTTACGAGCTGAGGAACATCCTGCGGGTAAGCAATATCTATATAACCAATGCCTCTGGTGTAACGGCAAACATAAAGGTGATGTTGGTATGAGTGAAGCCTTTAATTTTATAAAGAACTATGAAGATCTCTTTAAAGCCAACGAAGTAGAAGAGGGACGGGTAAATTCCCTAAGAACCGTAAAAGAGGCGCTTCAAAAAGAAGTAGACAACCTTAGAGAGCAAGAAGCAAAGATTAAGCAGGACATAAAGAAGAGGATCGAGGATTGCGAAAAGGCCATTAAGGAGCGCCGGGATAATGCCGAGCGTAACTTTGAGAAAGAGCGTCAGCGATTGGCCGATTTAAGCACTCAGCTTGAGGCGCAGAAAAGGCAGCAAGATGATAAAGATAGCCAGATTCGCCACAAAGAAACCATATTAAACCAGCGAGAGATATCGCTTGACGCTCGAGACGTCCAGCTTAATCAGAAGGATGATAGCATAAAGCATAAAGAAAAAGAAAATGAAGAAGCCGTTCAAGCTAACGCTTCTGAGGCTATGCGGATTAAGAAAGAATGGAAAGAAGTCGAAGCGGTAAAACAGAATAATATTACCGAAAAGAAAAGCATTGATGATTTGCGCGAGATAGCAAAAACTGAACTTAAACAAGCAAGAGATGTTGAGAAGCAGAACAAAGAGCGGGCTGCAACTCTTGACCATAGGGAAATCGAATTGAATGAAAAGGATAGATTGCTTGAGAAGAGTTTAACTAAGCTATCCGAAGATAATAGGATTTTAAGAATTCACCAGGCGGCAGAGAACAAGCGCAAAAAAGATAATGATGATAAAGAAAGCGCTCTTAAGGCAATGCAAGCAGAGGTTGAGTTTAAGATAGCACAATTAAAAAGGAAGAAATGAAAAAAATATTGGTATTATTATTTTTGCTTATACCGACTGTATGTTTTGCCAGGATGACCGGGGGAGGAGTCACAACGAGTAACGTTATGATCCAAGAGGAAGATGGTTCTCCTTCAGGTAAATTAAATAAACTCCGGGTTACCAACGACAGCTTGACAAAAAATGCCGAAGGAGATTATAGTTTAGATACGGGGGCTGGCGGTGCTTCCGTCTCCGACACTGCCTATGACGCTACCTCTTGGGATAATGTAACCACGATTGCCCCTTCCAAAAATGCCGTCCGGGATAAGATTGAATCTCTTGCCGGCGGTCACGATCCCGTAACTGTTACCGATACCACTACCATAGATTTAACTCTCACCGGGCAGGATATTAAGGCTGATGGTCTTTATACTGCTGGCGACGCATTAACCTTGACTGGGGCAGATTTTAATTTTGACGGAGGGGCTTCTCCAGGTGGTGAATTAGGCGGCACTTGGGCCTCTCCTACTATAGACGACGGGGTAGCGGTTTCTAACTGGAATCTTACCACGCCTACCATTACCACAAGCCTTACGACAGACGGAAAAACGATTTCAGAGGCCGAGATAGGCGTTCTTGACGGCGGGATAGAAGGGACTGAGATTAAGTCAACTGGCGAGGCCGGCGGGACGAAATATTTAAGAGAAGACGGCGACGGCACTTGTAGCTGGCAGACACCGGCTGCGGCCCACGATGCCGTAACTCTTGACGCAAACGCTGATACCTTTTTATCCTTATCTACCCAGGAATTGGGCCTTGATACTCAGGCCGCTAATCGTGTCCTGGCAGGTCCGGCGGCAGGGGCGGCGGCTGTTCCTACTTTCCGCGCTCTTGTAGATGATGATATCCCTAATGATATTACCATTACCGAAGCTGATCCGCTTTCAGCTACTATGGCCCTTGACAATCTCGCATCTGTTGCCATAAATACTTCTCTTTTATCTGATACCGCTGGCACAGATGATTTAGGAACAGAAGCGTTGTATTGGAAAAAACTTTATTTAGGTTCTGATATTAGTTTTGAAGGTGCAACAGATAACGATTATCAAACTACTCTTACTGCCGTAGATACTACCCTTTCTGACAAATCTATTAACATACCTGATGCGAGTGGAACAATGGCTGTATCAGCAAGCACGCCTATTGCATTATCAGTATTAGGGGATATTTCACACTCTACCGCCAGCGGTTATGTTCATCTTCCTGCCGGTGGTTCTTCCGCTCAGATGATTCAGTATTCCTCAGCTGGAACAGGGAAATGGGTAAGTTTATCAGGCGACGCTACAATCGCTGATGGTGGGGCAATAACAGTGGCAGATGACAGCCACACTCACGGGGACAGCACTATATCAGATACCATAACCGTAGGGGCTTCTGGTTCTGTCCACGACAGCGCAATACCAGCAGGCATAACCAGAGATACCGAATGGGATACGATTGCCAAGATAAATGCCGCCTCTACTGACGCTGATATTCTTATATTCCAGACCATAGCAGTAGCAGGGCAGGATAATGTAGTAACTGACGCCATAGCAGATACCCTTACTTTAGTCGGTGGTGGCATAACCGCAATTACGACCAATGCCACAACTGATACTATTACTATTACTTCAACCGAAACCGATCCTAACGCCTTACTAACCGCAGGCACAGATAATGTCAAGGATACTCATATAGACTGGGGAACGGGGCCAAATCAAGTCTCCGCAGACGATATTCCAGACGGTGTAACCAATGCCATAATCACCCTTACTCAAGAAACTAACTTTACTACCGCCTATGACCACTCGCAAGACAATACCCAGGCGCACTCGGATTATCTTACCAATAACGCCGCAGATACTTTAGCGGTTGCAGGAGACGCTTCCTTAACTATCTATTCTAATACCGATACTCCTACTGCTGACGCTAAATTACTGATTTTGCAGAAAGGTATTGCGCCCTCGGAGATATTCAGCGTTGATGAAGATGGTGATACATTAATCGCAGGCACACTTGGGGTAACAGGGCAGATTACGGGGAATTTAACTGGCGATGTTACGGGGAATGTTTCGGGTTCATCCGGCTCTTGCACAGGTAATGCCGCCACAGCAACCCTGGCTTCTACCATAACCACAACCGACAATGAGAAT
>Ga0172381_10004457_pt1 | contig 14510 bp, 11 predicted proteins | sample Leawel6488metaG_FD_119754 | JGI IMG/M metagenome (GOLD analysis project Ga0172381, IMG submission 119754) | Leachate microbial communities from a municipal landfill in Southern Ontario, Canada - Leachate well 64-88 metaG | ecosystem: Engineered > Solid waste > Landfill > Unclassified | place...
GGAAGGCTGAACATATAAGGATGATGAATATTGAATATTTTTCCAGTAAGGGTTTGTTTAATTCCTCCCCAAATTTTTGCAATCTTAATAAATTTTCTTTGATAAAAGAGGTTTTCGAATTGAAATATACCCTTGTCTTTCAAAACTCTTTTTATTTCAGATAAAACTTTTTCTGGAGATTCAACATGGTCTAAAACATTTGCAAGAATAATTACATCAAAAGATTTGTCATCAAAGGGCAATTCTTCTCCTCTTCCTTGAAGAAAGACTAAATTTCCATAGTTTAATCCAAATTTTTTCTTATAAAAGTCTGCTAATGGGTCAATAGCATATTTTTTTCCTGTTTTAAGGTGAGTAATAACATCCTCTGGACCACAACCAATTTGCAATATTTTTGAATTTTTATTCAGAGAAATAAAATGTTTCCATTCATTTTCTAAAATTTCTGCTTTTCTTTTATGCCTTTCTAATTCTTCTTTTAATAAAGATTCTTGAGTATATCCTTCCCAGTATTCTCTTTCAGAATCTTGAGCAATCTTCCATCTTTCTGGCAAGTTAATTTTTTTCATCAATTTTTACCAATTTATTAATATAAGAATCTTTGCATGTTTCTTCAGAATATTCTTTTTGTATAAACAATCTTGATTTTTTTGCAATTTTTTCCTTTTCTTTTAAAGGAAGATTAAAAAAAGCTTTAATTTTTTCATCAAAATCTTTTACTGTCAATTTGCTTTTAATTGCTGGAGGACAAAGCATCCTTGGTCCAAGCATATCTGGGACAATCACAGGAGTTTCACAAGACATAGATTCTTTAGCAACAGAAGGTCCTGCTTCTGAACGACTTGGAAATATACATAAATCTGCAGAATTGTAATAATTAACTAAAGACTCTCTTGACTGGGGGGTTAAAATAAGAAGATTATCTTCTTTTAGTTCCTTTAATTTTTTGTCAAACAACTGTCCGATTAGTATAAATTGTATATCTTTATTTTTTTCTGCTAACTTTAAGATTATATCTGAACCTTTCTCATATTCAATTCTTCCAACATATAAAACAATTTTTTTTGTTTTTTCCAGATTTAATTTTTTTCTACATTCATTTTTATCTTTTGGTTTGAAAAAAACCGTATCAGTAGGATACTTCAGCAAATCAATTTTTTTTCTTGAATAAAAAAATGTTTTTTTTGATTTTTTATAAATATCTTCAACAGCAACATAATATTTGTCAATCAATAAAACCATTGGATGAAGTAATAAACCTTCAAAGAAAGCTTTTATTGCAGGTTGATTAAATCCTGTTTTATAAGCCATATAAGGATTAACAACCATATGGCATATGGATTTTGTTTTTGAGAATAAAGAAGCAGAAGCCATTAGGAATCCTTCTTGAGGAAGTGCCCCCAAACTGAAAATTACATCAATCTTATTTTTTTTACAGAATTTTTTAAGGTCAAATGAACAGAAATATTTGCTTTTTGAAGATTCATAAATTTTAATTGTTTTAGAAGAAAATTTCCCTTTACATTCTCTTGGGACAAAGAGGAATAATTCAACATTTGAAGGCATTATTTTCTCTAAATAATTTATTAAAACTTGACGATTATAAGCAAAGTTAATAGTAAAGATACATAACCTTTTTATCATTTCAGCTACGTGAATATAAAAGTATATAAAGTTTATCGAAGACCTACAAAAATGAGCTATAACTTAATGAGACTACGAAAATATTATGATGTAGTTAGAACAAATAACTCCTTTTTTACCACTTCTTTTATTCAAAAGATGAAAATTTCTTTGAATATCTTAAAATTCTGGAAAAATAATTTAACTAAACCAGCGGTTATTTCAAACAAGCCGGTTGTTGCTCAAATTGAACCTACTTCAAACTGTAATCTAAGATGTGCTATGTGTATTAGGGATAAAATAGGAGTCCCAATAGGAACAATGAGTTTTGAAAATTTTAAAAAAATATTAGATAAATTAGATTGTTTGTTTAAAATTCACTTGTCAGGGCAGGGAGAATCTTTCTTAAATAAGGACCTTTTCAAAATGATTCACTATGCGAATAAAAAAGGAATTATTGTAAACTTAAATACAAATGCTACCCTTTTCAATGAAGAAGTAATAAGAAATATATGTAATTCAAATATTGGAGAAATTGCTATTTCTATAGAATCAACCAATAAAAAGGAATATGAAAACATTAGAAAAGGAGCAAATTTTGATCAAGTCATTAAAAATATAACCAACTTAAGTTCTGCACTTAAAAAAACTAATAAAAAAACAATATTAAGTTTAGCGGTCACTATACTAAAAGAGAATATTGAAGATTTACCCAATTTCGTTTTATTTGCTAAAAAAGTTGGAATTAATAAAATAATTGCTCAAACTATTCAAGAAAAAGAAGATTATGTAAAGAATTATGGTTCAAATATTAAGGAAAATCTAATTTTAGATTATAAGAAAAGATTAAATGTGGTAATAAAAAAGGCAAAGATTATGGCCAAAAATAAGAATATTGAGTTTATCTTTGATGAAGAAAAAAGTTCTGGCTGTATTTGGCCTTGGAGAAGTATTTATGTAACTTGGAATGGAAATGTAACTCCTTGTTGTAAAATATTAGATTACAGAAAAGTAAATGCAGGAAATTTATTAACAGATAATTTTTGGAAAGTTTGGAATGGAGAAGCGTATAAGAGTTATAGAAGAATGTTAAAGAGAAGAAAAGCACCTTTGCCTTGCAAAGGATGTAACCGAGTTTAACCAATTACATAGAGTGTATCTCTTGCAAATGCTTGAGGAAACAAAGAAGTAAGAGCATCTTTTACGGATTGAGGAATTATTTTTGGTTTTACAGGAGCAAGATAAATTTTTTTAAAAATCTTAAAATTATTTTTTAATAGAAAATATTCTCCAGATTTTATTGGGAAATAGTGTAAATGTCCATATGGAGCAAAAGGATCTTCAGTTAGATGCTTATTCAAGACAAATCGTATTTTATTCAGAATATGATAATCATTTGGAAGAGTAATTATTAATTTTCCACTCGAATTTAATTTTTCTTTAGCATCTAAAAGTAATTTTTTAGGATTTACAACATGCTCCAAAATATCAAGCAATAATATAAAGTCAAATTTTTCTGATTTGAAAGGAAGTTCATCTTTATTCAAGTCTACTTCTTTTGATTTTATTCCTTGTTTAGATAAATTAGATATTAATTTTGCGTCTCCATCTATTCCAAAATAAATTGGATTTTTTAAGAAAGAAATTATTTTTCCATCATTGCATCCAATATCTAATATCTTTGATTTTTCTGGAATTAATTCTGATACTTTCTTAAATTTTCTTTCTACAAATTCTTCATGAGTATTCATTGTTTAGATAAAATAAGTCAATTTAAAAATATGATTAAGAGCGTTTTAACAAAAATCTTAACCAATCTCCCTTGGTTTCAACAAGACAATAACCTTCTTTTTCAAAGATTCTAAGAGAAGAAGGATTATCTTTACGTATCTCGGCACATAAAGTGGTTATTTCTTTCTCTTCATCAAAATATCTTCTATCTCCAAGGGCTAAAATTCTAGAACCATAACCTTTTCCAAATTTATTCGGATCAACAGTAATGCTTACTTCTGCTTCCTCTCCCTGTTTATCAAATCTTATTTGTCCAACTCTTTCTGCTAAGGTTACTGCAATGTAAATCTTTTTTGTAGAATCTTTTAAAGCAGATGAAAACCAGTTTTTATGTTCATCGTAACTTATTTCTCCAGTATTCCTAGAAGCTCTTCTAGCAGAGGGATTATTACGTAAATCATAGATAAATCTACAATCTTCTTGGTTTACCTCTCTTAAAAAAAGAGGAACTTCGAAAGTTAAGTTTTTTTCTAGCATTTTATTTTTGAATAATTCATTTTTGTTATATAAAGATTATTCTACTCGAAAATCTCCTTTATAATAATTAGATAGGCTAACAAATTAAAGAGTTAAAGAAGATTTGCTTGAAAGAATTTCTTCAACTGCTAAAATAACTCTGTTTATTTCCTGCTCTGTCATGTCGGGGTATAAAGGAAGTGAAACTTCTTTATCATATAATTTTTCTGAAATAGGAAAGTCTCCTTTTCTATAGCGAAACTCTCTTTGATAAAAAGGATGAAGATGAAGAGGAATAAAATGGACGCTTGTTCCAATATTTCTCTTTTGCATTTCTTCTATGAATCTTTTTCTGTCATAATTTTTTAATAATATTGGATAAACATGATATACGTTATTCCTATCCTGTTTTTTAAGGGGAATAACTATCTCGGAGTTATTTCCCAATTTTCTATCATAAATTTCTGCAATTTCTTGTCTTTTTTTTGTGAAATCGTCCAATTTTTTTAATTGGGCTAATCCTAATGCTGCTTGAATATCTCCCAGATTATATTTCCAACCGCATTCTTCAATTTCATAATACCAAGAACCTTCTTTGGAATATCGGTTCCAAGCATCTTTACTTATTCCATGGAGCCTTAAAATTTTAAGTTTGCTAGCAAAGTTGTCGTCATTAGTAGTAATTGCTCCCCCTTCTCCCATAGTAATATTCTTGGTCGCATAAAAACTAAAGCAGGTTAGATTTCCAAGAGAGCCGATTTTTTTACCTTTATATTCAGAACCAATTGCATGAGCCGCATCTTCTATAATTTTTAGATTATATTTATCTGCAATTTTTTGTATTTCATCCATATCTGCTGCTTGTCCGCCATAATGAACAACAATTATTGCTTTTGTCTTTTCTGTAACTGCCTGCTCTATTTTTATTGGGTCTATATTGAAAGTATCTTCTTGAACATCGGCGAAAATTGGTTTTGCTCCAACAGCACACACAACATTTGCAGTGGAAGCAAATGTGTATGAAGGAACAATAACTTCATCACCTTGCCCGATTCCTGAGACAATAAGTGAAAGATGTAATGCAGCAGTACAGGAATTAACTGCTATTGCATGCTTGACTCCAAGATAATCTGCAAGTTGTTTTTCAAATTCAAAGGTTTTTGGACCTTGAGTAAGCCAACCACTTTTAAGAACATCAACAACTTCTTCTATTTCTTCTTTTCCTATAGAAGGTCTATTGTAAGGAATATATTTTTCTTGGAATCTTTTTTTATCTACTTCAAAATCAGGAACCATTTCTTTTAATTTGATAATTATGCTTTGTTCATCTATTTCTTCTACAGGAACTTTTAATTCTTCTAAATTTTTTTCTAATTGACTTTCACTAAAGCCTGAAGGGCATTTTATCAAAAAAATTCTTTCGTTTTCAGTAAGATTTTTTATCTCATTATTATTAAGTAATTCTTCATATATTTTTTCTCCGTCTCTTAATCCCACTATTTTTATTGGAATTTCTATATAAGGTTCTAATCCTTTAAGTCTAACCATTTCTTCTGCTAATTCTAAAACCTTGTATTGCTCACCCATATCTAATATAAAAAGGTCTCCGCTTTTTCCTAATAAAATTCCTTGGATTACTAATTGGGCTGCTTCTGGAATTGCCATAAAAAACCTTTTCATATCGGGGTGAGTTATTGTAATTGGACCCCCTTTTTCTATCTGCTTGTTAAATAATGGAACAACACTCCCATCACTATTTAAAACATTTCCAAATCTTACTGCTATAAAATTCGTTTTGCTATTTTTTGATTTTGCCTGCATTATCATTTCAGCTACTCTTTTGGTTGCCCCCATCACGCTTTTTGGATTAACCGCTTTATCTGTGGAAATTAAAATAAAATCTTTAACGCCTGTTTCGTCCGAAATATCTATAACATTCTTAGTTCCAAATACATTTGTTTTTATTGCTTCATCAGAACTGAATTCCATCATTGGTACATGTTTGTATGCCGCTGCATGAAAAGCTATAGATGGTCTAAATTTCTCAAAGATTTTTTTAATCTTTGTTTTATCTCTCAAATCTGCCATTACAGGAAAAAATTTTTCAGGAAACTTTTCTCCTAATTCCAAAGTTAAGTCATGAAGAGCGGTTTCTCTATTATCCAAAGCTATTAGTTTTGAAATATTAAAATATAATAACTGCCTGCAGAGTTCAGAACCAATTGATCCGGCGGCACCAGTTACAAGGACTGTTTTTCCCGAAAAATAATCTTTAATTTTTTTAAAGTCAGAAATAATTGGTTTTCTTCTAAAAAAATCTTCTATTTTTAATTCTCTTACTGCTTCAAAATCTGCTTTACCTTGTTCTAAATAAGTCTGAGTTTCAAAGGAAACTGGGAGGATTTTTATTTGAACATTCAGCCCTTTAATAGAATTTACCAATTTTTTTATTATATCTCCCGAAACAGAAGGAGCAGCAATTAAAATTTCATCAATTTGATTATTCAAAATAATTTCTTTGATTTTACTTATTGGGCCGAAAATTGGAACCTCATAGAGAGAACTACCAATTTTGTTAAGATCATCATCAACAAAACAAACAAGATGATAGTTTAATTTGGGATTATTTAAGATATGTTTACCGATTAATTCTCCAGCAACTCCTGCTCCTATTATTAAAAGATTCACTCTCTTTCCGTATTCCGGTTTCTTAATTAGAATCATAATTATTTGTTAAATTCTCAGTTTATAAATAATAAGTAGTTTAGATAAATTTAAAAGAATTTAGATTGTAAAGAAAACATGATATACCTAACTGGAGACGTACATATGAAGATTTCGGATTATTGGGAGCAAAAAATAGCTGGAAGAGATATAATTAATGCAATTAAATATCTTGAAATTTTGAAGAAATATAATCTATCTGCAACTTTATTTTTAAATGGAAAATGTTTAGAAGAAGATAGAGAAAAAGTAAAAGAATTATTAGAATACGATGTTGAACTTGGAGGGCATACTTATGATAATTTTGGCTCTATGAATGTGGTAAAAAGTTATATTTATAGAAAACTTTGGGAATGTATTTATGGTCCAACTTCTTATCAAAGAAAGGATATACAAAAAACAAAAAATGCTTTTGAAAGAGCTGGAATAAAAATAACTTCTTGGAGAACACATTCTTTTGGAAGTAATGAAAATACATATAATCTTTTAGAGAAAGAAGGAATAAAATTTGTTTCAGACATTGTTGGAGAAGTTAAACCTTTTTCAAAAAATGGAATTGTTCATCTTCCAATAAATATACCTGTTGATGTTGTAACAATCTCCTATGGAGAATGGAAAACTGAAAGTAAAAATCCTTTTGCAAGCTGTACTAAAGGAAGAATAGCTGCAGAAGAATGGTTTGAGATAATAAAAAAAAGGATAATTAATAATGAAAAAAATAAGATAGATAGTATTTTATTAATTCATCCAACCACTATGGCAGTTTTAGATAATTTCAAATTATTTGAAGAAATTGTTAAATTTTTGTCTAAATATAAATGTAGAAAAATCTCTGAATTTAAAGAAAAAAGTATTTGATAACTACATAAACTTTAAAAATAAGTTTTCTAAGATAATTTAATGGAAAAAGGAGAAGATTTACTTTTGATTAATGCTGGTGGCTCTAAAAAGAGAGTCTATCAAAAATTAAGTAAAGATTATTCTGCCATTGAACCTCCATTTTGGGCCGCTTTAACTGCTGGATTTATTCGTAAAAATGGATTCAAAGTTGGTTTAATTGATGCAAATGTTGAAAATTTAACTTATGAAGAAACTGCTTCACAGATAGAAGAAAGGAATCCTCAATTAGTTAATATTGTAGTTTACGGTCAACATCCTTCTGCTTCAACTCAATTAATGACTAGTGTTGGAGATTTATGTACAAGAATAAAGGAACAAAATCCTCATAGAAAAATAATTCTAACAGGATTACATCCTTCAGCTTTGCCTGAAAGAACTATTGAAGAAGAAGCAGTAGATTATGTTTGTGAAGGAGAAGGGTTCAATACCTTGAAAGGATTACTTAACAAAAATCTGTTAAATCAAATTCCAGGATTATGGTGGAAAGAAAACGGAAAAGTTAATCATACAACAAGGGCAGAAAATGTTAAAAATTTAACAGAAGAATTAAATGAAGTTGATTGGGACTTGATTCCAAATTTAGAAATGTACAAAGCACATAACTGGCAATGCTTATCTAATTTAGAAGAAAGAAGTAACTATGCTTCTCTTTCAACAAGTCTTGGTTGTCCTCATCAATGCGAATTTTGTTCTATTAATGCAACATTTGGAGAACATAGAACAAGATTTTGGAGTCCTGAATGGGTTTTACAACAAGTTGATTATCTTGTTCAAAAAAAAGGAATGAAAAATTTAAAGATAATTGATGAAGAATTTACATTAAACAAAAATCATTTTATGCCGATAGTTGAAGGATTAATTGAAAGAAATTACGGACTGAATATTTGGGCTTATACAAGAGTCAGCAATATTCCAGTAGAAGAAGATTTAGAAAAATTAAAAAAAGCTGGATTTAACTGGCTTTGTCCAGGAATTGAATCTGGAGATGCTGAAGTAAGACAAAAAAATGCAAAAAAAGGTTATGATGATTTAGATATTTTAAATGGAGTAAAAAGAATGCAAGAAGTAGGAATAAATGTTTTAGGAAATTATGTTTTTGGAATTAAAGGAGAAACTAAAGAAAGTATGAAAAAAACATTTGAATTATCTAAAGAATTAAATTGTGAGTTTGCAAATTTTTATTGCGCTATTGCATGGCCCGGTTCTGAATTATACAAACAATCTTTAGAGAAAGAAATTAGAATGCCTTTAAAATGGCAAGATTATGCTCAACATAGTTACGAATTTTTGCCTTTACCAACAGAATCACTTTCTCCAGAAGAAATATTAAAATTTAGAGATGAATCTTTTCATAATTATTTTACAAGCCCTAAATACTTAAATATGGTAGAGAGTAAATTTGGAAAAGAAGCAAGGCGACATATTGAAGGAATGACAAAAATAAAATTGAACAGAAGGATATTAGAATAAATGAGAGACGATTGGAAAGAAAAGAAAAAAGAATGGAGCGATAAAGCAAAATATAGTTCATTTAATTCTTATAAGGGACTAGCATGGTATGGAAGTCATTATCAACCGATTGCTGCATGGTTTAAAGGAAAGGGTGAATTACCTGCTCCAATTGAACTTTCTCTGGATCCAGATCATTTGTGTAATTTTAAATGCGGACATTGTAATGCACAAAGATATTTAGCATTAAATCCTGATGAAGTTCCTCAAGATCAAAGAATAATGACAAAAGAACACTTAAGAAATCTAATTGATTTTTGTGCAGATTGGGGAGTTAAAGGAGTTTGTATTGGCGGTGGAGGAGAGCCGTTAATGAATAGAAATGTTTGGGACTTACCTTCGTATATTACTTCTAAAGGTATGCAAGTTTCATTTGCAACTAATGGTAGTTTAATCAATCAACAAATTGCAGAACAGATGATGAACTGCCGATGGGTTGGAGTTTCAGTAGATTCAGCAACACCAGAAACATTTGAAAAAGTTCATGGCGTAGATGCTTTTGACAAAGTAACAAGTAATTTAGAATTATTAACAAAAACAAAGGCAAGAACAGGAAGCAAGATTGATTTATCTTATAAATTTTTAATCAGCCCAACAAACTGGCATGAAGTCTATGATGCATGCAAATTAGCAAAAGAGATTGGAGTAAGAGATTTCCATGCTCGTCCTGCAGATTTAGAAAGAAAAGATTTTGCAAAGGCAATGCAATTAAACTATGATATCGACGCAATTCAGGAACAATTTGCAAGAGCTCATGAACTAGAAGGAGAAAACTTTAGAGTTTTTACAATAATGCACAAATATGATCCAGAATTTAAAGTAATGCACACTTTCAAAAAATGTTCTGGTTCAAGTTTAATGATGCAGGCATGTGCAAATGGGCAAGTGTATGTTTGTGCAGATCATAGATTAGAAGATCGATTTAGATTATGCAGTCAAGACCCTGAAGAAATAAAAAAATATTGGGGAAGCGATAAACATAGAAAACTATTACAGTCAATTAATGTCAATGAAGAATGTGGAAGATGCACATATGGAGAATATGCAAGACAAATTGAAGAACTTGCAATAGGAGCAAATGAAGAAGATCCAATGTGTTTAGCATTTCCTTAAGTATATATAAATTTAAAAATTAAAACTATAAACAAATAATATGAAAAAAGAAATAATGCTTCAAAGAAAAGCAAATGAGATTAGAGAAAGAACATTAGAGATGTGCATTAAAGCAGGAACAGGACATATAACCTCTTCTTTTTCTTGTGCAGAATTGTTGAGCACATTATATTTTGGAGGAGTTATGAATTATGATTCAAAAGATCCAGAATGGGATGGAAGAGACAGATTTATTTTAAGTAAAGGACAAGCAAGTCCAATTTTATATGTAACTTTAGCAAAAGCTGGATTTTTCCCAGAAGAATGGCTTAATACTTTTTGTGAAGATAAAGGACATTTCGGAGTTCATTTGCAGTGTGATGTTCCTGGAGTTGAATTTACAACAGGAAGTTTAGGACATGGATTAGGTCTTGGGGTTGGAAAAGCATTAGCTGCAAAAATGAATGGAAAAGATTATCATACTTTTGTAATGCTTGGAGATGCAGAACTTCAAGAAGGAAGCAATTGGGAAGCCGCAATGTATGCAAGCCAAGCTAAACTTGGAAATCTAACTGCTATGGTAGATAGAAATGGATATGGAGTTTTATGTCCAACAGAAAAATCTTCTGGATTAAATTCATTAGAAAAAAAGTTTAAAGCATTTGGATGGAAAGTAGATTCAATTGATGGACATTCTACAAAAGAATTATTAAAAACTTTACAATCTCAAAAGTCGTATAATAAAAATAAACCTCGAATGATTATTGCTTATACTACTAAAGGAAAAGGAATTAAATCTTGGGAAAATGTTGCATTAAGACATGGAACTGCTCCAATAGGAGAAGAAGCAGTACAAACAACAAAAGAATTAGCTGATTATATTTTAGGGAGAGAATATGAACATAAATAAAACAACTTCAATGAGAGATGCTTTTTTTGGAACATTATATGAACAAGCAAAAAAAGACAAAGATATAGTAATTGTAACTGGAGATATGGGAGCACCAAGTCTTGACGATTTTAGAAAAGATTTTTCTGATAGGTTTTTCAATGTGGGAATTGCCGAACAAAATATGATTGCAATTGCTTCAGGATTAGCATCTGAAGGAAAAAAAGTTTATACTTTTGCAATTGCTCCTTTTGCAACTTCAAGATGTTTTGAATTTACTAAACTAAATGCTGGACTTATGATGCTTCCAATAAAAGTTGTTGGAGTTGGAGCTGGATTTAGTTATGATGATTCTGGACCAACACATCATACCACAGAAGATATTTCAATTATGAGAACAATTCCTTATTTAGAAATTTATTCTCCAGCAGACAGCATTTGTGCTGCTAAAATCGCTGAGAAAACAATTAAATCTAAACTACCTTCATATATGAGATTAGACAGAAAAGTTTTACCTCAAATTTATTCAGAAGAAGAAAATTTTAATGAAGGATTTAAAGAATACATTTCTGGAAAGAATGTGGGAATTTTAACAACAGGCAATATGGTACATACAGCATTAGAAGTAAGTTCAATGTATGATAAAGAAGTAGGAGTTATTGATTTGTATAGAATAAAACCAGTAAATCCTGCACTAGCAGACACATTAAAAAAATATAAAAAAATATTGACCTTAGAAGAACATTTGCTTAACGGAGGACTTGGGAGTATAGTTTCAGAAATGATAACAGATAAAGATATTCCAGTCAAACTTACAAGAATGGGATTAAACGATTTCATTTATGCATATGGGGGAAGAGAGAATATTCAAAAAATTTGCAGAATAGATGTAAATTCTGTAAAAAATGAAGTGACAAGATTACTCCTTTAATTTTTCTTTCTTAATCTTTCTATTGACGAATTTTTAATATAATCTTCATTTGCTAAAAGTTTATCCAAATTACTTTTATCTTTATACATTTCAAAGAGATATTTTAAAATAAAAGAATTTCCCATTAAAGATTTTATAATAAGCATATAAGGATATTTGTCAAATAGTAATTTCTTTTGATACATTAAAGAAAAAAGTTCATTTTGAAATCTGAATTCAAATGCCTTCTTTATTTCTTTGTATTTTGAATTATTTATCTTCTTTACCGAAATTAAAGGGATAGAAACAAAGGAGGTGTTTTCCTCGTTTATTAATGAAGATTGTTTTCTTTTTATCAAATTTTTAAAAGCATTCAAATTATTTAGAAAATAATCTTTTTTTACCATTAATTGATTTATATCTATGAATTTACTCGCTTCATTTCCTATTCTCTTAAAAGAAAATTTAGAAGAAAAAACCATATAATTTTTTATTATAAAAGAAGAAACATAATAATCACAGCAACTTATTGGTTTATTTGTAACTTGAAGTGCTCGTAAAAGAAAATAGTTTTTCAAGTTAGAAGAATCTCTTAAATTTTTGTTCTTAAAAGCAATATAATCATAATTTTTTATTTTTTCTATTAAATTAGAAGAAAAATCCTTTTTCGTGATGGTTATTATTTTAGAAGATATTTTCGGTAAAGAGATTTTATTTTTTTTGTTAGAGAAAATATTTTTGAATATAGAAATTAATTGTTTTTCTCTATTGTATTCATTTATTGTTTTTTTGTAAGCTTTTTCTGCAATTTTTTCTCTTTCTTTATCATGAGAAAGGTAATATTTTATTTTTTTTAACATATCTTCTTGAGAAGTATACATTCCAATTTCTTTTTCATTAAAAAACTTCAAGAGAGTTGGAAATTTTTCTATTAGTTGAAAAGATTTACATAAGGCTACTTCAAAATATCTTCCTTTCATATTATACTGGTTCCTTTGTTCGGTATAACCTGCTTTTGCTGGACTTAAATTAATCTTACTTTGATTTATTACTTTTGCGTAATCTTTTTGATTTAAAGGGCCTTTATAGACTCGAGCAAATTCTGGATATTTATACCAATCCCATCCAAAAAGGGTTACTTTTATTCCATTATCTAAAAGATATTTTATTACTTCATTTCTGTCTGCTTTGGGTCTTCCAATAAAAGTTACATCATAGATTTTTTCTGTCTTTATAGGAACTAATTCAGTAAGATTATAGTCTAAATGAAAGAAAGCTTTTATTTTTTCTTTTTTATATTCATTAAGGAAATCTTGTGAAGTAATAACATAATCAAAAAATAAGGACATGTATCTAGACCAAGAATCAAATCTTGCGTCATCATCACATATAATTATTACGGATTTTGTATGCGGACAGAATATTTTTACTTTTTCTAATGTTTGGGGATAAAATTCATCAGATTCAAAGGCAAATAAAATTAAATCATAATTTTTAGCTTTTATTTTATTTAAGAATAAGCTATTCATTTTATTTTTTCCAACCTGAAGATAATTTTTTTTGGAATCAAAAACGTCTAATTTAGGAAATATCTTTTTTAAGAGAGTATAATAAATTTGATGCATATAAGTATCATTAGGATTTTCTACACCCCATCCAACAAATAATACATTTTTTGAGTTTAAGGTTATTTTTTCCATCCTACTTCCTATAAAACAGGTTTTAAAAATCTTAAGTAGAAGACATAAATCTTTTTAAAAGAATGAAAGGTTCTTCTAAAATGAGTGGCAAAAGAGCCTTAATTACAGGTATAACAGGACAAGATGGAAGTTTTTTAGCAGAATTTTTGCTTCAAAAAGGATATGATGTTCATGGAATAATAAGAAGAAGCAGTTCTTTTAATACCGGAAGACTTGATTCTATTTTTAAAGATCCACATGAAATAGGTAATAAACTTTATCTGCATTTTGGGGACTTAAGCGATGGAAATTCCTTAAATAAGATAATTAGAGAAACAGAATTTGACGAAATTTATAATTTAGGTGCACAGAGTCATGTAAGAGTCAGTTTTGATATTCCTGAAAATACTGCCGATATTGTTGGTATGGGAACCTTAAGACTTTTAGAAGCAATAAAAAATTCTTCTCCAAAATCAAGATTTTATCAGGCAAGCTCATCCGAAATGTTTGGAAAGGTTCAAGAGATTCCTCAAAGTGAAACAACTCCTTTCTATCCTCGTAGTCCTTATGGATGTGCTAAAGTTTTTGCTTTCAATTGTGTAAGAAATTATAGAGAAAGCTATAGTCTCTTTGCTGGAAATGGAATATTGTTTAATCATGAAAGTGAAAGAAGAGGAGAAACCTTTGTTACAAGAAAAATAACAGAAGGACTTGCAAGAATTAAATTAGATTTACAAAAAAAATTATTTTTAGGAAATCTGGATGCAAAAAGAGATTGGGGATATTCAAAAGATTATGTTGAGGCTATGTGGTTAATGTTACAGCAAGAAAAATCAGATGATTTTGTTATTGGAACAGGAGAGAATCATAGTGTAAGAGAATTTTTGGAAGAAACAGCAAAATATTTTGAATTAGAAATAGAATCAAATGGAAAAGA
>Ga0172381_10004458_pt1 | contig 14508 bp, 17 predicted proteins | sample Leawel6488metaG_FD_119754 | JGI IMG/M metagenome (GOLD analysis project Ga0172381, IMG submission 119754) | Leachate microbial communities from a municipal landfill in Southern Ontario, Canada - Leachate well 64-88 metaG | ecosystem: Engineered > Solid waste > Landfill > Unclassified | place...
GGCAACTGCCTCCAATGCCATCATCATCGGGTTCCAGGTCCGGCCTTCTGCCTCGGCACGTAAACTGGCTGAAAAAGAAGAGATCGAGATCCGTCTGTATTCAGTGATTTACGATGCCATTGACGAAGTCAAACTTGGGATAGAAGGGATGCTTGCCCCGGAAGAAAAAGAAGAGATCACCGCTACTGTAGAAGTAAGGGAAACCTTTAAAATCTCAAAAGTGGGGACAATTGCCGGTTGTATGGTTAAAGAAGGGAAGATCACCCGAAATTCGAAAGTTCGTATAATCCGGGACGGCATAGTGATCTATACCGGAACATTGGGATCCCTTAAACGTTTTAAAGATGACGTGAAAGAAGTACAGTCCGGTTATGATTGCGGTTTGAACATAGATGGATATAACGACATCAAGGTAGGTGACATTGTGGAAGCTTACACCATTACGGAAGTTAAGAGAAAACTTTGATCAATAGCGTTCCCGGGAAAACCAGAATCCTTTCCTTAGCAGAAAGATAAGTAACAATACCAAAGCGACAAAAACCTGTGTTCTCAATCGTGTGTGAATGCGGGTTTTTGCTATGACCATTTCCGGATCATCGTTTACCAGATCTTCCCATGTATCGGGTGAGGGAAAATCCCTGAACGCGAATTTTGCCAGAATAACACCTTTTTTCAAGACCAACAGCCCGGGTGTGGAACGGATCATGGTCAGGAGCGTTTTTTGATCTGCCAGGTATACCGGCATCTCTATTCCGTTGTTACGCAAAATGTTTTGAATCGTATCTGCCGGCAACGCACTGATGGCATAATATGGCCTGTTGTTATCCCTGCTTTGGGTTACAAGCGGTTCCAGTTTCTGAAGCGTCTTTCTGTCCAGTTTGTTGCCGGATGTGATCAAAAGGACCAGGGCTGTTTGGTCTTGATCCAGGATGGAATCCGTTAATGAGTTCCCGTTTATGTCACGTACAGAAAAATCGGAGATTTTGTGACGTACACCGGTTCGTATTTCCGTGGTTCTGCTGTCTACAAATGTCCAGGTACTGTCCGGGAGTGAATCGGCAGTAAATGTCTGTTGGTTACCCTGACGACTGTATATCAATTCCGTACGGTATATATATTCGGGATATTTCCTGGATTCTTCCAGTAAAGCCCCAATATCGTTTCCTGCCCGGAATCCGCGAAAATCAACCGGAGGTAAATGCCTGTAGCTGTATATGGATAACCCGGTGATGATCAGGGCAAAAAAGATACAGACAGGCCATTCGGCCACTCCGCGGGCCACGGGAGCTGTCCTGTTCCTTTGCAGGAAAAAAATCAGTGAAAAAGGCCAGAAAATTAGATTCTTGAAAAAAGTCTGCCAGTTGGTCAGTTTTACGGCGTCCCCAAAACACCCGCAATCCTGAACAGGGTCAAAAATTGCCAGCCAGAGGGTCAGTAGTGTAAAAAAAGACATGAACAAAAACATGCCCCACGCAGCAGTGCGTTTTCTGAAATCAAGCAACACCATTACCCCCAGAACGAATTCGAGGGTGGAAAGCATAATTCCTGCAGGTAAAGAAAGGGGAATCAAAAAAGCTACTCCAAAAGCATTGAAATATTCTGAAAAGACCAATGCCGATCCTATGGGATCAACGGCTTTTACAACGCCCGAGAAAACAAAAAGCAATCCCAGGATCAGACGGACGAACTTTCTCATGGAAGAAACGTTTCAATTCTATTAAAAATCACTTTCCAATGCGCCATTTTTCCATTTTCATCGTTACACGGAATGATCCTGAACGATTTGTCCATGACCGCCTGTTCCAGGTATATGTCACGTACGGATTTCTGAAAATTAACGGAAGCTTCATGTATATCATTTTTCCCTTCCAGGTAGGAGCGGTCCTCACCTTTTCTGGCAGATTCCAGATTTTCCTTAACAAAAGACAGGGGAACGTCAAGAAAAAGATTAATATCGGGACGGGGAATTTTAAAATGCTCGTATTCCATCTGAAAGATCCAGTCTCTAAGGCGGTTCCTTTCTTCTTGCTTCGGGATTTTAGCGCATTGAAATGCAATGTTGGAATATACATACCTGTCAAGTAGGACAACCCTTCCGGCAGCCAGCCATTCCCGGATCTGTGCAGCCATTTCAAACCGGTTTCCGGCAAAAAGCAAGGAAACCAGGTAAGGATCCACCGTGTCAATGGCGCCGCAGTCGCCTCTTAAAAACCGGGCTATCAAAGTTCCGTATACCGGCGTGTCATAACGGGGAAAATGCATGTAATTCACAGCCATGCCACGTTCTTTGAAGTACGTTTGCATGGCTTTCAGCTGGGTGGATTTACCGGCTCCGTCCAAACCTTCCAATACGATCAACATAGTGCAAAATTACACAAAATTCCCTTCTCTCATTTTTTATTATTTTTGTTTAATGAATATAACTTTTCCTGCCGTCATGGGAGTAGTGAATTGTACTCCCGATTCTTTTTTTTCGGGATCCCGGACAACCGATCCCCGGGAAGCCCTCAACATGATAGAACATCATCTGAATGAAGGGGCCGATATCGTTGATATCGGAGCCTGTTCCACCAGGCCCGGAGCTGAATGGCCAAGCCAGGAAGAAGAATGGCAAAGACTGGAACCTGTACTGAGCCGGGTCAGGACACGTTTTCCCAAAACAGTTTTTTCTCTGGACACGTTCAGACCCGGGATCGTTGAAAAAGCGGCTCCCCTCCTGGAACATTTCCTGGTTAACGACATATTTGCAGGAGGTTATGACAAGGCCATGCTGCCCCTGATCTCAGGCTTGAAGATCCCCTGGATAGCCATGCACAGGGAACCTTACCGGGGTCCTGAGGGGATAACCCGGTTCTTCCTTAACGTGGCTGAACAGGCATCCAAATACGGAATTGACGAATTCATCCTGGATCCGGGCTTTGGATTTAACAAGGATGTTGATCAGAATTTCCAGGTCATCGCCTCCCTGCCATCCCTGGTCCCAAAAAACAACTCGGGAAATCCAATTGCCCCGTTATTGGCCGGGATATCAAGAAAAAGACTCACCTACATGCCACTCGGCACGACCCCGGACAATGCCCTTCTGAGTACCGGGGCACTGCATCTTCACCTGCTCTTTAAAGGTGTATCCATATTACGTGTTCATGACGTGGCCGAGGCCCGGCAGATGATAACTCTCTACAGAAAAATGAGTACCTTTGTTAATTAATCAAATATCTTCTTTATGGAATTCAACCCTTTGCTTGCCATATCTCCTGTTGACGGGAGGTATTATGCTCAGACTGCACCCCTTAACCAGTATTTTTCGGAATTCGCACTCATCCGTTACAGGCTGCAGGTAGAAGTCGAATATTTTATTGCCCTTTGTAAATTACCCCTTCCCCAACTCCGCGATGTGGACTCACGTTGGTATCCCATTTTGCGGAACGTATATAGAAATTTTTCGATTACAGACGCAAAGGTGATCAAGGCACAGGAAAAAGTGACCAATCATGATGTAAAGTCCGTGGAATATTTCCTGAAAAACAAAATGAGGGCCCTGGGACTTGAGAAATATTGTGAATTCATTCATTTTGGACTTACTTCACAAGACATCAACAACACGGCCGTCCCTTTGAGCCTTAAACACGGGATACAGAAGGAATACCTTCCCGTTTTGAATAAAACCATTGAAATGTTGAATGAAAAGGCGAATGAATGGGGTCCTGTGGTCATGCTGGCTCACACACACGGACAACCGGCTTCTCCTACCCGCCTTGGGAAAGAAATCCGAATTTTCCAGGTTCGCCTGGAGGAGCAGTTAAAAAGTCTGGAACAGATCCCTTTTGCAGCCAAATTCGGCGGCTCCACCGGAAACTTTAACGCGCACAATGTGGCTTATCCCCAGATAGACTGGCATCGCTTTGCCAATAAATTCGTATCCAACAACCTGGGGCTTTACCGGTCTTTCCCGACCACACAGATTGAGCATTACGACCATATTGCAGCCCTTTGCCACAATCTGAGCCGTATCAATACCATTTGCATTGATCTGTGCCGCGATATGTGGTCTTACATTTCCATGAATTATTTTAAACAACACATAAAGGATAAGGAAATTGGTTCTTCTGCCATGCCCCATAAGATCAATCCTATAGATTTTGAGAACGCAGAAGGAAATTTTGGAGTAGCCAATGCCATTTTTTACCATCTGGCCGCAAAATTACCCATTTCACGTCTTCAGCGGGATTTAACGGATTCCACGGTAATGCGCAACCTGGGAGTCCCTATGGCACATACGCTCCTGGCAATGAAATCATTACAAAGAGGTTTCGGCAAATTGCTGCTGAACCGTTCCGCCATAGAACAGGATATTGAAGAGAACTGGGCCATTATTTCGGAAGCCATTCAAACGATCCTCAGACGCGAAAACTATCCCCAGCCTTACGAAACACTGAAAGAACTGACCCGCACCAATATGCATATTGATAAAGAATACCTGCACGCGTTCATCCGCAGTCTGGATATCAGCCAGGAAGTAAAAGACGAACTGCTGCAGATCACGCCTTCAAATTATACGGGTCAATAATTATTGTATATATGAATAAATGTGTCCTGCTGATCATTTGCCTGGGTCATTTAACGATATCCCGGGCACAACCCGTTTCCTACGAAGAACATTTTACCGGAGAACGGCTTCGTATTGATCTGGTATTTACCGGGAATGCCACTTCCCAGGATGTCTTTTTGCTCTCTTTACATAAAGAATCTCCCTGGGCGGGATCCAAAACCCGTTTGATTGCTCCGTTCTCCTATGGAGAATACCGGTATAATATTTTTTCAAAGGACGGGGAACTGATCTTTTCAAAAGGGTTTAATTCCCTGTTTATGGAATGGAGAACCACCCGGGAAGCGACACTGCGGGATATGGCTTACAATACATCATTATGGATCCCCTACCCCAGAGACACGATTTATTGTGAAGTTTGCGAAAGAATCTCGGGGGACGGAACGTACCAAATCATGACAAAGTTTCTTATAGATCCTTTGGATTTCCTGATCTCTGAAGAAAACCCTGTTTACCGTGCCGAAAACATACAGGACAACGGCCCTTTGGAGAATAAGGTGGATCTGTTGTTCGTTGCAGAAGGATACCGGCAGGCTGAAATGGAAAAATTTAAAAGGGACGCAGCACGTTTTACGGATTATCTTTTTGAGTATGAGCCCTTCCGGTCCCGCAAAAACGATTTTAATATTTGGATACTTCCGGTGATATCTGAAGATTCCGGTCCCGATATTCCCCAGTTTGACGTTTGGAACAAAACGGCACTCGGCAGTTCTTTTGATACATTTTATACGGAACGCTACATGACGGCTCCGGATTACAGACCTCTGGCACAGGCTGTGTCAGGCGCTCCTTTCGATGCCATATATGTTATCGTAAATACAAAAAAATACGGAGGCGGAGGCATATACAATTATTACGGCCTTAGCATGTCCGATCATGCTTTGAGTAAAGAAGTCTTTGTACACGAATTCGGTCACAGTTTTGCGGGTCTGGCAGATGAATATTACAATTCAGAAGTGGCTTACATTAATATGTACCCTCCGGGTGTTGAACCCTGGGAACCCAACATTACCACACTGGTAGATTTTGGATCCAAATGGGAAGATATGATGGAGACAGAAGGAGTCGGGTTGTTTGAAGGAGCTGCTTACGTGGCAAAGGGCATATACCGACCTGCCCCGGATTGCAGAATGAATACAAATACTGCCCCTGCGTTCTGCCCTGTCTGCCAGAGAGCCATCGGGAAAATCATTGATTACTATACAAAATGAAATACCGGTTTTTCCTGTTTGACCTGGACAACACATTGTGGGATTTTGATGCCAACGCCAGGGAATGTATAGCCGTACTCATCCACAGGCACAACCTTACCAAATACCTGCCCGATGAAGCCGCTTTTTACAAAATGTACAAATCCAACAACCAAAAGCTCTGGGCTATGTACGAGGCGGGAGAGATCACCCAGCAAAAACTGCGCTATGTAAGGTTTGCCATTTCTTTACGGGAAGCAGGAGTCCCCGATCCCGATCAGTGGGGACCGGTCTTTGGCGAGCAATACCTGGAACTGATGCCTTCTATGACCCGTCTTGTACCCCATGCACTGAACGTTCTGGAACACCTGGCCGAAAAGGATTGCAAAATGGCACTCGTAACGAACGGTTTTAAACAGGTGCAATACGACAAGATCCGCAATAGCGGACTGGACACCTTTTTCAATAACAAGGTGTTTATTTCGGAAGAAGTCGGGTATCACAAACCCAATCCCAAGATGTTCACTGCCGCCATTACATCCATAAACGGAAGGAAGAAAGAAACCTTAATGGTGGGAGATAATTTTGAAACTGATATTGAAGGAGCTCGGATTTTTGGGATCGACCAGTATTACTATAACCCGGCCGGCAAACCGTGTAACGGATCACCTACTTATATGGGAAAAGACCTGCGTGATCTGATGGACCTGGCGTAATGATGAAAATATCTTCGTTGTCTGTATGAAAATAGTATTTTTCACGTGCGAATTTTTCCAGGGAATCTTTATTGGATTGTAATTCCCGCAGGTTGCTTTCAGTTTGATGAATCTTTTCTTTATAGTATCTTTGTTGGGATTTGTTTTCGGAGTATTCACCCAATGCACGAAACCAACCCGTAAGGCTGTTATTGTCAAAAAACAGGATCCAGACAATGAAAATGAACGTTACAATAAAATACCTGTTCCTTATGATGGCAAGAAAACGGTCGTATTTGAAACGCATGCGCATAGGATAAGTATTTATGCAAATATAACAGGTTTTTCGTTATGCAACCCACTTTGATAATCATGGCCGCCGGTATGGGCAGCCGCTACGGCGGACTGAAACAACTTGACGGACTGGGTCCGGGCGGAGAAACAATCATGGATTATTCCATCTATGATGCTTTAAAGTCGGGATTCGGGAAGATAGTTTTTGTCATCCGGGAATCATTCCGGGAAGATTTCAACCGTGTTTGTGTTTCCCGTTACGGCAATAACTTTCCGTTTGAATTTATTACCCAGGAACTGGATGATATTCCGGCCCCTTTTTCTCCTCCAACAGAACGGCAGAAGCCCTGGGGAACCGGTCATGCATTGCTCACGACGGCCAAATGCGTTAATGAACCTTTTGGTATCATAAATGCCGATGATTTTTACGGGCGCGATGCATTCCGGGTGCTTGGCCGTTTCCTTTCCCGGGATGACCTGATGCCCGGTTCGTATGCAATGGTGGGTTACCGCCTGGAAAACACCCTCTCTCCCTCGGGACCTGTATCCAGGGGAATTTGCCAACGCGATGATAGCGAACTGCTTACAGACGTTGTTGAGCGTTTTAAGATCCGGAAAGAAAACAACGGAAGGATCTACTGCACAATACCTGAGCAATTGGGATCACAAGCCGAACTTGAATTACGGGCCGATGATCTGTGTTCCATGAATTGCTGGGGGTTTCTTCCCGATGTATATCCTAAGGCAAAGACCCTGGTTACCCGATTTTTGGAACAGCATGCCACGGAGCCTGCCTCGGAATACCACCTCCCTACCATGGTTAACGATATTATTAAATCCGGGGAAGGAACCTGCAGGGTGCTCCCGACGGATGCCAGGTGGTTTGGAGTTACTTACCGGGAAGACCGCCGGGGCGTGGTCAAACGAATTGAAACCCTGCACCGCGAAGGTTTGTACCCGAGTCCTTTGTTTACCTGATAAATAATCAACCACATGAAAGATTACCTGAAGTATTACCGGCCAAAACTTGGAGAATCATGGCTCATTATGCTGGCCATACTCCTGATTGGAGGATCCATTTTTACTTTCTCTATTGTTTTCATAACGAACCTTATCCACCCTGATCTGTTATCTCTGACAGGCAGCGGATGGAGTACTCCCGTGATTTACGTGCTGCCTTTCCTGATCGTATTCCTTTATGTTTACTTACGTTCACGACAATCCTTTTTTGATGCGGTGCGCACTGACAGGGCTCCTTATCCCGACCCTCCTGCAAAATTGGGAAAAGTTCCTCTTGTCCTATATATTCTCTTGCTCCCAGTCATCATTGTTTCCATGTCATTTATCCTGGATCCGCTTACCGACTGGCTGGAAATGCCCGATTTCATAAAAGAGTTATTTGAAAAAATGACCCAAAACAACCTGCCTACTTTCCTGGCAGTTGTCATAGCCGCGCCACTGCTCGAGGAATGGCTCCTTCGCGCAGTCGCACTGAAAGGGATGTTGCAACACATGGATCCATGGAAAGCGATCGCCTGGTCAGCGCTTATGTTTGGCGTGATCCATTTTAATCCGTGGCAGGCCATACCTGCTTTTTTGATGGGTTGTCTTTTTGGATGGATCTATTACAGGACAAGATCCTATTGGACATGTGTGGCCTTACATGCTATCAATAACGGGTTGTCCTTTCTCCTGGCCGGGTTGTTCCCACAGATCTCCGCCGATACTTCATTGAGGTCTTTAATCGGAAATACATCCTATTTCATTGCACTGGCCGGTTCGGTGATTTTACTGATCCTGGTTTTGTATTACCTGAACAAGAAATTGGCTCCCGCTCCAATATTACATCAATCTTATGAACGAAACGAATCTTTACCCGCTGACCTTTGAACCCATCCTTAAACAACGTGTATGGGGTTCGGAAACATGGGTCCTGAGTGGCCTGACCGGGGACGTATCCGTGATCAATAACGGGTTTCTGAAAGGCAATACCATAAACGAAATACTGGAAATATACCTTACCGATCTTGTGGGGGCGCGTATTTACGATGCCAGTGGGGATGAGTTCCCGTTGCTTATCAAGTACCTTACCATTAACGAATTCCTTTCTGTACAGGTACATCCTGACGATAAAAAAGCCGCCGAATTACATCATGCTTACGGGAAAACGGAAATGTGGTACATTATGGACGCACAACCCGATTCCAGGTTATACCTTGGATTTAATAAGGACATGACCCCGGAAGAATTTTTTGCAAGATGTAAAAATGAAACGTTGCCGGAAGTTATGAATTGTATCCAACCCCAAAAAGGCGAATGTTACTATATTCCGGCCGGATTGATCCATGCATGCGGCGGTGGTTTAACCATTGCGGAAGTGCAGCAGGTTTCCGACATTACCTACAGGGTTTACGACTGGGGAAGGGAACACAACCCGGAAACAGCACGGGAGATGCACCTGGAATTGGCCGTCGATTGCATTGATTACAAGAAACACATACCCAATCCGACGACTTCGGGTGTTTTGGCGGATTCACCCTATTTCACTGTCAGGCTCCGGTCCATGGACCAACCCACTGACATTGACGGATCTTCACAGGATAATTTTATTATCTACCTGGAACTTGAAGGTACCTTAGACGTGGAAGCCGAAAATAAACATTACCGTTCTGCCGGAGGATGTATGCTGATACCGGCCGTTTTGGATTACTGGAAAATTATACCACGGGAAAAAGTTATTTTCCTGGAAATTACCCGTTAAGGTCCATTACATCGTCCAGTTGACGTCTTTCTTTTTTAGTGGGACGGCCTGTTCCCTTCTGCCGGTATATAACAACGGCCTCCCTGGGTTGTTGCAGCTTGGCATATTCTTCAGGCGGAGTGATATCAAGGGCAAATAACGGAACATTTTTAGCGGGCTGACGTTTGTCCACAGGTTGAAGCACCCGGTAGGAATAATATACAGGCCCTTTTCTGACAACAAGAACATCACCCGTACGAATTTCCCGTGAAGCCTTGACATCCTGACCGTTCAGTTTAATGGCCGATCCCCGGCAGGCATCAGCCGCTTCCGATCTGGTTTTGAATACTCTTATTGCCCAAAGGTATTTATCCAGTCGCATGGTATCAACTCTCCTGCTTTTCTGTATTTACCTGGTTCATGGCCCGTTCAATACCCTGGCGGACAAAAAGATTCAGGGCCTCAATGGCATCGTTACAAATAAATGGTAATTCTTTTTCTTCCGGTCCGTTCCAGCGGCTTAGTACATAATCCGCCTGGTATCCCCTGGGAAAATCATCTCCCACACCTATCCGCAACCGGGCATAATCTTCAGTTCCCAAAGTATAGGTGATATGTCTCAACCCGTTGTGACCTCCGTCACTTCCCCGGGCACGCAACCTCAGCTTCCCGAAAGGCAGTGAAACGTCATCAAGAACGACCAATGTGTTTTCCAAAGGAATATGTTCCTGGTTCATCCAGTAACGGACTGCTTTTCCACTCAGATTGACATAAGTGGAAGGTTTCAAAAGCCAGATATCTTTGCCGGCATACCTTATCTGTGCCAGTGAACCGTACCGCAAAATGGAAAAAGTAGTTTTATGCAGTGCAGCCCAGGCATCTAATACCGTAAAACCGATATTATGACGGGTTCCGGCATATTCAACCCCGACATTTCCCAGTCCTGTTATCAGGTAAGACATGACTATGAATAATCTATTCTTCCTTTGCTTCTCCGGCAGTTTCGGTGGTTTCGGAAGCTGCAGAGGCAGAGGCAGAAGTTGAAGCTCTGGTCATCTTAACCATACAGATAATGGTGCTTTTGGGAGACAGTATCTGAATGTTGTCATATTTCAGATCACCTGCCGTAATGGCTTTGCCTAATGTAAGATTTGTTATATCAACATCTAGTGTATCAGGAAGATCTTTCATATTGGCGCGAACAAGCAGTTTTCTGTTCAAAACCTGAAGTTTGCCGCCCTGGCGGACACCTTCAGAATTACCGGTAATGGCTATGGGTATATGAATGGAAACGGGTTTTTTGGGATCAATTGTCAGAAAATCCAGGTGAAGGATGCTGTCCGTTACGGGATGGAATTGTGCCTCATGAAGAATGCACAATTGTTTTTTCCCGTCAACATTGACAGAAATAATATAAGAATTGGGAGTGTAGATCAGATCCTTAAGATCTTTCCGGGAAACCGAAAAATGTACGTTTTCTTTTTTATTGCCGTACAGGACACAGGGCACCATATCTTCTTTACGTAATTGTTTTACTGCAGCTTTTGTAAAATTACTGCGTTCCCGGGCATTGATTTCAAATTGTTTCATTGTTTTGAATTTTAGTAATTAGTGTTACTCAATTCAGGAAAAATCCCGAATCCCATGGCACCTGACTAAAGGTCCGCTAAGGGCGCGCAAAAGTAATGAAAATCTGTGAGTATGCAAAATTAATCGGCCAGCCAGCCAATATATTCATTCCATGATGTGAGACGAAAAGCCGACTGTGTACGGGGCAGTGCCGTAGTAGGTAAATAAGCCGCCAATCCGGAAAAATGATCTATGGTAATGGTAATGAATTTCTCGGTTGCTTTTTTGTATACTACAGCTTTGTCCAAAGCTGTTTTGAATGCATTGTAATGATCACTGTCTCCTAAAAGACCGGCCATCTGGTCAATATCCCAAAATACGTGTTCGGACAAACGGTCGTACGTTTGCAATCCCGATCTGTCAATCTGTGAAGGATCAATGCCGCTGTTGGCGATCAGGCCTTTAAAGGCCAATGCCAATTCCGGTATGTGCTCTGTCCTGACCAGGGAAATGGTCCCGGATCGGTTATATCCTGTTTTTGCATTGTACTTGTTGTAATATGCATCGCACAACGCGGTCAGATTGCTCAACCCCAGGTACGGGAACATTACCGAGGACAGTTTATCGTACGGGAACCCTGTATCAATTATCTCGGCCGGGGATCCCATTATATAATCACAGGCATCCCGCATTTCGTAATATGTCTGTATATCTGCCATAAGGCAGGCATCAAAACAAATATAATCGTGATGGTAATCCTCCAGGGCTGCGGCCAGGGAGGATATTTCCATTTCAGTATCATTGTCCTGTGCGAAAGTTTTTGTTCGCGGATAGGCAGGATCATATATATCGTAAAGGAACGAAGAAGGGGCTGCAAGCCGTTGAATGCCATACTGCGGGGTTTCCCCGTATAATCCTTTGGGGAGCCAGCCCGTACCGTGCGACCAGAGGATCAGTCCGTAAGATCGTGCCGGGCATTCTTCCCTGACTTGTCCTATCACCTGTTTTAACAGATCCGGGTGTGCCGAATTGACCACTCCGTAGCTGAACAATGTATCCAGGAACATATTATTGTTGCGCGTTTCGGTACGGATCAGGAAAGCCCCCTGATCTTTTCTGTCAATGAAGACAAACAGGGCCTGATCCTGTGGAATGGCAGAACCGGAAACGATCTCGGTCATGTTGCCCCGGGCAAGGTCTGAAAGACTGTTATCGGCAGCCATGTATATCAACAGGTTGTGTTCGTATTTGCCGCATGGTAAATGACATTTGTCACAGGCTGTCAGTAAAAGGCCGGCCAGAAATAACCACAGAAGATTCATCCTGATCATAGTGTAAAGATAATCCTTTTTTTTATCTTTGTAAGAAGACAATATTCATCATAAAACATATCGTATTATGAAAAGTTCGCATATACTCGCTTTATTGGGCGGTGCTGCCATAGGGGCAACACTGGCCTTGCTGTTTGCTCCCGCCAAAGGGACTGAAACAAGGGAAAAGATCAAAGACACCATAGACAAAGGTGTTGGTGAGGTCAAGAAAGAATACCAGAAGCATTTTCCAAAAAACCAGGAAGAAGGGCTTGAGGTTTAAATGACAACGCAATGAACATTAAAGAATCGATCAGGGAATACCTGGGTCTGAAATCGGATGCGTTCAAATTGGGATTGGTTGAAAATTTCAGCTTGGTCATTAACCAGTTTTTAGGAACCTTCCTGCTGATCCTGGTACTGCTCACTGCATTTGTGTTCCTGGCAACGGGAGCTAACAAATGGCTGGGTTTGGTACTGGACAATCCCATTGCGGCTTCTTTCATAACAGGAGGCTTCTTTCTGCTGGTATTTCTTGTATTGTTCCTTCTCCGAAAAAAACTGTTTGTTAACACCTTTGTCCGTTTGTTTGCCAAAATGTTTTTTGAAGAAAAGGATCCAAACGCCAGGGAGGACTAGCCTATGAAAAGCAGAAGAGCCATATATTCACGGATAACGACCATAGAACAACTCAGAGCGGAACGCAATTCGTTGGATTGGCATATTAAAGGCGTTGAAGACCGTGCAAAAGACACGTTCTCGGGTAGTTTCGCAAAAGGCAGTTTTTTCCCCGATGAAGGCAGCGGCCTGCTCTCATGGCTCCCTTTGGTCATTCCCGTTGCCATTACCACCTTTACCCTGGTGAAACATCTGAACCGGTGCGTACAAAAAATCCGTAACCATTAGTATAACAATGAAAACAATGAGAATTGCCTTTGCCTGCCTGGTAGGCATTGCAGGGTTTTCCTGTACCCAGAATCCAAAAGAATCAAAAACACAGGAACAGGAATTCAAATACCTGGTAGATGAATTTGCAGATCTGAAAGTCATCCGGTATAAAGTGCCGGGCTGGGACGGTCTGACCTTACAGCAGAAATCCTTTATCTATTATATGGGAGAAGCCGCCAAATGCGGAAGGGACATTTTCTGGGACCAGAATTTCAAACACAACCTGGAAGTCAGAAAAGCCCTGGAAAATATCCTGGAATCATACACCGGAGACAGGGAGACCCCTGAATTTAAGGAATTCCTGATCTATGCCAAGCGTGTCTTTTTCAGCAACGGCATTCACCATCACTACGCAGAGGAAAAAATCCTTCCCGGCTGCACTGCCGAATACATGAGGCATTTACTTGAAAATTCACAGGACACTGATGATATTGACAGTTTGGTTGCTATCATGTGTGATCCCGCGTTGTACAAAATGCGGAAAAGTTCCGGAACAGACAGGGACCTCCTCCTGGCATCTGCCACGAATTTTTACAGTGGTATTACACGTGCCCAGGCCGAGGCATTTTACCGGTCCATGGAAGATCCCGCGGATCAGCGTCCTGTGGAATACGGACTGAACAGCAGACTCGTCAAGAAAGACGGAGAGATCCTGGAGGAAACTTATTCTACAGAAGGTCTTTACGGACCTGCCCTTCAACAGATCTGCCACTGGCTTGAAAAAGCGGCAGACGTGGCCGAAAGCCCCGAACAGACTTCTTACCTCAAGACCCTGATCAATTATTATCAAACCGGGGACCTGGCACTGTGGGATGCATTTAACGTTGCCTGGGTACAGGATACAGACACAGAACTGGATTTTGTGAACGGGTTCGTGGAAGTGTACGGAGATCCCCTGGGAAGAAAAGGGTCCTGGGAAGGGAACGTCAATTACATAGATAAGGAGGCTTCCCGCAGAACGGCCATCATCAGCGGGAATGCCCAATGGTTTGAAGATCACTCTCCCATCGATCCGCGTTTTAAGAAAGAAAACGTGACCGGCGTCTCGGCAAAAGTCATCAACGTGGCCATGCTGGGAGGCGATGCCTTCCCTTCCACTCCCATTGGGATCAACCTACCCAACTCGGACTGGATCCGCAAGGAATACGGCTCCAAA
>Ga0172381_10004461_pt1 | contig 14503 bp, 11 predicted proteins | sample Leawel6488metaG_FD_119754 | JGI IMG/M metagenome (GOLD analysis project Ga0172381, IMG submission 119754) | Leachate microbial communities from a municipal landfill in Southern Ontario, Canada - Leachate well 64-88 metaG | ecosystem: Engineered > Solid waste > Landfill > Unclassified | place...
AAACAACTACAACAACCACTACAATAAATACAACGGATTCGACAAGCTCACCGCAAGCAACTACATCACAATACAATTTTGGCACAGCTAATATGAAGATCGGTAGCAATAGTCAATATGTCAAAGAACTTCAAAGATTTTTAATTAAAGAAGACAAAGGACCAGCTGCTAAAGCTCTATCTGCCAATGGTATGACTAATTATTTTGGAAAGTTAACCTCCGCTGCTCTTATTGAATGGCAGAGGGTGAGTGGACTCGGTGCGGATGGGATATTTGGACCAGGTAGTCGGGCTAAAGCATTTTAATTGAAAAATCTAACTATTAGTTATATAATAGTGTTATGAATACAGAAGAGAAAGAGTTTTCTGTCGTGATTCTTATTTATAACGAGGAAGGTAATATAATCTCCTTAAATGATGAAATAGTAAAATCTATCTCAAATTTAAGCTCTAATTATGAAATTATTTATATAAATGATGGAAGTAGAGATAAATCTCTCTCTGAACTAAGGTCTTTAAATGGTGTCACTATCATAAATATGAATCGCAACTATGGTCAGGCCACTGCCCTGGATGCTGGTTTTAAACATGCAAATGGTAAATATGTAATTTCTTTAGATGGTGATGGACAGAATGATCCTAAGGATATTTTACCTTTATATAAAAAATTAATAGATGAAAATTTAGATGTTGTAGCTGGTTGGAGGAAAGACAGAAAAGATAGTGGTAATATAAAAATTCTAACTAAAATAGGTAGGTTCGTGCGTAGGCTTTTTATTGCTGATCATGTACATGATACTGGTTGTACTTTGAGAGTTTACAGAAGGGAAGTTATTAAAACTTTAGACATAGGAGGAGAGATGCATCGCTATATTTTGGCTTTAATAAAATGGAAAGGTTTTAGTATTGGAGAATTAATTGTTTCACATCGCCCAAGAATTCACGGAAAAAGTAAGTATAATTGCTCAAAAGCATTTCGTGGTCTGATAGACCTTATTTGGATATGGTTTATAAATAAATATTCTCAACGCCCACGTCACCTTTTTGGTTATTTAAGTTTTATTTCCTTTTTCTTTTCAGTGTTGACATTAGGTGTTACTTTTTATGATAAATTTTTTCACGGAACTAGTTTAAGTAGTAATGGCTGGTTCTTTATTTCTGCCTTTTTATTAATATCATCAATGATGTTATTTAGCTTCGGAATGATTATCGATTTACTTATACGTATTCAGTTGAATAATTCACCTTATGAAAAACGTTATTATATAAGAGAAATTATTAATAAATAAAATTTAGTTTTGAAAAATAAAATTATTTTAGTGACCGGTAGTGCTGGTTTTATCGGTTTTCATACAGCAAAAAAACTTTTAGAAATGGGCTTTTTTGTAATTGGGGCAGACAATTTTAACGATTATTATGACCCATCACTAAAAGAAGATAGAAATAAAATTTTAGAAAATTTTGATAATTTTAAATTATATCGTGGAGATTTAAGTGATGAATTATTTGTTCAAAAAATATTTGAAGAAAATAAAATTGATCAAGTTTGTCATTTAGCAGCTCAAGCAGGAGTGCGTTATAGCCTAACGAATCCTGGAGCATATGTTAAATCAAACTTAGTTGCTTTTGTTAATATATTAGAAGCTGTACGACATAATGATATTAAAGATTTTGTTTATGCTTCTTCTAGTTCTGTTTATGGAAAAAATAAAAAAGTTCCTTTTTCAGTAGAGGATAAAGTAGATGAACCCATTTCCCTTTATGCAGCTACTAAGAAAGCAGATGAATTGATGGCTCATACATATAGTCATCTTTTTAATATAAATACTACAGGGCTTCGTTTCTTTACAGTGATTGGACCATTTGGTCGCCCAGATATGGCATTAATGATTTTTGCTGATTCAATTTTAAAAGGAAAAGAAATAAAAGTTTTTAATTTTGGAAAAATGCGTCGAGATTTCACTTATATAGATGATATAGTCGATGGAATAATACTTTCACTTAATAATATGGATAGTTATCAGATATTTAATTTAGGAAATAATAATCCAGTAGAATTAGAGTATTTTATAAATTGTTTGGAAAAAGAATTAGGTAAAAAAGCTATAAAAAATTATTTAGAGATCCAACCAGGTGATGTTTTAGAAACCTATGCTGACATAGAGCACACAAAAAATAAATTAGGCTGGGAGCCAAAAACATCCATAGAAGAAAGTGTAAAAAAAATTATAGACTGGTATCGTTTGTATTATAAGCTTTAATTTTATATAAAAAATGAAAATTTGCGTTTTGGGAACAGGATATGTTGGTTTAGTGAGTTCTGTTTGTTTTGCAGAACTAGGGCATCAAGTGGTTGGTGTAGATATTGATGAAGAAAAAATTAAAAAATTAAAAAATGGAATTTCTCCTATTTATGAAATAGGACTAGATGATCTATTAAAAAAGAACTTAGCAAATGGAAATTTATCATTTACCAATGACCTATCTTTTGGATTAAAAGATGCTTCAGTTGTTTTAAATGCTGTTGGTACACCACCTGACGAGCAGAGAAGAGTTGATTTACGCTATGTGTATGAAGTGGCTAAACAAGTTGGAGAATTATTGGATCACTATATAGTTTTTGTGAACAAGTCCACTGTTCCAGTAGGAACAGCTGATGAAGTTAAAAAGATTATACAAAAGAATCTTAAAAATGAAGTTTCTTTTGACGTTGCTTCAAATCCAGAATTTTTAAGAGAAGGTTCAGCAGTTCTAGATTTTATGAAACCAGATCGTATTATTATTGGAGTAGAATCAGAAAAAGCAGAAGAATATTTAAGAGAATTATATAAACCATTCATAGATAAAAGTGATAATTTTATGACGACAAGTATAAAAAGTGCTGAGCTTATAAAATATGCTTCAAATTCTTTTTTGGCTACAAAAATTTCTTTTATCAACGAGGTTGCCAATTTATGTGGAATAGTAGGTGCGGATGTGGTTGAAGTGTCGAAGGGGATGGGTTTAGACACTAGAATAAATAATAAATTTTTAGAAGCTGGGCCTGGTTTTGGTGGTAGCTGTTTTCCAAAAGATGTTGATGAATTTATTCACACTGCTTCTGATAATGGAGTAGAGATGCGTATACTAGAGGCAGTAGTCAAAACAAATCAATTTCAGCGTTCAGTTGTTATCCAAAAACTTCTTAAACATTTACCAGATTTAACAGGGAAGACTATTGCAATTTGGGGTTTGTCTTTTAAACCAGATACTGATGATTGTAGAGAATCTCAATCAATTGATATAATACAAAAATTAATTCAAAAAGGTGCTCGTGTAAAATGTTTTGACCCTATGGGTATGGAAAATACAAAAAAAATTTTAAAAGATAATAGAAATTATGTAGAATTTGCACCTGATAAAATGTCAGCGCTTATAGACTCCGACGCTTTAATTTTAATGACTCATTGGAATGAATTTAAACAAATAGATCCTATGGATATAAAAAAATATTTATCAATTGTAATTGATACTCGTAATCTTTGGCCTAGGAAAGATTTTGAAAAACAAGGCCTAATTTACGAAGGAATGGGAAGATAATATGAAAAAAGATAAAAATAATAAAATAATAAAAGGTTTTACTTGTGGGGCATTTGATTTATTACATGCTGGGCATTTAATAATGTTAGAAGAAATTCGTAAACAATGTGATTTTCTTATCATTGGTTTACAAACCAATCCGCAGATTGATCGGAAAGAAAAAAATAAACCAATAGAAAGTTTAAAAGAAAGGAAGATCCGTTTACAGGGTTGTAGATATGTGGATAAAATTATAATTTATCGAACAGAAGCAGATTTATATAAACTCTTAAAACAATTAAAACCAGATGTTCGTTTTGTTGGTATCGATCATAAGGGGAAACCTTTTACTGGAGATGATTTACCAATAAAAATTATATATAACAGCCGAAGTCATAATTATTCGTCGAGTAATTTACTTAAAAGAATTCGTAAACAAAAATGAAAAAAATTTTAGTTACAGGTGGTGCAGGATATATAGGTAGTGTTACAGTTAAAAAATTACTTGATAGTGGTTATAGTGTAACAGTCCTTGATAATTTATATAAAGGTAAAAAAGAACTCATAGACAAAAGAGCTGTTTTTTACAAATTAGATATACTTAATTTGTATGTTTTAGAAAAAAGACTTAAGGGGAAAAAATTTGATGCAATAATACACTTCGCAGCATTAAAAGATGCTGGTGAATCTATGATAAATCCAGGTTTATATAATAATAACATAGATGGGATTATGAATTTAATACAGATTGCACCAAAACTTAAAATAAAACAATTTATTTTTTCATCTTCAGCTGCAGTATATGGAGAACCTAATAAAAAGTTAATTGATGAAAAACATACATGTAATCCAACAAATTTTTATGGATATACAAAACTTATAGGTGAACAATTATTAGAATGGAATAGAAAACTCAAAAACATAGACTATATAGCTCTTAGATATTTCAATGTGGCTGGTGATGGTGGTTTAAATTATATAGATCCAAACGCAAAAAATATTTTTAATGTAATAGGTGAAGTTTTATGTAAAAGAAAAAAAGTTTTAGAAATATTTGGCGATGATTATGACACTCCAGATGGTACTGGTATTAGAGATTATATTCATGTTAGTGATTTGGCAGACGCTCACGTTAAAGCATTAAAAGTAAGAGGTTCACATGTTGTAAACCTTGGAAGTGAAAAAGGATATTCTGTTTTGGAAATAGTAAAGGAATTTGAAAAAATTTCAGGATTAAATATACCTTATAAAATTATTAAAAGAAGAGCAGGGGATGTTGCAAGTCTTATTGCTACATCGAATAGAGCAAAAGATATTTTAAAATGGATTCCTAAACAGGGGCTTAATGAAATGGTAAAAAGTACTTGGATAGCTTATAATAAAAAGAAATGAAAAAAATTTTAATTTTAAATTACGAATTTCCACCTCTAGGTGGTGGAGCTGGAAATGCTACTTATTATTTATTAAAAGAATTTTCTAAAGATCCAGAAATTAATATAAATTTAATCACTTCTTCTGTTGATGAATTTCGAGTTGAAAAGTTTTCAGAAAATATCACTATTCATTTTTTGGATATTGGAAAAAAGGGCAATTTGCATTATCAAAGCAATTTAAATCTTTTAGTTTATGCTTGGAAAGCATATTGGTATTCTAAAAAATTAATAAAAAAAGAAAAATTTAATCTTTGTCACGCATTTTTTGGTATTCCTTGTGGTTATGTAGCTATGAAGCTAGGTTTGCCTTATATGGTTAGTTTGCGTGGTAGTGATGTGCCTTTTTATAATAAGCGTTTTTATTATTTAGATAAATTAATTTTTAAAAAACTTAGTATTAAAATTTGGAGAAAAGCTAAAAAAGTAATTGCCAATTCTAAAAAACTTAAAGAATTAGCTCTTTCTTCTGCCCTCAAACAGCAAATTGAAGTTATTGCAAATGGTATAGATGTTAATGAGTTTAAACCATTGTCATATAAAAAAATAGAATTTCCAATTAAATTAATTTCTACAGGTAGATTGATTGAAAGAAAAGGTTATAAATATTTAATTGAAGCAATTTCAAATATGAAAGAAGTAGAACTTGCCTTAGTAGGAAATGGAAATATTAGAAGTGAATTAGAAAATTTATCAAAAGAAAAGAATTCTAATGTTATTTTTTTAGGTAGTAGGGGGCATAATGAGATTGTAAATTTACTTCAAAAAGCAGATATTTTTATATTACCATCTTTAAATGAAGGTATGTCTAATTCTATTTTAGAGGCTATGGCATGTGGCTTGCCAATAATTACTACAGACACTGGTGGATCAGAAGAGCTAATTAAAGGAAATGGGTGTATAATACCAAAAGCATCTTCAAGTGAGCTTAAAAAGGTTATTTGGGGGTATATAAACGATGTTAATTCGATACACACACAATCCTTAATTTCAAGAGAATTAGCCTTAGATATGTCCTGGAAAAATGTAGCAGAATTATATAAAAAATATTATGAATAAAAATATAAAAATTTTACACATTATAGATTCACTTGGTTTGGGTGGTGCTCAGACTGTAGTTAAAGGCATATTTGAAAATCAAGAAAATAATAAAGATATTTTTTTATTTGCTCTAAGAAAAAAGAAAATAACAACAAAAATTAAACATAATAATATTATTATATATTTTTCCTTTAAAAAGTATTCACTAAAACCATTATTTGAATTAATAAATTTAATTAAAAAGGAAAATATTGAAATATTACATTGTCATCTTTTTAGATCGCAAATATTTGGGTTTTTGTTAAAGTTTTTTTGGTTTAAGAATATAAAGCTTATTTTCCATGAACATGGAAAAATTTTTCAAAATAATTTTTTATATAATATTTTTCTAAAAATTTCTAAAAATTATGTTGATAAATTTATTGCAGTTTCTCAAATAACAAAAAAAAGATTAATTTTAAAAATTAATATAAAAGAAGATAAAATTTACGTTTTAAACAATTTTATTGATTTAAATAAATTTAATAAGAACAATATAAAATGGGATATAAATGAAGAAAAAAGGAAATTAGGAATAGTAGATAATGAATTTACGATAGGATTTGTCGGAAGATTAGTAAAATTAAAAGGTTGTGAATATTTAATAAGAGCATTACCTTATTTAAATTTTCCATATAAGGTTATAATTGCAGGAGATGGTCCAGAAAGAAAAAAATTAGAAGATTTAGTAAAAAAGATTGGTGTTAGTGATAAGGTTATTTTTTTGGGTTATGTGGAGAATATAATTTTTGTTTATTCATTATTGGATGTTTTGATTTTACCATCACTAAGGGAGGCAAGCCCAATGATAATTTATGAATCAGAGGCAATCAATGTTCCAATTATTGCTTCTGATATTCCTAGTATAGCGGGGTCAGATGTAAAAAATATTCTTCTTTTTAAGAAAAAAGATAAATTAGATTTATTTAAAAAATTAACTTTTTTAAAATATAATTATAAAAAAAATCTTGAAAATAATATTAAAAAAAATGATTTAGTTAGTTATATTATAGATCTTTTTAAAATTTACAATATTGTGACTGGAGATACCCAAAGATATTCACTGTTGAAATATTCAACAAATAATATTGGTGACGAGATACAAAGTATTGCTGCTAATCAATTTTTACCAAGTATTGATTGTTTTATCGATAGAGACAATTTATCAAAATATAATGGATACAAAACTAAATTAATATTAAATGGTTGGTTTTCTCATAAGCCAGAGAATTGGCCACCATCTAATTCTATTGATCCGCTTTTTGTTTCTTTTCATATATCTCAAGTTGCCTATAAAAATTTTTTATCAGAAAAATCTATAAAATATTTTAAGCTGCATGAGCCAATTGGATGTCGTGACCTAAATACAGTGAATATTTTAAAATTAAAAGGAGTAGACGCTTATTTTTCTGGTTGTTTAACTCTTACTCTTAAAAAAAGGGGATTTATCAAAGATAATAAAATATTATTAGTTGACGTTGATGAAAATATAGCTAATAAAATTAGAAAAGAATTAAATGGACAAATAGAAGAAATTAATCATTATCATAACACAGGGCTTCTTTTTTTAAAAAATAATTTACTTAAAAAATATTTATATAAAATAGACTTTTTAAAAAAAATAGGTAAATCAAAATTGATTGGTAATATAATTACAAAAATAATTTCTCCAAAAACTAATGATCTAAATAAGATTGTAAGAGCGAATGAAGTGTTGGAAAAATATGAAAAAGCCAAGGTTGTTTTTACATCAAGAATTCATGTGGCATTACCTTGTTTAGCTCTTGGAACTCCAGTTTTTTTTATTAAAAAAGATCTTGATGATCCAAGGTTTAGTGGTTTAATTAATTTTTTTAATCATTATACAAATGAAGAGTTTCTTGATGATAGTTGTGATTTTTTAAAAAAAATTAATGAAAATCCAAAAGAATATTTGAAGTTCAGACAAGAATTAACTGATAGGTGTCAAAATTTTATAAAAGGTGTCTAGTTTTATAAGGAGTATTTTGTATAATCAATTTTTAAAAAATAAATTATTAAAAGAAACATTCTGGTCTTTCTTATCAAAAGGGTCAGCCTTTGTTTTGTTTTTAGTATTTAATGTTTTTTTATCCAGAACACTAGGTGTAGAAAATTTTGGCAAATGGTCATTCTATTTTTCTATTATTTCTATTATTTCAGTCCTATCTTATTTTGGTATTAATAATGCTTCTAATAAATTTATTGCGCAATTTAATAAAACTATCTTTATTAAAGATGTCATCAATTCTTCAATTAAAATAAGATTTTTTATTAGTTTAATTTTTTCTGTTGTTTTTTTAATTTTTAGTCAAATAATATTAATTAATTATGGTAATTTAGAAATGAAAAGGTTCTTTTTATGCGCTACCCCCTTTATTTTTTTATCTGGGTTTGTTGAATATCTAAAATCAGTTTTTTCTGGGTTACATAGGATAAAATTTAATTTTATTATAACAATATTGGAGTATGGTTTTAAGTTGATTTTTATACTATTTTTAGTAATATTATCAACTAAACTCTGGGTTGTTATGGGCTCCTTAGTTCTTTCTTTGTTTATAACATCCTTAATAGGTTTATATTTATTGTATAATTTTTTTTATAATTCACTAAAGCAGACAGGAAAAGATTTTAAAAAAAAAATTCTTCAGTACAGTTATCCACTTTTAATAATAAGCTTAGGTTCGTTGGCTTTAACAGAAATTGATACAGTAATGATAGGTCTGCTTTCTTCTAGCTATGAGGTTGGTGTTTATGCAATTGCTAAGCAAATTATTTTAAAATTACCACATATTTCATTTGCTATCGCGTTAGGAACAATGCCAATTTTTGCTAAAATTACAGAAGAAAATAAAGAAGAATTAAAGAAAAAATTTTTGAAAATTATAAAAATAAATGCCCTTATCTTTACGATAGTTTGTGTTTTGTTGGTTTTTCTTTCTCCCTTTTTTATACCACTTATTTTTGGTGTAGCCTATAAAGCATCAGTCCTCCCTCTTCAAATACTATCAATTTATTTATTTTTTCTAGCATCTTCAATTATTTTAAATAATTTTTTAGATTATTCAGGAAAAGCAAAAAAAAGAGCAATCCACATGTCGATAACATTATGTTTTAATGTCTTATTAAATTTGATTTTAATACCTAAATATGGATCAGTTGGTGCTGCTATTTCAACGACTATTTCTTATACCCCTTATGTTATTTTAAATTGGATAGAAGTAAAAAAAGTATTAAGGTAATTTTCTTTATTTTTCAACTTTTGTTGCCCAGATACAATTATTTACGTTTTTGTTTATGCAAATTTTGTAATTTGGTTTTTTGCTATAATATTCTAGAATTGAGGTTTCTCCCGCGACTCTTGCATATAAAAATTTTTCCCCATTTTTATATGCATCTAATGAGTAGTTAAAGATTCTCTCTCCACCCTTGGTTAGAATTAAATAATCTATATTATTTTTCTCATCAAAAGGATTATATTTTCCTCTCCAATAGGTTGTCCCTATAAAAAATTCGTTAAAACCCTCCCTGTCTGACCATACATTTATATTTTTTGCATCAGGGAGTGAATTTATAATTTGTGCTAATTCATATCCACCAAATCCCCATGCGTCTGTTATTTTATAGTTATTTTTATTTAAAAAATTTTCGTATTGAAAATAGTAAGGTTTAGTTGAAAATAAAATAAAAATTGATATTATAAAAATTATTAAAATACCCATCCTTCTTTTTTTAAAAGATAATATTATTACTGTAAATAATATTGAGTATATTGGATATAAAATTATTTGATATCGTGCTGATGCAATAAATCCACCCAAAGAAGAGCCTATTATAAAAATAAAAATTAACAGAAATGACGATAAAATTAATAATTTATTTTTTTCTAAAATTTCTTTATATTTTTTACTAAAAAAAATAAAGATAAAACCAAAAAAACCAATAGTTAAAAATGGTGTTGTTGTAAGTAATATCATGTAAAAAGAGGTGAATAGATCATTTACTATATTTACACCACCTCTATTAAACTCAAATAATATATATTGATTAAAGTCAAAAAAATAATTACCATTAAATATATTAATTATTAAAAAAATAAATATTATAAAAGTAAATAAGCTAATAATAAAAATAATTATTTTTATTATATTATTTTTTTGTTTTATATATTTACTAATTTTACCATTCAAAAGTATTAATTCAGTAAATATTAGAAACATTAAAAACAAAAAATACTTTATTCCAGGGCCTAGAATTCCTGAACCAATAGTCCCTTTAATTATTTGTGAATGATCTGTCCATGTCGCAGGAAATAAAATAACATAGGTAATGATTGATGTTAAAAAGAGCAAGCTTAGGTCTAGGCATCTAGAGTAGAATTCATTGATAGATTTATTTTTAAATAAATACTCAAAATATATTATTAAAGGAAACACTACATAATATATTGAAATAAAGTATTTTGATATAAGGGCTAGTCCTAAAAAAAAACCAGAATAATAGATATATTTTTTTAAATTAGTTTTTAAATATAAAAAAAATGTTACAAAAGACAAAAACCCTACGCTCCATAGTGTTGCATCTGGGTTTACTATTTGACTTATCCCAATCAAGATAGGATTTAATGCTATTAATCCAGTGATAAGTAAAGCGCTATCTTTTTTTAGTAATTTTTTAGTAAAATTATATATAAAAAATAACATAATAAAATTAAAAATTAGTATTGGAATTCTCCAAAAAAATAGATAATTCTCATACTTTAGCGGATTTTCTTTATATGTATCCAAATTTAAAAATAAATTTACAGAACCAGACAATAGAGATGGAAGTATACCAGGCTTATCATTGATATAAGTATCTGCCCATTTTTGCGTTTTTATTGCTTCAAATAATTGTGGAACCCTATCATTAAGCCATTTTGGTTCATCAACGCTCATAAACTTTCCAAGATGGTTTAACCCAAATATTAGAAAAAGTGAAGTTATTATTACAAGCGTTATTGAATAAAACCATTCCTCTTTATAAAACCATTTTAATATATTTTTTAAAATTGGAATTTTATTTATTTTTGGAAATTTTAACAAAAATTCCCCTTTTTTTATTTTTTCTAGTGTTTCTTCTTCGTTTTCTTTTAGATTAATTTTATTTTCTTTTTTTTTAATATACAAAAATGTAACTATACTTAATATTACTAATAAATATATAAATCTTTTTATATCAACATCTATTTTATAAATATTAAAAATTTCTAAATTAATTAAGAAAGATAGCGATATTGTTGAAATAAAAAAATATTTAATATATTTAGATATAATTATTTTAATTTTATGATTGGCCGGTAAATTTTTAAAGTATTTTATAAAAGTTAAAGAAAGAAAAAAAAATCCAATATATAAAATAAAAACATTACTAATGTTTAATTTTAAATTTAACTTACTTAAAAATATTAATATAATAGATAGTGAAAACAAAAAAGGCATTAAAAAATATCTTTTTATTATTTTATTATTGTTTAACATTTAATTTTATTTCATTTAACATTGAGTTTTTTTCACTTATAATTGGTATATATATTATATTATTTTTTGATATTTTAAAGATTATTTTTTCTTCTGGAATAAGTATATTTTTTTTTATTATACATAATTTATGTAAAAATCCTTTAAAATAATTTGCCTTTCCATGTCCACTTATTCCAAGTAGAAGATCTTTATCACCATAATTTTCAAATATTTTATCTTTACCCATGTATCTTCTTTCTATGAGGCTATTATCAACATAAAATTCAATATACCCATTTTCTAAAGGATTATATATTGCTAATGCACTATGTTTCTTATTAAAAAAATCTGAATTTATATCATATTTTATAATATAACTTTTACCTTCTTCATCGTTTACTTTATTAATTATAAATGAAAGTGTTTTTTTATTTTGAACTATCCTCCAATTATAATGTCCAATTATTGATTGATTATCTTTTTTACTGTCTCTTGGGTCCCATTCTATATATATTGAAAATGGTCCATTTTCAAATTCATTACTTGACTCAGGAAGAGATAATCTTGTGTCTTTACCATTAAAATAAGCTGAATTATCAAGTATAATTGGATTTCCTTTAAGCTCTCTACCAATTTCTGTTTTTCCCTGATTGGCAAGATCACTAAAATCCCAATAATATTCACAATTTTCTAAATTTGGATCAAAATTTACTATTGGTGGGATGATAAAAATATCTTTTCCGGTTATCGAGATAGTTACCTCTGCATTCTTTTCTATACTTATATTTGGTTTAAAAATAGCATAAGCCAATCTATTCATTTCACGATATGTAGTTCCGTCTTCTGTTATTTTTCTATCTGATATGGTATCGCTTGGTTCTAGATAAAATTCTGACACATCTGTATCATTTGGACCACCGACGTCAATAATAAAATCTTTACTATAGCCGAAAGGAAGATAGTTTACATATAGAACATATAATAAAAAAATTATTGGGATAGCGACAGCTGAAAAGCGAACCCAGAAAATTGGACTTCTTAGGTTCTTTTTTGTAAGAGCCCTAAAGTTCATTGTTTTAAAATAATTTTTTACCCTTACTATTATTTTCTTCATATTTTTATACAATATCACAAATCATTTATTTAATAAACATTAAAATTTATAAACCCATACTTGTGAATAAGAATTTGTTTTTTTGTAAAATACGATAGGGAATGTAGTATTTATATAATCAATGATACTTTGTTCTATTTTTCCATCCATAGCCATATAGTCTATTGTAATATAACCATGATTATCTAATGTAATAGATTTTAATTCTTCTAAATTATTAATAACTTCAGCCCCAACGTAGTATTCTTTATTGTTTGTTATTTTTGATTCTCTGTCTGTAAATCCTAGGTAATTATATTTAATCCAATACCCTGGAATTCCTAAAAATATCTTATTAAATTGAGGCATACTACTGATGGCGATGTCTTTTTCTGTTTTGTTATTTTTAATAAAATCATAGGCTTCATTCCAGTCTGGTTGGGGAGTGTAGGCATAGTGTGGTCTATTGCCTAAGGTTTCCGGATTATCTGATTCGAGTATGTATGTGTCGCGTGGTATTAAAATTCCTCCACCGATAGTAAAAAATAAAATAGTAATTATTCCTATATATATAATACGTTGCCACTTTTTTTGTATTAAAGAATAAATGTCCGACATTCCTAAAATTCCCAAAATTAATAAAACAGGCGTTACATGAAAAAGATATCTATAGTGAACTAAGTTGGTTAAAAATGAAAGAGGTATTAAATACATTAAAAAAACAAAAATTAAAAAGTATCTAATATTTTGTTCTTCTTTTTTTGGTGTAAATAATGCATATAGACTAAAAACAATAAATAGCCAATAATTTCGAATTAGAAAACTAATATAATACGGTAATGTATAGTTAAAATTTATTTTATTATATAGTTGTGCAAATAGGTTTATATTTGATATTAAATAAAAGATAAAAACAATAGTAGATATTACGATTATATAAATAATAGTTTTTTTTATTTTTAGTTCTTTTTTAATAAATATTTGATCAAATAAATACCAGATTATAAATATAAGTGGAAGAAGATATCCCAGTCCATGAGTAAGGCAGGCAAGAATTGTAAAAATTATAATACTAAATAATTGCCAGATTTTGTATTTTTTATTTTGATCATTTATGAATTGGTAAAAGAAAAATATAGCTAGCCAGAAAAATAAAATAAAGAGAGTATACCAGCGAGCTTGGCGAGACCATGCAATTTGCCAATATGAAAAAGTTACAGCAAGTGAAATTAATAAACCAATAATTTTTCCAAATAATTTTTTTGTAATAAAAAATATTGCAATTACAAAAATGATTCCAGCTATTACAGCGAGTAGTCTATATGAGAAAGAATTATTTCCTAAATAGTTTGTAATTATAGATGTAGGATAACAATAAGTAGGGCAGTTATAATAGTTGCCAGAGTCTAAAATCGATGCACCTTTTTCTTGTATAGATAATACTGCATTTATTGTATATCCTTCATCCATCCAATATGGAGAGTTAGATAGATTATAAAACCTAAAAAATCCACCTAAAATAACCAATATAATAAGGCCTAAAATAAAATTATGTGTTGAAATTAGTTTTTTCATATACCTGTGGATAACTTTTTGATTTACCTAATGCATTATACTATAATATATACATTATATAAATTATAAGCTTGTCAGTTTATTATTATTATTATTATTATTATTAATTATTTTTTTATGAATAAAAATATTTTAAAGAAAGTTTTATTTAGCGGTGCTTTATTAGCTGTTGTCGGCTTGGTAGGTTTTGGAACTGTTTTTGGTTATGGTAGTGGAGGAGGTAGTTATTCTACTTTTAGACCAGTAATA
>Ga0172381_10004462_pt1 | contig 14495 bp, 21 predicted proteins | sample Leawel6488metaG_FD_119754 | JGI IMG/M metagenome (GOLD analysis project Ga0172381, IMG submission 119754) | Leachate microbial communities from a municipal landfill in Southern Ontario, Canada - Leachate well 64-88 metaG | ecosystem: Engineered > Solid waste > Landfill > Unclassified | place...
GCATGGTGAGTGCCCAAGCCCCGCGCGCGTTGCTCCGGCGCTTATGGCGCCTTGGTCGCCGCGCGCTGTGACGTGGTAGTTGAGCGGTTGTCCCTGGCTGCATGGTGAGTGCCCAAGCCCCGCTCGCCGTGCGCTCGCCTCCCCCCTGTCGCCGCAAGGCGGCTAAGGGGGGCGCGCCCGGCATCGCTTGTCCGTGGTGACTGAACGGTTGCCCCTGACACCTTGTCCGTGGTGACTGAACGGTTGCCAAAAGCGGAGATGCCGCCGCTTCACACTCTGTGCGGCTCCAGCCCCTACACCCGAAACGGTTTTCCCCCCAAACCCCCCTTTCCCTGGTCCGCGTCGCGGCCGCTCACCCTTCCGGCTCGCCCTGCGGGTGCTTCGCTTCGCTTCGCTGTCCTCGTTCGTCGCCGTCGCCTGTCACGCCGCTTGCAAAAACAGCCTGCAAGCGGCGCGCCAGGCTAAGGGCTTCGCTGCTCCGCGTCCGGTGCGGTAAGGGAGGCCTTTGTTGTTCTATTTTGGGGGGAAAACCTACTGCGCCACATTCACCCCGTCCCTCTGTGGCTTGTCGGGTTCCGGGGCTTCCGCCGCCACCGCGTTTCGCGGCAGGCCTGTTTTCATTCGCGGCGCTCGCTTCGGCCCTTGCGGGCCTTCGCAGGCGCCGCGCCCGCTCCGTGTATTCGCTTCGCTTAAATTGTCGTCCCTCCGGCGCTCCGCTCTCCGCCCGGCGCCTCCGTCTCCGCTTCGCTCCGCTCCGGCCGCTGGGCGGCGCTCCGGCCTTCGCTCCAAGGCGTTCGGCTCTGTTGGCGGCGCTTCTCTTCGTTCCCGCGCCGCAATGTCCCCCCCTCTCCCCCCCGCGGCGGGGGGGCGGGTCGCTCCCGTTGGTCGCTTCAAGGTTTCTAAAGACATACCCCTTGCAAGGCCGTGCTCCGGGGGGGGCCAGGCTTGCGCCGGGCGCTCCGGAATTTCTCCGCCGTGCCGCTCCGCATTTTTGGCCGTGGCCGTCGCGCCCGGCGCTGGCGCCTGCTCGTGTCCCCCCCCACGCCTGCGCGCTTTGAGTCATCCGTTTCCGCCTACCCCCCCCCTTCCTCGCGTCGGCGCTCCTGTTTTGTTGGCGGCTTTTGTCTGGCCGCGCGCCGCTTCGCTCATGCGCGGCCTTCCTCCCCCCCTTCCCCCCTGGCGGGGGGCAGGCCCGGCCGCGTGAAGAAATCGCGGCCGGGAAGGTGTTTTTGAGCCTCGGTCCCGGACCGGGTAAAGATCCCGGTCCGATCCCGGGGCACATCACCGACGATGGTCGATCGCCTGGCTGCGGCCGCCAAGCGAACCACCATCGTCATTTTTAAAATTACCCGAACGAAGCCCAGGGGTAGCTCAGCCCCCTTTTTTGTTCCTGGTAGGTCGGCGACGTCCTCGCCTCCGCTTTGCTCCGGCCAGGTCGTCGCCTCGAGGGAGATCCGAAAGGCGGGCATGTTCGCGCCCGGATACTACCCCGGACGCTTCACACGCCCGAAGTTTTTAACAGGCGACGTCCTCGCCTCCGCTTTGCTCCGGCCAGGACGTCGCCTCAAGGGAGATCCGAAAAAAGAGCATGTTGTACTCTTCGGCTGGCACAAATTAGGGTGGGCTTTTGCAAAGATCGCGCCGGCGATGAAGCCGCCGCGCCTTCGGCGCCCTTCGGGTCACGCCTTTGCAGCAAGCCGCCGTTATGGTGCCTGCCTTCGATAGTAATTATTATTTTTTTCAACCCCACCCCCGCGAGTAAGCGGGGTTGAAAAAAATATAAGAAGGCGAGCTTCTTGAGTATCTTAAACCTTTTTTTGGGGGCCGCGCATCCTACACGCGGAGAAAGGTGTTAAATGTTATGCTGAAACTTATCATTGAATTTCGAACTACTGGCCCTTTTTCGCACGGTCCGACTCGGGCTAATATAGAGGCCATTATTGACCGTGCCGCTTCTCTTGAGGACGCCGCAGCCCTACTTAACCATTTGCCCAGTATTTGGGCGTATCGCGGTGGAAATCATGTTGCTATTCACACGCTTTCACGCAGCACAACCCACGTATCAATCTCCCGTTACGGAATTGTCCTGGAGGTTGAGCCATGAAGCTCTTTTTTCTCACCCTGGTCTTGTTCCTGTCGGCTTGCGCTACTCCTGGAGGTCCGATATCACCGTTACCGCTGACGGTCTGTCGTCACGCGGCCATCGCCCTGGCTATCGCTTACGCTGAACGAGGCGTTCCGGTCCGGATTGCTCGATACTACACCGGGCGCGGCATCTACCATGCCGAGCCGCAGGCCTGCATCGATGGAAAGTGGCTTTTTGTCCGATCAGGCGCGCCGATCGGTGCGGACATCCTCACTGATATTGCCGAATATCCTCTCTCTGAGCCGGAATATTTCACTTTGTCTGAATATGTTGCCCGCCTGCAGATCCCCTCCACACCACCCACCAAAAGCGCGGCCGAGTAATCGCCCGGGCAACCCACCCCCAAACCGGCGGTGCCCGCGGGCATCGCCGGTCCTGCCTCCCGGAAAAAAATTGTTTGATTCCCCGACTGTGCACAATTTCCGCACTGTATATGGTATATCATATCATGACGACCAGATGCGGAGACGGCGGGCGGGCTGTTTATAACTGTCCGGCCCTGCCTTGTAATAGCCCGCCGCTTTTCAGTTTTTTGGATTCGGTTGGTAATAAGAAGCCCAGCTGGTGCCCTCGCCCCTGGCGGGGCGCAGATTTTGGCTTGTTTTTTTTCGGTTCGTCGTCTATGATCTCCCCCGACTCAAAAAAAAAGACGCGGCCGGAATTAACCGACCGCGCCCCATCGAAGGAGGGTCCACACCATGAACCACACCAAAAGCGCCGTCATGATAGCCATTTTCAAAGTGCTCGTCAAGGGGAAAAAACATTACTGCCAGATGTCGGTTGATACCCTCTTGGAATTACTTGTAAAATGGCATAATATTTCGGTCAATCGCCGGTGGCTTTTTCAATGCCTGCACGATCTGGAGGCCTCCGGTTATATCACCCGGAAGCAACGATACCGCCGCCGCTCAGGCAACCTTTCAGTCCAAATTCCTTCTTTGATTTCGATCACCCTGGACGGCGCCCGCGAGCTTTACCGGCGCGGCGTTGATGCCGCCCGCGGCCTGATTGATGAAATTTTGTCATGGCTTCGTGGTAATGATAAGCGGTGGCCGGAACCCGCCCCCCCAGGGAATGATCAGCTTGACTCTCGTATTTTTATCGGTCCGACACCCCTGAAAGAGCTGATGCCGGGCGTTTTGTTTGATTTGAAAAACGCTTAATGATTCTATCGGAGTGCGGTGACTTGCCATGTCCGACCCCCGCGCGGATCCGGATTTCAACCCGGCGCGATCAATTTTTGGCTTTGAAGTCGTCGGATATAACACCTTCGGTCAAAATTTTTACTATGTTCACCCGGCTATTTTTGGCCTGTCTTATTGCGGCCCCTCTGTTGCTGGCTTGGTTGTCGATATCGCGTTGATCGACTTCGTTGACGGCAATCCCTTTTCCGATCCCCACCCCGGCCGCCCTCGTATCCCCCTTTGTTGTGCCCGTGTCATCGGCCGCCATCAATTTCGCGTGATCTTCCAAGGCCAGCGCGGCAAACAACGGACGCGCCGAATGACGGCTTACGACGCCAGTATAAAACCCCACCTAGAACCGTGGATATCCAAATTTCAACAGGCCAACATTTTTTGGAGCTTGCTTAATGACACTGATAAGGCGTATTTTAATGACACAGCCAGGTCAACGGGCCTCGCTTGGTGCGGTCATAACCTTTTTACAAAATGGTTCATGCAGGACGACCCGAGGATATTAGACTATGTGTAGATCCGCCATCACTGAAAGTGAAGATCGGCGCCGGAACCTTCACCGGCTCTCATTCCGTCACACGCTTTTGCGCTCGGTTTTGGCAGCCACTAACCGAATTTGGATCATGGCCTATGTGATCAACGCCAACCTGAATTATGCCGGCGATCCGGTGACTCATTTATTTTCAGTGCTTCGCCAGCGCCTGGCCGCACGTGTTGATGTCCGCATCATCCTGGACGATCCCCCACTGAACCGCCCGAACTTTCACTGCAACCACTTTATGCGCTCCTGGCTCCGGGAATGGCAGATCCCACACGGGTGCCCGCGCCGCAAAGAATCGGCTCACGCCAAGATGATTATTTGCGACGACACAAGCCTTTTTATCGGCTCGCACAACCTGGCCAAGTCAAGCCTATTAAACACGATGGAGATCACCGCCGAAATTCGGGATCCCCTCTTCATTTCTGACGCTGCCCAAATTTTTTTGGATATATGGGACAGCACCAACACAGCGACGTATTTGCCCCCGTTCATCCGCAACGATACGGACCCGGTCCCCTGGATGTATCATGGCAAAAGTTTCTAATCAGGAATTGCCGATCAATGATCCCGTCTATCCGGAAACCTCTTCCAACACCACAACTCTCGGCTCTCTCTGGCGTGGCTTTTTATCGATCGCTTTTCCTCAGAAAAGCGTGTCCGCTGCGACCGCCGAAGTCGTAAAGAAATCACCCCGGCAAAAGCGCACTAAATCACAAGGCCCGGGCACCCCGAAACAGCTTGCGCGCCGAATCTGCATGAAAAAATGTATTGAGCGCTGGCGCGACCTGGCCGCGTCGTGTCCTTTGGTGGATGATTGCTCGCCACACACGAGCCGCGAAGCCGTTTGGGCCGCGAAACTGAGTCAATCTGTCGTCTGCTCGTATTATGATTTGTATCTCCGTTGTTGTATGAAGGCGGGGCAAGTCACCACTGAGCGCGTCCGCGTCCGCGTCCGCTCTCGAGGCGTTGAAAAATGGAAGTGGCAAACCTACTATACCGGGTGCGACCTTCCGGCCGAATCCTGTTTTTTGTGCTCTAAATGTCCACCCGATCTTACGATCACCACGGATAACGTCTTTGTCCGCCTCGGCGAAACGCGGCAAATAACATGCTCGGTCACTGAGTGGGGCACTATCCCGACTTCATGGGCGGTTATATCAGGCTCTGGCACAATTAACGACGAGGGCTTGTACACCGCCCCGGCCGTCAATCTGGATTGCGCAAACTCCCCAAGAATCGGCTTTTTTGTCTGTGATGAGCTGTGTGCCACCCTCGACCTGGAGGTTTATGACCACGTCAATAAATTCGTTACGCTGGACGGTACAACCGGCAATATGAGGCTGTCTTTTTTCGAAGACCTCGGCTCTTCCGAGACCATCACGTCTATCAACCCATCCGATATTTTCGCAAATTTCGCGTCTTTTACATTTTGGTGGTTCATGAAGGCGTTCCGTCACAAGGTAGGCGACGCCGCGGCCCGTACAATGTACTTCATCCAAACAAACGTCTGGTTCAACCCCGACAAGTGGTCCGGTTGGAAAACCTTCTGTGATCTCAATCCGGATTTTGGCCTTTGCACACAGAAAAGTGAATATAAAATCCCCGTCACGGCTCAACTAATCTCCGACATGGTTGTTGTCAACACGTTAGTCAACACGTCCCACGATTACGAATCCGACGAATCCCTCGATGACTGGCGCATTATGGACGTAGGTGAAAGTGGCGACTGTGAGGATTTTGCGCTGACAAAAGCAGCGCTCTTGATCTCGCTGGGCTATCTTCCGGAATGTATGCACATTGAAACCGGTATTCGGCCAGGTGGCGGCGGTGCTCATGCCTGGCTTGTTGTGGAGACCAACCTTTGCGACTACGCCCTTGATATCGGTTCAAATGATTTATATCTGAATAGCGCCCTGCCCGCTCCAACAGGCTGGGGCGGCTTCGTCGGCCGGAATCGCCAGTTCGGTATGAACTGGGGCGCTATTGATCGTTTTGGTATTTTTCAAGATGCCATTCAATACACCGACGCCGCGTACTTTTACATCCTTGACCCGAAATTCGGGATCATGTACCGTCTCGATACCTCGCTGATCGGCTACGCCCCTCAGCATTATTACTCGATGAACGCGTCCGAGACGGACCTTTGGATTAGTCACCTTGTTTTTAACTCCCCTCAAACTCGGGAGCAGTGGCGTATTGTTGACAATGCCGCCGTTAAAGTATCGTCAACATCGATCACCGGCCCAGGGTTCATCGGTCCTTCTGGTGTTGTTGTCCCTCGCGAATCGGAGTTTGGCCACTGTCCCCCCGAGGTCGCCTGGTATTCTGCCGACTACTGGCCTTTGCGGTGCTTTAATTTTGCGGAGGCTATATGTCTGCCGTGGTCCTGGGATGTTGTTTACCATTACCTTGAGGGTTCATGGTCCCGCTCATACTACACTTGTGACAACCCTCCATCCAATCTTTGCATGACCGAAACCACCACCGTGCAAGGCGATGAATATCCAAATCCCACCGCCTACTGGCGTCACAACACGTCCCCTGGGTCCTGCTCTATGACATATGCCTGGGCGGACACCTGGCCGATGATTCACGCCGCCACGCCCAATAACTACATCAATAACTTTACAACCAACAACGGCCCGACCTCGTGCATTGACATTTATTGGACCTACACCCAAACCCTCACCACACCTTGGGGTACCTGGTCCGACTCCTGGGGGTACGGCGAAAATAAAGCGTATCAGCCTGGCACCTTCCTTTTTTTTCAACAGGGCGAAGACGCTTTTATAAATTCCTTCTCCCTGTACCGCTACATCGACGATCCTCAATACACGTATTATATCTATAATCATTCATCCAACGTCCTGCCCGGCATTTTAAACGTCCTGGACATCGATCTTGCAACTTTTCGCGGCTTGGTCTATGTTCCTGGCTGTTCTCGCCTGTGAGGTTTTTTGATGTTCACAAAGATAGACGTTTCCGCCCGCCTCAATGACATTGTCGCCCGGTATCCTGAATACGGTATCCCGGCTTCCCTGCTCTCCGTTGAGGAGATCGCCGCCGCCGCTCAGGCGGAACTTGACCGCCTCCAATCCGTCCACACTGCGCTCAGCCCCGCGGGCGGCGCTGACAAGCTCACATGTCCATGGTGCGGATTTGCATCGATGTTTAAGCAGCGCGGCTGTTGTGGCTCTACGGCCACAAAATACTACTGCCCCGCCTGTCGTTATGAGGAGGAGAAATGATCTTGGAATTGATCCGCGTCGCACTGATCGCTGAGGCGATCACCTTCATCCTGTTTACCGCGGGGCCCTTGCAGGCCCGCCGCGCTGCTTTCGTCGCGCTTACGCCCTTCTTGCGCTCCGGCCCCGGCAATGTCCACGTCCTGGAATGTCCCCACTGTTCCGGATGGTGGATTCTGCAAGTTGTTTTTCTTTTGTGGTGGTTCTGGCCGGCATCGCTGTTTTTTCAATCACTCAACCTGTTCATCTGCTACCGCCTCATGATCTTTTTACACGATATTTTCGTTATCTCTGAAAACATCGGCATGAACCTGTTTTTGTGGAGATCGAAGAAATAATGGCAAGGCTCACCGGTCCCCTGTACGGCTCAACAGCAACCGGCACCGTCGCCGGCCTGCTTGGCTTTCGCACGGGTCAAAATACTCAATGCGTCGCGCGCCTGCCTTCTCGCGTGCCGCGTCCGAGCGCCGCGCAGATTCTGCAACGTCAAAAATATCGTGATGCGATCGCCGCCTGGAATATGCTGTCGGATGCCGATCGCGCCCAGTGGATTGCCGACACGCCCGAGGGTCAGATGCCGATCCCCTTTTTTATCTCTTGCTATTTGCTCTCTTAGGTTTATAATCCCTCCCAAAATACATTTTGGGAGGTCGATCACCATGAAGAACTGGAAAACCACGCTTGCCGGTTTGATTTTGGCCGCTCCTGCCATCCTTACAACGGCCGGTATTGCGATACCGGCCGCCTTTGCGGACATTATCCAGGCCGTAGGCGCCGCCCTGGTCGGCTACTTCGCCAAGGATAAAAACGTTTCTGGTGTCTGATCATGGCGGGATACTACCACCACCTGGCCGCGGGTGACTACATCCCCGCGTTCCCCGTGTCGGTCGACCCTCTTCCGGCCCTGATCCAACGTCGCACTTTCATTGACGCCTGGATGTTCAACCTTCTCTTTTCCCGCATTCTGGCTGTTCAACAATATATCATCGACAACCGCACCAACATCGAGGCTTGATATGCCGGTCCCGGTTCATCTTATTGAAGGCGACTACCCGAAAGAATTTCCGTCCGATCTTGATTCTTTTCCCACCGTCCTGGATAATGAGCACTACATCGACGCCTGGCTGTTGAACTCCGCGTTTTCATCCCTGTCGGCCATTGAAGGATATTTGATCGGCTGGCGCGGGAACATTGAACGGCCGCTCGGCACTGATATTGAAGGTTACAACGGCGTTCTTGATATCCCTATCCCCGAGGCTTACTATCCGGCCGGTCTATATTGCCACGCCCACGATGCCAACCTGGTCGCAGAAAATATCAAGGCTGATGTCGATATTTTTGGCGTTATCGGATCCCTTGCGGGCGGCGGCTCCCATGAGGCCTACTTTACCTCCTTGCTCCGCGCGAATGACGGCTATTGGACTCCGACTGTTTTTCAGCCCAGTGCCGGTTACACCAATTTTGGCTACAGCACAGCCATTAATAACGCGTTCCTGTTGTTTCCGCTCTGTTTTATTCCCCAGGGCGCTACAATTACATCAGCCACCCTGTTATGTCATGCGGCGGGTAACTACAACGCGGACACCTGTAACGCCATTTGCTACTTTAACGCCGCCGATTCAGCAACCGCTCCCACGTCTGTCGCTACCGCCGACGCTCTATCGCTCACTGACGGCGTTGTGTGGTCTGCCATCCCCCATTGGGCTTCAAATACTGAATATGAATCCCCTGACTTATCTTCCGCGCTCCAACAGGTCATTGACAGGCCCGACTACGCCGCGGGCTCCTCTGTTATGCTTGTAATTAAAGATAACGGTTCGACGGCCTCGGCGTTTCGCGGCATGCGCGAGTATTATCAAACAACCACTATCCCGCCGCGCCTGCATGTAACCTGGACTGAGTGACACAACATTCTTTCGGAGGTCTTTTTTAATGAACTTTCAGACAATTTTTTATGACCGCGCGTCCGGTTCGATTGTGAAGGTTATCCCTGTCCGGTATGTGAAGAACAAGGCCGACAAAGAGGCTTGCTGTCGGCCTCATGATCCGCGTAACATCGCCTTTATTTACGTCAAGGGGTTGGACGAGATCAACCCCGCTACCGATATCGTTGTTCCGTCCCGGCCGGGCGCGCCGCCCCAGCTTTATACCCAGGGAGGCTTGCCTTTCGCTTACCGCTCACTGCAATCCTCTTTTGCTTCGCGGTTTGCCGGTCACTCCGCCCTGGACATCACCTTTTGGGGCCAACTCGGTGACGGCCTGGAGCAGATCCCCGCCGTCCTTGCCTGGCTCTCGGCTCACCCGGGCGCATCGGTTCGCTGCCTTGTCTCCCCGTGCTGGATTCCGTTATTTTCGATGCTGTACCCAAATCTGACGTTTCTGTCTCGAGATGATGCCAAGACATCCCCTCGAGGATCGCTCCGTTTGACGATGGAGCCGTCATGGCTTGACGGCCCCTGGGTTCAGCAGTTCGGCGCCGCCTCCTGCTATTCGATTCAACTTGGCCTTGACCCCATCCCTTACTCGCCCGCGCCGCCGCTCGTGCCTTCGTTTTCTGACGATGTTTCCGACACGCTAGCCAAGTTTAATCTTCCTGTTAACGACAAAATTATCGCCATTTGTCCGGTTTCAAATTCAAGTGGCGGGCGCTCGTGGGATGGTTCGAAGATTCCTGCCCTGATCGCGTGCCTTTCGAAGATTCCGGATGCCTGTTTCGTTCTGCTCGGACAAACAACCGACCTGTCCGATCACGGCCCGATGCTGACCGACCTTTCCGGCCTTACATCCGTCACTGAGTTTGCCCATATCGTTTCACGGTCCTGGCATGTCATCACCGTTGATACCGCGGCGCTTCACCTTGCCCTGGCATTCGACATTCCTTCCACCTGCATCTGGGGCAACTCCACGCCCGGCGCTGTGCTCGGCCGTCCTGTCGGTCCGGCCGATGTCATGCCGCTTGATGACGGTTATCATCACGGCACTGCATCAATCACCGCCCAGGCGGTGGCCGACAATCTTTTGTTGCAACGCGTAGCAGATCTTCCGTTCGGCGTCGGCCTGGTTGCCGACTACTCCCAAATGGGTGAGCAAGCTATCATCGCCCGGTTTTTTGAAGAGCGCCCGGCCAAGCACCGCTTTTTTGTGGACTGTGGCGCATACGGCGTTGATATGTCCAACACCCTCGCCCTGGCTAAGTGTGGCTGGGCGGGTCTTATGATCGAACCAAACCCGGCTGCTATGGGCCCGCTCACTGACGCCCTGGCCGGCCTATCCGTTGTTATCGCTCCCTTTGGCGCTTCTGACGCTGACGAAGTTCTCCCGCTCCGGATCCACTCCGTGGCCGGGCATAATTCATTTATCAAGGGCTGGTACCCTCAAACCGAAACGCCTGAACAAATTGAGATTTCATGTATGCCTTTGGCGAAGCTCTTGAAACTTTACAACGTTCCCCCCGACTTTGACCTTTTGTCCATTGATACCGAGGGCATGGACAAGCGAATTATGCTGGAGTTTTTCAGGCAAAAGAAGTTTCGGCCGACGATGATTATTACTGAAGCGACAAGTTATCAAAATCCTGTTGATTTTTTTGCCGCTCACGGTTATACTCTTCTCGCAAAGACTGGCGATGAGCGTTACGGTAACTGCATTTTTGCTTTAGGTGCCCATGATGTCGGATAGCTACCTTGCACTTTTTATTCAATTTGTCGGTATATTGGCCGTGTGGGTCCGTCTTGAAATGCGTTTATCCCGGTTAGAGGGTCGATTCGATATGTTTTTTACCCTCTGCCGTGGGCTGTTCAAATCACCGCCGCCCGGCCCTGATCCCCTTTAAGGACTCTGAAACTATGGCTCGCGTAAAAGGTCCCTTTATGTCGGTCGATGCTTCCGGCACGATCTACGGTCTCCTGACCGCGTCGATCTGGAAGGGTCGAAACTACATCCGAGGTCACGTGACCCCGACGAACCCGAAGAGCGCCGACCAGTTCACCCAGCGCACTTTGCTGGCTGAGGCTGTCGCCGCTTGGCAGGCCTTGACGGCTGTCACGCCCGATTCGGGCGCTGGCGCCCCCGAGGGCTACAAGGACGCATGGAACGCCGCCGCCGCCGAGTGCTCGCCGCCCATCAGCGGGTACAATTACTTCGTAATGCAGTATTGCATTACCGGCAGCGCCCCGTCGATCCCGGCCACCGCCCCAACCAAGAGCTCGTCCATCCATGGCCGTAACAGCTACGGCCTCGATGTCGGCTACGAATAAACCTCACGGTTGGCCTGCCCCCTGCCAGGTCATCCGCTTTGCCCCCCGCCCGGCCACCGCTCCGGGCGGGGTTTTTTATTTGGCTTCCGCCGATCACACTGCCCGACCCCTCAGAATGCCCCAGGTTGAACGATCTTCCCTTGGCGCGGGTCTTTGACCGGCCCTCTCCCTGCAGCACCGCCTTTTTTGATGGTTTAGTGCCGCCGCCGCGCCTCCTGGAGGTTGTTTTTGACTGGCCGACATATCCGTATTTGTCGGCCAGCGACCCCTTCCCGCCGTCTTCGGCCTGGCCTACATAAACCGGCCTTGTCACCTTTTGCATAAATCGGCCTTGTTTGCAGACCCCTGCTTTTTTTTCTTGACTCGCTGGCCGATTTATGTCAGAGAGAAATCACGGCCTGGCCGATTTATGAAAGGAGGATTTTGATGAGAGTGTCAGTTTTGTCCGGTGATGAGGTCCAAAGCCTTTTGACGGCCCTCCAGGATGCCCCGATTCGAAACGCCCTGATCATTCGTTTGATGCTTCAATGCGGCCTACGTTGCGGGGAGGTTTCCACGTTGCGCCTGAAAAACGTTTGGCGCGGTGGCTATATCAACCCAGCTATTTCCCTTAGCGCAGCCACAACCAAGAGTAAGCGGCCCCGGTATATCGATATGCCGGACCCGGTCCGGGATCTCGTATCTCTATATATTGACGGTGCCCAGGCCGTTGGCCTCTGCCTGAATCCGGACGAATTCCTTTTCACCAGTATTTTCAAGTGCGATCGGCTCCGCGTTTCGGGCATCGAGAGGATGACCAAAAAGCTCACCGCTGCAGCGATCGGGCGTCCTGTCCATCCCCACGTACTCCGCCACACCTTTGCCACCCAACTTCTGAGACATACCAACGTCCGCGTTGTTCAACAGATGCTTGGCCACGCGTCCTTGACAACCACGGAGATCTACACACACCCGACGCAATCTGATTGCAAGGAGGCTGTCAACCGTGCGTTCACTCATTAATTTACCGTTGTTATGGTCAAATCTCGATCCCATTCTTATCAAAAAAATCTACTCTTCATATAACCTATTTACCGATCCCCTCCCCGGCCATTCCGTTCGGCCCTCGCGTCGGTTTAAAATGAACCGCCGGAAAGAACTTAAAAAAAGGGCGCGCCGTCGCCAACGGCGGCGCTGATTATTCATCACCCATCGCCACAAAGGAGGTCACACCATGGACAAATTTACAAAGATCGGCATTTTAAAGGACGGTAGATCGATTTTTCACATCCTGGGCGGCGGGCTTGCCGTCGAAGAGGATCACCGATATCTGGTGAAGCCCTCGGACGCGCTCATGCGCGAGATCGGCCGTATGATTGACGACCTGGCCGGCCCGATCGACACGGTCACGCTTCGCTGTTGTGTCTATCACTACGACGATGCCGGCCGGTGGAATTCGGGATGCCACTTTCAATTTATGACGAGCACCCCAATGTTAAATGGATCGGATTTCAAATACTGTCCTTTTTGCGGCAAGCGCGTTCTGGTTCATCCCCGTTCACTCCTGCCTCCGGATCTGGAGGAGAAAGGGGCGCCGGTATGAGCTTCCCAGGCGGCAAAGCCGGATCCGGCGTTTATCAGCAGATCATCAATCAGATCCCGCCGCATGACGTTTACGTTGAACCTTTTCTCGGCGACGGCGCTGTCATGCGACACAAAAAGCCAGCATGGGAAACGTATCTCTATGACATTGACCCCGCCGTTGTTTTGCGCTTTCCGGCCGATGCCTGGCCGCATTGTAAATGCGTCGCCCAAAACGCCCTGGTCGTGTTGCCACAACACCTTTCAAACCCCTTCGCTTTTATTTACTGTGATCCCCCTTACCCTCGATCATCGCGCTCTTGCGCGCGTCCGCTTTACCGCTTCGAAATGACGGACGATCAGCATTCTACCCTCCTCGATCTGGTACGGTCACAAAAGGCGATGGTGGCCATATCCAGTTACGCCAACCCACTTTACGACGAGACCTTAGCCGACTGGCGGCGGGTTGAATTTCAAACCGTGAACAGGCGCGGCAATCGTGCAACTGAAGTTTTGTGGATGAACTATCCGGAACCCACGGCACTGCATGACTACACCTATTTGGGTAACACCTTCCGGGAGCGTGAACGCCTATCCCGTAAGCGCAAACGGTGGGTTGCGCGCCTGGAGCGCATGCCCATCTTGGAACGTCTGATGTTATCCGGAGCCATCGCCGAATATGAAGCGCGGCGCCGGTGCGCCCCGCCAGATCAGGCGGAGAAAGGTTTATAATATGGACCAGACACACTTCACCCAAAAAGAGCTTGCCTGCCCGTGTTGTGGCAGATGCGAGATGGACCCCGTCTTTATGGTCACCCTTGAACTGATTCGCGTGGCCGCGGGGATCCCCTTTATCGTCAACTCCGGATATCGATGCCCGGTCCATAACAAGGCCGTTGGCTCCACCTCTGACAACCACCCATCCGGCAAGGCTATTGATATCCGCGCCGTTGACGGTGTTACCAGGTGGAAGATCATCGCCGCCGCATTCGATGTTGGCGGCGTCAGCATCGGCGTCGGCAAGACCTACATTCACCTGGACACCAATCACCCGACGCCCACGCTGTGGACGTATTGAAAGGCACTAAACTAAAAAAGAATAAGAAACCAAACCACCCGAAATGATATTTCGAATCATGATTGAATTATCATTGAATATTCCGGGAATCCTGATTGATGAGCGTGAATCAATGTATTGAGTATGAAACGGGAACCCGGAACCCGACCGCTCGCGGGCCAGCGGCTTGCGCACTAACGCGCGCACGCCGCTGACTCCGCTCGCTAAGCCGTGGCGACTGAACGGTTGTCCCTGGCTGCATGGTGAGTGCCCAAGCCCCGCTCGCCGTGCGCTCGACTCCCCCCTGTCGTCGCTTCGCTCCTAAGGGGGGCGCGCCCGGCATCGCTGTGCCGTGGTGACTGAACGGTTGCCCCTGGCTGCATGGTGAGTGCCCAAGCCCCGCGCGCGTTGCTCCGGCGCTTATGGCGCCTTGGTCGCCGCGCGCTGTGACGTGGTAGTTGAGCGGTTGTCCCTGGCTGCATGGTGAGTGCCCA
>Ga0172381_10004463_pt1 | contig 14493 bp, 16 predicted proteins | sample Leawel6488metaG_FD_119754 | JGI IMG/M metagenome (GOLD analysis project Ga0172381, IMG submission 119754) | Leachate microbial communities from a municipal landfill in Southern Ontario, Canada - Leachate well 64-88 metaG | ecosystem: Engineered > Solid waste > Landfill > Unclassified | place...
CTATTATTAACTTGCACAATTTCCGTGGAACCATGCTTAAGAAGAATATCATCTCCCCGTATGATAACATCACCCGAGGTAGATGCCAGTGTTGCGGTGCCCGTGCCCGCTGTGACTGTCACATTAGCAGCCCCATCCGCTTCGAAATCGGTGCCCGCATCAATATTCACTTTTGTAGCAGAATCGAGTTCAATATCACTATCTGCTCCGAGTTGCACCTTTGCCGATGAACCGATATACGTATTCTGCCCCGAAGCCGAATTGATTGCAGTAGCACCCGCATTTGTCTGGGCAATCGCGGGGGTTACGGTGACATGATCCTTATGACCAAAAGCAGCATACTCCGTTCCCGCAATCGTTGATCCACCTACCACCGCGATATCGTTCACCGTGAATCCCGAACTGGTGGTCCCCGTATCGGTATTCTGAGTATGAGTCCCAGTTGCATATTGTGCCGCAGATAAATGAAAGCCTTCACTGGATCCATAAACTCCTTGTAATGAGTTATGTCGGGTAATCGGACTATCAGTACTTGTAAACTTAAGCGCATCTTTTCGATTTAGACGTCTTCCTTGTAATCCAATCTCCCGTCCTATCTTTTCTTCTGAAGGAGTATTTCCCCCCCCAAAATAAGCAATAGTTGAGATCTTACCAAAAGCTCCATCGGTATTCCATTCTACTTTTCGACAAATCTGATCCGAATATGTTGTACCATTTACGGTAAAGGTATATTTATATCCCACTCGAATGAGTTGAAATGAATCCCATTCCAATTTAATAGATCGACGATAACTTGCATACTTTAAGGCTAGTTTCTGAGCATAATTGTATCCTCCTGCGGAGGTTAAAATATCATCTCGTGTTTCACAATATTGTTTAACATTGGTTGAACCTGCCACAAGAACATTAACAATTCCAGAAGCGGTTGCGATAGAGATTGATCCATATAGATTATTCTCTGTTTCTAAACTTTGAATAGGTTTAAACCCAGTTATAGGGGTTGCAACAATCTCACAATATTGTTCCTCGAGGAACTCTATAATAGATGACCCACTTGAAGTATCTTCAAAGTAACGAGCATCGGCCGTCTCACACATATTTTGAGCTAGAGTTAATGCATTCAATCCATAATATTCACTGGAATAGCCTTTGTTAAAGTTATTTCCTTTATTAATTTCATATGGTACACTCACAACAGCCCCAGCAGTCAACGACTCGAATGCACTATTTAGACTTTTACATGTAACCCATTTATCCCCTGGAGATACACCTAATGTTTCTAAATTCGTTGTTCCATTAACACTTATCGTGTCTGGATTAACCGTATTATAGATAACTTCATTCACTTCATCAAAAGTGGCAGTCCGATAAGTTAAAGTGACCTTCAGCATTGACAAGCGAACTCTATATGTATGTGTAAACAACGATGGTTCGTAATAGTATATCCCAATATATCCATCAGACCAGAGTGTAGATCCTTTATTAAAAATCTTCTCTACATCATTTACATTATTAATCTCGACTACACAAGCCCAAGGTGTTTCTACTAATGAATCCGAACCATGAATAACTGGTGTTTCATAAATAAATACTGGGGAACCAGTTAATCCATTGACTCCAACCAAATCAAACCAGAAATTACGATTTGTTCCTTGTGAAGCAGCAGTATGTGAACCGCCCGCTTCTATTTTTATTCCAATTAACCGTGATGTGATGGGGATAGAGAGATTTATGATATTCAAATTTATTAAATATTTACAAAGTTGTGAAACGGCTTGATTAAATATAACTTCTTTATAATCAGCAGTGTTTGTTTTTTTAACTTTAGTATAATCTCCAGTTTCGGAGTCTACGTTGACCTTTAATTCCGATGAGCCAATATAATCATCTTCTACCCCAGATGTTTCATGTTTACATGCTGCAGTTTGATCGCTTAACGTGCCTTCTGAGATAATTACATATTCATTATTATATTGATCATTGGAAAATGCAATAGTTTCGTTATTATTTTCATCATAACAACGAATACTACTACCAGTGGCAATACGGACATTACCTTTTTCATACCAGAATTTAGATGCTCCTTCTGGAACCATCCACCAATTCAGTTTTCCGAGTTGTCCTGTACATGTAATTGTAATCGAATCATTATTCTTTATCTGGGTACTAATATATCCAGTACCTAATAATTCTCCCGTAGGAGCATAGATGAAAATATCCTGGTCCATTCGGGATAACCATGTTGCCTCTTCAGAAAGAGGAACCGTAAACGAAAGAGTATTAATCCCATCAATAATCTGGGTAATACTAAAATGAACGGCCGTTGTAACGGTTGATCCATTATATTGAATGTAAATACTTGTCATTACTTATACATCTCCATATACTTATTTATATCTTTTATTCGTTGACTATTTTGTTGAGATTGAACTCGTAAGGCTATTAACTCTACTACTTGAATCTGCATTAAGGAGGCAATCATTGTTTGATATATTCCCGTTCCAATATTTCCTTCGGAATAAGCTAACATGGCACGATATCCCGCATACACAACTGATGTTTGAGTTTGTGCGATTTGTACTCCAAATTGAATATCCCGTACTAAAGATATTTGTTCTTCGGTTGTTGCAACCCGCGCTAAGTTAGAAGCGATTAAGTTAGTCACATGTATTGCTTGAGACCATACTTGATGCACATTTGTACCCATCTTATTAATCTGGTTACCCGTAGTCTGGACGGTTTGTTGGATATTGTTAGTCTTTAGTTTAAATTCAGTAAATATTTCATTTAACTGTGATCGTAATGTATCTAATTGTCCTTGGACGTTTATATTTATGCTCATTTCTGAAAGCCCCCTAAGAAGGAAAACAGTTGTTGTCCGTATAAGGTCTTGCTTGAGATTAAATCAAAGTATTGTCCCTTGTTATGGGAAACACGATAGGTAAATAATCCCGCATTCAATGGATCACCTGCGGGAATGGTACGGGACTTAGTAATCCCCGTATAAGTTCGGGATCTTCGTTTATCTCGCACTATATCCGAGTATACGACGGAAATAACTTCTCCTTCCGTTTTTTCTAATGAGATAGTTGGATCCGTTACAATATTTAACATTAAGGAGATGTTTCCTTCTTGATTATTCTGAGATAAAACCGCTAAGAAGTCTAACTTAGTGTTATAGGTTGAGATCGTTTTTGGTGTAATATATGTTGTTGAGTCTAATCTAGCTTGAGGGATTAGAATTAACTTGGGATTTGTTTTATTGAATTCAAGGACTAAAGCATTTATACAATATAATATCATCTCTTGCAACAAGGAAAGATAATTTATATTCTGGATTATAAATGGTCGATTAGGAGGATATTGAAGTTGTATAAGTCCATCTTGCATTCGCATTGTGGATAAGATATAGGAGATCAGATACCCAGTTCGAATAGGAAAGATTTCGGGAATCGCTTGACTTAGGACTTCAACCGTTAGATCAAAGGCTTGACTGATGGACCCCCGAATAACGTCAATAATAGAATCGATCGAAGGCATCTCTATATCAAAGGTAAACACAGATTCTCTGACACTAACATCAACACTATGCCGATGAGTTTGAAACATTAGATCAAAGTCAGACTCAACAAAGCTCGCGACTATGTTAATGCACCGCCTTTTGAACAAACCTTTGTGGATCCATCTAACACAAAGAAACCAACGTGTTGATCGGGTTCACCCTTCGAAGTAGCCGTAATAATATCATAGAGTAAAGCATTTCCTTCGATCCGAATATACTTTACGGTAGGTTGAGTTGTATCTGTAAAGGTACACTCAAAGGCATGTACGGTATCCGTCGATAAGGCCAATAAGGTATAAAGGGCAGATAAATCTAGTTCGGGTTTAAACATTACTTGGATTACTCCCGTGATCTTACCTGTATCAGTAATAGCTTGATAATATCCACTTGGTCCTAAGAGAGGTTGAATATCTTGTTGGAGCTTTCCCCCAATCGTGGCGATATCATAGGCAACACTATTAAAGGTAAAGGCACTTAATCCATTATAGGTTGTTAAGGTCGTTGGAGTACCTAATGTTAACACAGTAGAACTAATCTCTTGACTCATTCCTTTCGCAGAAAACTTATAGGTTAAGGCTTTGCCAAAGTTCAGATCAAAGTCTAAGGAATTCAAGACACATCCTTTACCTACCCAAGCGCGATTATTCATCAAATGATAGAGAGAGATACTTGGTTTATCACCTCCACTAAACGTAATAACCTTTTCCCCCGTATAATCGCCTGATCCATCGGCCACATCGCCATACATCCAGTAAAAAGGCATTTCATCAATCCCTATGGTAGATACTGTAACCCGATCTAAGGGATGGTTTCCTTTGGTAATCGCTAAATCGGATCCAACAGACTCAAGGGAATTATATTCGGCCGTAAACGATGCATCAATGGGCATTTTCTTATCGAAAGTATAAGTTGCTAATTCAATAAAATCTGCTACGGTATTTGTGCCGCGCACAGCTTCCGCTTTAAATCCATCTTTAAAGGTTGTCATTAAATATACCTCGCTTCAATTAAATAATTATATAAGTTTCCTTGAGTTCTGGATTCGATTATTTGCACATAATAGGGCGGTTCAGTTAAAACTCTTTTAGCACTTAAATTTGTAAAATTACTCTGAAAAGGACTTGCAACAGATAAAACATTAGTCATGTCAGATGGTAATGTAATAGTATTACTTCCTACTGCAACAGAAACAGCATCTCCATCAACCAGTAATGTACATGCTTGATCGGCAGTAAAAGTTAATGCATGAATTTCATCCTGAAGAAAAGTAAGATTACATTTTGATTCATACTTTTTGTCTGGAGTATAAACCGCAGTAAAATTCCCTGGTGTGAAATTCATAGTTAAAGCAGAACCAGTGAACATAGCGGTTAGTTTAAAGGTAATATATTGAGTATATGGCACATAATATAGTAATATTTTTTGTGCTACTACATTATTAAATATCTCTGCATTTTTTGCAACTCCAGCTATAAATGTATAATTAATAGTCGTGCTATAATTCGGATTATCATTAGTTTCTCCATTGTCATCTACTGGAGCATGTTCATCATCATAAATCGAAAATCGTAAAGGAATAGTGACTGATTCTACTGGAGTTATACTTAATGTAGTATTATTACTACTCGAAGCCCCGACTAAATGTGTGGGTGCTATATATCGTGAAACATAACGATATTCGTCTCCAGCAGTATCAATTCGAAATGGTGCAGTAAGAATAGTTGATGCATCTGCTTTAATAGAGCATTCTGATTCTTTTGTGCATACAAATTGCACTTCGCTCTTTGCTTTATGATCAACTATTATAGTTGTTGTAACAGCAGTAGATGATATTAAAGCATTATCTTCATAATAATTATTAACTCCAGTAAATGAAGTTGTAACTGTAGTAAATTCAATAGTTGATTTTCGAGAATCAAAGGTTTTCAGATCATTCCGGGAGAGAATATTAAAGAATTTCGATTCATAGAGATTCCCTTGCGAAGCCCGATTCGGACTAACTTCCTCGATGGCTGCCTGATTAGTCTTTAAGGGATTCCGTAATCCTTTCTTAAAGGCAATGGTGGGAAAAAAGTTTTCCAAGATTGCAACTAGATCGGATAATTTAGACAATCCAAACACTCCTATAGAGATCAGTCGCACCCTTTAAATTAATAATATCTTGCTTAGTAAATTCCAGATTCGCGATAGGACGTAAGGGTTGGAGATTGACGGGTTCCGCTAAGGGATAGCGCGATTCAATATATTCGCAAACAATAACATTAATCCGAGCATCTAAATTTGTTCCCGCAGTTAAACCATTTGCCGTTGCGAGATTATACATGATCGCTAACATCGAAGCAACTTCGGCCGCAACGGGAACCACATCCACGAAACTTTGATAACGACTCGCAATAATGAGATCGGTAGCAGTGATTGTCATAAAAAAATCACTCCTAAATATAATCTAAGCAATAACATTCGATATTGGCATTACCCGCGGTAGCTGCATCTACAATAGTCATGGACACATCGGTTAAGGGTTGTAATCGTTCATTAATTTCAATAGTAGAAGGCACTAATCCCATAACATCGCGCGATTCGGTGATACTTTGAGTAGATCCATAGGGTGTATAGGTAATAGCAATGGTTAATGCACCATCTAAGATAGGGAAGGAAACAATAACTTTTCCTAAATACGATTCATAGGTAGAGGCTAAAGCCATAAATCGAGTGTGCACAGATCCCCAATATGCCGCTTCCACGACACCATAAATAGTACCTTTTCCAACAACACCAATCGCACAATATGTGCCCACTACGGTTGTTGTATATAGAGCTTTGGTTCGGAAATAATCCCCTACATAGACACCACTAATAGCAAAGCGAATGGCATTAGTCGCCGTACTAGCTAAAGTTGCTAAAGCAGTCTTTTCTTCCCCCCAGGGAGTAGCATAAATTAAAGTAAAGATTAGTCCCCGATCTCCCGCAGTATTGGCAGAATCCCAAAGATATACATCACCGACTCCATGTAAATCCGCAGCAACTGATTCGTCGGCTTCGGCTTGAACTACTGCATAAGTTAAGACCCCCGTTGTTCCCATACCAAAAGTCTCCCCCGCAGCAGTATTAATGGCTAAAACTAAGGAAATAGCAATATAAAAGTCAGTCACCGCAACACCCGCAATCTTAAAAGCTACTTCAGTAGTAGCATTTGCTCCCGTGCTTAAGGTTGCGGTTTTCAGAGTTCCCGTATTAGATTTATAGATAAGGGTGGCGATGTCAGTATAATTTCGATAAATCGCATTATCGGCACTAAAGGCTCCGACTATAGTTAATCCCGTTGATCCCGCAGTATCGATAGTTTGAGCTGCTTTGACACTAACTTCAATCGCGGATCCAGTGGATAATTGTTTACATGAATTCTTATATTCTCTAACTCGTTTTGTTCCATTACGGTTAACAAATTTGTGTAGAGATTCATACGTTTCAAAAGAACGACCATTCGTTCCATCCTGAAGGATTTGACGTGATGCACCTAATTGTACCATGTTAATCTCTCTCTCTGATTATATCCCTTGTCGGTTCTATACCAATGACGGTATGCGACGAAGTCGTAGGTACTGGAAGGATATTCGTCTAAGAACGTTTGATAGCAGATGGAAAGTGAAATATAAAAAAAGATAAATATAAAAAAAGATCATGCCCCGTTGATTGCGGTGATTCGTGAGATTCCTTTATACATAGTATCTTCGATTGGTTGAGGAATAAAGTAAGGGACAAACCAAACTTCGGATTGAATAACAGTATCCCGTTTTTCATCGTGAGGTGCAATAGTTCGGGTTCGTTGAGTTCGAGTATATCCGATCTTGATCTTAGACATATCAATCAAGTAGAGATCAAATGCTCCAATTACGGGAGTAGCTCCCGCAGCCGTCTTGAGATAGATATCGGGGATCGCAACACAAGGAATACCCATTCCAGTTAAGTGTTCTAAGGCGGAATGTTCGAGGGTATTAGCACCATGGCGACGAATAGATTTCGAGGCACATTTAGGATAGAAACAAACAGCAGTCGCAAGATTATAGTTCTTGGTTTCATAGTTTGCAACTAAAGCAGTAATATCGGTATTTTGACTTGCCCATGTAGCCCATGCTCCCGCAGTCGCTTCAGTAACAGCATAAGGAGCAGTTAATGTCCCCGATCCTGTTGCGGTTAAGCAGTTGGTATTTCCTTCGATGGCATTTCCTGCACCATCACAAGCAGTCATAAAGAATCGCGATGCGCCTTTTCCGACTTTCTTTCCGAGTTCCCCAAGACCCATAGTAGCAATACCGTGTTTAACGGCAAAAGCCCAATCTTTTTCATTTAGACTAATTTCTTCGGATGCAGAAAAGACAGAGTGAGCAAACTCTTCCGCAAAGAGGGTTCCTTTGGAAGGATTATATCCCGCTTTCGTTAAAGCCGCTTCGGGAAGATTCTTAAGTTGTTTATGGACCCATTCAGAAATGGAGATATCTTCGAGATTAATCGGAGTAAACATTTCCAAAATAGATTCGTCAATATAATTCCCATTGACTTCCGCTTCGATTTGACTCGATAAACGTTCGTATATGTTAACCATTTTAGACAACCACCATAGCGATATATTGGAGCCCAGTCCCGTTTGTATTCATATTTCCAATTGCCCGTCCTAATCGTGCTGCGGGATCAACATCGGTTGCGATTGCCGCCATTAGTCGTCCATCACCATCAGCAGTAGCACAAATATAATTGCCTTCGTCTACCGCAGCAACAGAAGCTTTTAAGCGCACACTTAAGATGAATCCTGGAATTAACGGAAGTATATCAATATAAGAATTGGCTGCAAAGAATAATGCTTTGGTACATGTTGCACCACTATTATCCTTTTCGAGTTGGACTTTATTTTTGAGTGTATCTAAGACAATACCATACACTTTGAGGGATTTATCGGAGGTTTTTTCCACGACTCCAAAGGTTCCCGAATCGGCTTGTTCACAAAATGCTCCGATAAATAACTCGGATGCAGTCTTGACCTTAACACGGATTATAAGCGCACTATAATCGACGTAAGGCGAATTCATTACAATTGGGAAAGCCATAGAGCTCCCCGTTTTATAGCTTGGATAGCTAGTTAAGACACTGGCCATAGTTTAACACCTATTTTGGTTTAGAGATTGTAAATACTGAAGTCTTAGGTAAAGACAGTAAGTCTTCTCCTGCTTCGTAACGTTGGATATGATTCTTGACTTTAGATTTATTCACGTCGGGTTCGGGAACAATAGGTGCTTTTCCTTCACTTCGATTGGGAATTTTATCTAAAGTCTTTTTCACTATTTTCATTGTAGCAATACGATCTTTTAAAGGTAATTTATCGTATTCCGCTTCATAGAGATCCCCTAATTGAGCTTTTAGATTTTCCGCATATTCAAGTACTAACGGATCCTCAACTTCAATTTTGGGAACTATTGGTGGTTGAGTTGAAGGCACTATCGGATCTTGCTTTGGTGCTTCCTTCTTCTGAGTTTGATCGGGTTCCATTTTGATTTCCTTCATTATTTTGATCCACTTGTTCCGTTGGGAAAGGATCGTTCCAATTAAATGTTGTATCTTGAATTCCTAATAAAAATAACATATGTTCGGTTGCTTTTTTATAATGTCGTTGAGTTTGGTATACTTCTGTATACGAGATCTCCGTATCCCATTTCGCACTAGAAATCGCGCCTTGAGGATCTCCGGAGATTAGCTTCTTTGACATATTCATATCATTCGCAACCTCTTCTTGAGCTATATCCCAAATCTCTCGGAATTGATTACTGTTTAGATCGGGAGTATACATATGAAGAACCGTTTCGGGATCCTCCATGGTATAGATCTTCTGAATATATTTAAGCCCATCACCAATGGATGCATCTAATATTTCTTTCTCATCTTCGCCTCCACATTTCATGATGGCAATTCCTGATCCCATCATATGAATCCGTTTCATAAAACTACGAAGCATCTGTTCTTGAACAATACAAATCTTTGCCATCGGTTCAATATCCGAGGATCCCTCATATTTGAGTTCTAAATGAGGGGCATTAAACGTGACAACACGGTTTGCATGAACATAAAAGGTTTTAGTTTTTAGAAGAATATCGGTAAATGTAATCTTATAATAGATCTGACCTTTAACTTCTTCGATTTGATATCCGTTACCCGAGGTAAGAGGATAATAGGCTTGACATGAATCATAGGTCGATAAGGGTTCATATATTTGCTTAATTCCTTCTCCCTCTAGAAAGGTAACCATAATACTTGTGCCAAATAAGCGCGCCCAAGTATATGCTTTTTCCAATTCAGTAAAAAATCCAATCCATTCCAGATATTCAGAGACATTATCAAAAGTAATGGCCTTTCCGAACTTTGTTCCTTTAATTGTTTTATCTTTCTTAAGAATAAATCGCGGTCGGACGGCTTCACGTGAGACCCAGGCACAAGCCTTCCGTATCTTACCATTCCGTAAGAGTAGATTAAGTAGGTCTGAGTTTGTGAGGACATCTTCCCAGTTAAAATCTTCGGGATCCGTATCCCCTCGAAGATAACGGGTTCCAGTACCTACTCCATCACCGCTATAAAGATTCGACATATTAACTAATATAATGAACTAAAAGCTTATAAAGATATCTAAGTAAGTCGGGATCGAGCATATTCTTTTTCTCGGCGCATTTCTTGATGAATAACCTCTTGATTAGATGGGGTCGAAGGTAAGTATCTGGGTTTTGCTCCTACCGCATGCATTAAAGCAGAAAGATAATGGAGATCATTGGTATCTACTTTTTCATCCGCACCCCATAAAGCATTTCGTAAATCTTTGAGTAAATTGGGACATAATTGAGGATTAATATAAATGATTTGTTTGAGTAATTCTTTAATCCGATCAATCTTCGATAACCCTTTATTTTCTGCAAAACTCATTTTGGTCACTCCCGTTAGATTAGGAGCAAAGATATCGTTCCATCCCCCTGATTCCACTTCGGTAGGGTATTCTAGTACTTGAGATTGTAGAAGGCGATCATCGAGCTTATATTGAAAGACAATTTCTTTTAGGATAAAGAGTTGCTCACTTCTATATCCGATTTGAATACAGATATTCTTATTCACAGTACCGTTAAAGTCCACTCCTTGACAAATCCGATCAAATTGAATCGGAAAACTATGAGTTTCACTGACATTAGGGAAAACGGCCCCTTGCGCTAATACTTCTTTACAATTCATATCTTGTTCCCATTTCCATTCCATCCCTTTAATCTTCCGACTTTCCACTTCGCTAGGAATGCGCCATTTACAATCTAAATAAGTATGAGTAATCGTTTTAAATTTAGGATCTTGGCGAATAGTAGTCGTAGGGGAACCTAGGATTGGGGTACTAATTACTAAGACTCTCCCTCCCGCTTGAGGCATAAACATCGCTTTGGCGATTAATTCCAGATCCATTTGCGCATATTCATCTAAGATTAATAAGTATGGATGAGGTCCACTTGCATTTTCTTCTCGATCTAAAATGGACATGGAGATAGTTTCTCCATTAATCGTAGATACTTCTCTTCGTTGGGGAAAGGGTTTCCGAGGAACAATAAATGGATTCAAATTCCATAATCGTTGCACCCGCATAAATTGATTACTCGCTTTTGCCATCCAATAACATTCTTCCCCGCAGATAGTGCAAAACGTCATAAGTAGTGATCCCCACAGAGTTTTCCCACTTTCTCGGCACCAATCCCAGAACATATAGGGATATTTTAGTAAAAACTCCAGGGAATCTTTGAGTTGAAAATCGGCAATTTCGAGAGGATGAGTCGGATCGCGCCAGCCGTCTTTACATGCAATGAGATAAGCGCGCCATAATTTATCTTTGTCGAACCCTTTGCGCCAACAGTCTTTAAACTGGTTCGCTGTTTGTAGGTAATCGAGCAAGTAGAGATTCTAACCCCGTATCTTGAGTTTTAATATCATTAGGTATTTTATGTTTAAATTTCCAGATCTCCATGGCCATCTTTAAGGCAGTATCATCATTGGGATCCTTATTCAGTTTTGCACAACAAAGGGTTTCTAAAGTAGTCGTATTGATCTCGGTTATTTCCCGCTTCTTGACTTCCTTCACGAGATTGGTATACATCGATTCGGTAATATTTAACTTAGTTTTGATCTCGATTTTATCTAATTCTTGTATCATATACATCTCGAAAAACTGAGGATAAAGTCTCGATAATTCACTCATATACTATTAATAAAGTCTCGAATTAATAAGACTTTTCTATCGAAGTCACCTAAACTTAGGATTTGGGTGTTTTATCTGAGTCCAGAGTCTGGATTGTGATTTTGGCTGTTGATTTGACGAAAGATTCTTTAGGAAAATCAAGAGTCGTTTTCTGGCTTTTGATTTCTAAACTTTTTCGATCACCACCATCGAAAAAAGATAGAACATTGAGGAACATTGTAGAACATACTAAATTACAGTTTTGTGAGCTGATAACTGGATTCTTGTCATTCCTTATCTATTTTTTTTATGATTTCTATCTAAGTAATAAATATCTAGTTACCTAGGAAAAATAAAGAAAAAAAGAAAAAATATGTATAAGGAATGTGGGAAATCTAGTTATCAGCATACAGAAATGTAAGTAGATAGATTTATAAGATTCGTATTCATTATACCCATATACTTATATAGGGGGAACAACTATACTTACTCAGAGGAAAACTCTTATGTCTTCAAAAAAAGTTAACATTCTTTTGGATTCGGAATGCCTTGAAATAGTAAGTGTTCTTCCTAGATCGTTTAGTCTTTCTGCTTGGATTCGTGATCAAATCAAAGCCAATTTGAAAGGCTCTAACAATGGTGAGATTCATAATGTTTCAACAACTACTCAATGAAATTGACTGTTCTCTCTTAGTAGATGAACACCAAAAAGCCGATAAGAATTTAAATATTCTTTTAGCCGAACAAATTAAACATTGCAATGATCCAATTGGTTATGGATTTACCCTCTTTATTTGGAATGGACAAATTTGGATGGAAGATGACGATGGATTAGCAATCTTAGTTCAAGAAGTGTATAAGAAAGTCAATGCTCGGTATTCGAAAGTACAGTTCGATGAAGTAAAGCGCATTTTGATTCAACGATCCCATATTGAAGCGCGGGAATTAAATCGCTGTAAAACCCATATTCCGTTTAAAAATGGTGAATATAATATTGCGACCAAACAAGTTGAACCCTTTGATTCTTCCCATTTATTCACCTATCAATTACAATTCGATAGTTCTTTTGTAGGGAAATGTCCTGTATTCTTAAATTATTTAGCCACATGTATTCCCGATCAAGCAATTCGGGATAAACTTTGCATCTTTGCAGCATACATGTTAACGAATCGAATTGACTTACAAAAAGCATGTATTCTCTATGGAGTGGGAGGATCGGGAAAATCAATCTTTCTTTCAATTATGAATAAAATCTTTGAAGTAGGTGATTTAGCAAGTGGAGTGGCATTGCAATATTTAGGGGATCGCTTTAACAAAATCTTGTATGCGGGAAAATTAGCTAATATTTACGATGACTTAACCGAAGCAGATTTAGTGACGGATAGTTTCTTCAAAATCTTAACGGGATTCGAATATATTAAAGATGCTGAATTCAAAGGATTAAATGAGCGCATTAAATATCGCAATACGGTAAAATTATTGTTCTCATGTAATTTACTCCCCTTTCCCCGGTTTGATGCTTTATCTCCTTTCTTCCAACGATGGATTATTATTCCCTTCTTGAATACCTTCCGAGGTACGGATAAAGAAAATCATTCCCTATTGGATGAATTAGAATCAGAATTGAATGCGATTGTAGTCTACTTCTTAAGTTTCTTACCGCGCTTAGATGAATTACGAGCTACAACTGAAGAAGCAACTCGAAAAACATGGATGATGTATAGTAGTTCAGTGGTTAGTTATTTAGAACAAAGTCAACGAGATGATTCGTATGTGGCGATTTGTTCTGATTACTATGAACAATACTTAGCTTATTGTCGGAAAGAAAAGTTAGTAAGTGTATCCTATAAGAAATTTGGTTCCACTTTACAAGAGCAAGGCATTAGTCGAGTACAACGAACAGTATATAAAACCCTTTCTGAAAAAAGTATCGAATGGGTGTACTTGGGAGTAATGATTACTGTTCAATAAGGAGTCTAATTAAAATGTCTATTTTAGAATTTAAAACTCGATATGAAATCGGTCAAGCTTTCGAAGATCGAGTCCGCAAGCAATATCCTTTTCTAAAGAAATATGCGAATGATACCTCGAGTAATTATATCAAACAATCCGAGATGGAACGACGGAAACCCGACTTTTGGTTTCAATCTACAGAAGGATATGGATATTATTGTGAAATGAAACAAGGCACAATCAATCGCCGAAGATGGGAATATTATGCCCCCGATCTATTAATCTTTTTTCAATTCAATGGGGAAATTCACTGCTCTTTTAAACAAGATATTGTGTTAACAGACTGGCAAGATTCGCGCTATGATAACTCTCAATATGCTTATATTAAATCCTGGCAAGAAGTCCATTTTAACTATAAGGGAGGTGACAAACATGTATCTAGTTGAAATCAAACGGTTGAGAATTAATAATGTGCCGACCTTTAAGATTCATGTAATTGAATATATCTCGCAAACAAATCTTTTTTTCTTCTTTCATTATCTTTATATACTTTTGCTTTCTACTATTATTTAGTCATAATAGTATACCTTACCGTTATTTTCTAGGTTTTCGACGGGAACAGAAAATCTAAGTCTTTTTACTCGCTTCTTTCTCTTTCTTTGAATTCGATAGGTGAACTTAGGTTAATCTAACTTTGGTCGTTGATATCAGTAAATATCAGTTGATAACAAAGCAA
>Ga0172381_10004464_pt1 | contig 14492 bp, 14 predicted proteins | sample Leawel6488metaG_FD_119754 | JGI IMG/M metagenome (GOLD analysis project Ga0172381, IMG submission 119754) | Leachate microbial communities from a municipal landfill in Southern Ontario, Canada - Leachate well 64-88 metaG | ecosystem: Engineered > Solid waste > Landfill > Unclassified | place...
GGATCGGTCGACACCCGTGACTATATAGCCCCGTTGAGCAAGACAAATCGCATGGTTGCCGGTCCCGCAACCCAAGTCAAGAATTGTCTTTGTCGGTGCTGTGCTATTGTCCTGAATGATCTGCTCGATACGGTCGCATTCCGCCTCGTAGTCCTTGTCCCGGTACAGCTGGTCGTACGAAGAGGAATATCCCTTCCCGAATATTTTAGTCATGGACATAATACCTCGTGGACTGCTGATGAGACCGTTTGAATCTGTTCGTCCGTAAGCGTAAGTCCAGACGGGAGATAAAGTCCCTGTCGTGCGATCCGCTCTGTGACCGGGTATATTTCACCAGTGAATAATCCCAGTTTTTTCAGGGCTGGTTGCTCGTGCATCCCTATGAAGAATGGGCGAGTGTCAATCCCCTTTTCGTTCAGGCACTTGGCAAATTCCGCGTTGTTCATCCCGCATTTTTCGGAAAGTACGATCCCGTACATCCAGTATACACTTTTTGCCCAAGGTTCTTCAGCCGGCAGTTGAATATCCGGAATTTCCTGAAGGTAGCCGGTATACTCCGTTGCCATATGACGTTTCTTTGCGATGATCTGATCTATGCGTTCCATCTGAGCAAGGCCAAGCGCTGCCTGTATGTTGGTGAGCCGGTAATTATTCCCGAGATTTTCATGGCAGAATCGCCGTTGCGGCTGGAAACATAGGTCGCGGTAGGCACGTGCTTTTTTTGCGAGGGAGGCATCATCGGTGAGTACCATGCCACCTTCACCGGTTGTGACCAGCTTGTTTGCATAGAAACTGAAGCAGCTCAAGGTGCCGAAACTCCCGCACCGTCTCCACGATCCGCTCTGTTGGGAATGATACTCAGCTCCGTGGGCCTCGGCTGCATCCTCGATGATCGCGAGATGATGATCTTCTGCAAGTTCCAGCAGGGGATCCATGTCGACCGGGTGGCCGTAGATATGGACCGGCATTATCGCCCGAGTGTGTGATGTAATCTTTTCCTGCACCTGCGACACATCCATCGTCCAGGTCTTCGGATCGCAGTCAACCAGCACGGGTTTCAAATTGTTCTTAACAACGGCAAGAGCGCAGGAGATGATCGTGAAACTGGGCATGATTACCTCATCTCCCGGTTTCAGGTCAAGACAATGGACCGCAACATCAAGGGCTGTTGTACCATTGCTGACAGCGATCCCCTGCGTTTTCCCGCAATATGCTGCCCAGCCCGATTCAAATTCGTTGATATATTTTCCAGCAGAGGATACCCACCCGGTCCGGATACAGTCCGTCACATAGTCCAGTTCGTTTCCTGAAAGGAGTGGCTCACTAACTGGAATCATGGCTTCTTTCCTTCAAAACGGACTTTGTCCTTGTCACTACAATAAGGACCCTGTTTCACTTCGATCATTTCCGTTTCTTCCAGAAACTCAAATCCATGGCCGCCGTAAGCAAGGAGGATTACGTCGCCGGTGTTTAGTTCGCGGCTTGTGAAAAATGACTTATCAGGATTATAAAAATTCACTTGGACCCGACCTTTTTTGACGAGTAACGTCTCTTGGGTAAAGTTCACGTCCCGATGATGCAGTACGTGAACATGTTCTTGGATTGTGTCTCCGGCTTTGTGTTTCATATACCCAAGCTGTTGGGAAAAATCCCCCGGGGTAAAGAATTCGATCCCGTCTTTGGTGAATTCGTGACGGATAATGATAGCGATGATCTGGTTGTTGGACGTTATCTGCTCGATATCTGTCATAACAATCATTTTTACAAGTATGTAGGGAGAGTGACTATTTAGCGTTGACCTCAAAAAAATTTAAGATAATAAACCGGGGGGTCTCAAAAATGGAAAGTATCAAATTATCTCTGATGGTATATTCCAATGCATGACGAGGAATGTTACATTTGGGTGGATCAATTCCTCAAGCAGCTTTTCTGAAAATAACATTCCTACGGAGTGGATTGGGAAACGAAACTTGAAACTGGGTTCCAGAAATGATATTGACCTTATTGTACTCGAAGGAATTGACAAGTATGACAAAAGGTATACGGATGCACTGGAAAATGTCGGATATACAATAGTAGATGCAACAAAAAATTTCCATTTTTTTTCCAATAAGTATTCTGCATTAAATCGGTTTGGAGATTATGAAAAAAAATGTTTTTTGCGATGGCTGGTCCTGGAAGAACTGTACGGAAATGAACCGGTCATCCATTATGACGGGGATATCATATTCAATGAAATACCAGAAAATCTTCAGAAACGGTTTGACAAAAAGACATTCGTTCTTCAGGGATGTCCGGCGGTAGCCTCACTCCATACACATGAATGGTACGACAATTATTTCAGGAATCTGGATTTATTTATCAATGATATCGAGCGATATTCCTCTGATGCATGGGATCGGCGAACCGGATGGGAAGAGTCCTGGAAAAACGACTGGGCCGGTTCACGGTACAGGCGAATTATTACCAGTGATCAGGACCTCATCTCCCACCTGATACATGTCCAGGATCTGCCTCAGGAATCGCCGGCAACCCTTATCAAGGATAATCAGGATCTGATCTTTTTTGAGAACCCATTGTATTTTTTCAGTCACAACAAGGAAATTGCTCCATTCTATTATGAAAGAAAAGGACTTGTGGATTATTTTAATAACCGGAAAGTTGCGTTCTGGCACCTGCAGGGATATTTCAAAGAGTACCTACAGCGTGCATATTTCTGGAATTATCTGTTGAACAGAAGGATCAGGATTCGTAATATTCTCGAGCAATCAGATCAATCGTATGTCAGGAAAATTGAAAATTCCTTCCTGCACTGGATCGGTTCACCCTTTACCCACAGATATTCGCGTCTGGACCTCTGCCGGTTTTTTTTTGAGACACGGGATTTTCATAATGTATTCAACAAACAAACATTCTGGCTAGACCCAAATAATGATGACGATCTTAAAAAAATATCATATATCTAAATAACGGAATCCTAAATTTTATCTCAATTATCCCAATAGATCTTCCAGAATTAATTATAATCTGTATGTACGGGCAAATGTGAGTTTATAATATTATCATCGCATTTAAGAATATTTTTACAAGTGATCAAAATCTACATATGACAATACAAATATGGAATTCTTGATAGAATTGTATTGATCCAGATATCTTACGGCTCAAATTTCCACCCTTTAAGTTTCACAATGATATGCAGAGCGTCAAGCGCATGATAAAATCCATCACTGATAGCAAACGGGTTTTAGTCAACAATTTCAAACCCGTTTGACTTAACAATGGAAGCAAAAAATTCCGGTGAAAAACGATGCTCACAAAAAATTTTTCAAAATTTTTTCTCCATTTGGGATAAAAAAACAAGTTTTGAGTGTGTGAATGGATGCTTTATTTAACGAATCTTATTGAAACAGGGCACCGTAGTAATTCCGATTCCCCTGGTTTTAAAATACGAAAAATATCAGATAGTGCATGCGTTGGCCCATCTTCAAAATGTTCAACAACACCAGAGATAAAACCGCATTAGAGGAATTATCTTTAAATTGATGGCACAAAATATCTCCAGAAATGACATCCTGTTCTGGCCATATTCCTTTAACAGACTTAACTGTTATTTGTGAATATTTGATCCCTAACAATTATATCCCAAATTTTCAAGTTTATACCCACCGCACCCATCCGCATCCGGATTCGATCCTCTTTTTGGATATACTGTTGGATAAATGGAGGCAACTCTTTTTTACACACGAGGCCAGCAAATCCAAAATCTTATTTTTTTCCATTCGAACCTTATTGTCGTATGATCCTCATTCATTGTTTACCCGTTTTTGAAGAACCGGCGTCCAGCTGTGATGCATCATGGTAAAGTGAAAACCATTTTTTTCAGCGGCAGTTAGACAATTTTCCAATATATCTCCATGAACATCTTTTACGTACTTATAAGGATCTTCACGGGGAACAAAATGATCAAAAAACGCCGGATGGGCCTTTTTCAATTCATCAAGGAGCTCCGGATAACTCTCTGTTACGGAATTGCTCCAGAACAGCGTGTCATCAGGAGCCCTCCCGTCAAATCCCCACAAGAATATATTGTTGGATAACGTGCATCCCACGGGAAGCAAAAGGAGTGGTAGGACATTATCCAGCCCGGGTAACGTAAACGTGACTGTCAAATCTTGGTCGAGCTGGTTACGGGATCTTACGGGAATGGGGATGAGCCGTTCTGAAAATTCATTCAATTCCCTTTGGATGATCGGATCAAACAAATCAGGATACAAGAAGTAAGTATCAGTTTCAGCCAATCTGAGTGCCAAATCCTGACGGAATGTTTTCGCAAATGAGGTATGCCCGAAATGATATATCGCATCCCCTGCAACGATAAAATGAGGGTCGATGTGATTCCAGAGTGATTTATTTCTCACAATTGTATTGCATACAACCCGGTACCCATCAGACCAATCCCGCGTATCTGCCTTACCCAGTGACGGGCCAGTGCCAAAAAGATAACATTTTGATAATTTCTCTTTTTTCAGCAGTTCTATACGCTTTGAAAATATCTTTTTTGTTAGAACTGGATCCATGCTCTTTCCCGAACAGAGGACTGCCAGATCGGACCATACCCAACCATCTGCATGATTTGTATGTGAATCGATATTGAAAATCCCGGCGCGTATTCCATCCATGCGTGGATTGATGAGATGAGTACATCCTGACAATAATACCGGTTTCCTACTGAAATAAGCCCAGAATGAGGATGATGTCGCAAGAGACGTACCCGGACAGTAAAATATCAGTCGGTTTTTGATATCACTTTCATCTTCTGGTGAAAGATTACTCCCGACAAGCAGAATATTTTTTTTATTCAGATTGGCCTTTTGCCAAGCTAAAAAAATATTATTTATCGAATGGATTTTTTTTCTTATCATGAAATCTTCAATCCCTCTAAAGAATAACATTCATTCTGTGCTGAGCTGTGCCAAGGCTCCGCCATCGGCAATAATCCGCTGTCCGGTAATAAATGAAGCCTGGTCACCGGCCAGGAAATAAATTATGCGGGCAATTTCCTCAGGTTCTCCGACCCGACCAAGGGCATGCTTTTTACCAAGGGCGAGTAGTCCTTCAACGGTTGTATCTCCTTTGATATGTCCACGTGATAAACCTGCTCTTAACATATCTGTATCGATAGCGCCGGGCAGGACGGCATTCACCCGGATGTTACGAGGGGCCAGTTCAAGGGAAAGGGCACGAGTGAATGCATCAACCGCACCTTTACTCGCTGCATAAGCAGCAATATTCTGCGAGGTGGCGACGGCATGTACCGAGGAGATATTGACGATGGCACCGCCTTTATTCTCAAACAGTGGGACCAGTGAGCGGACCGACAGGAAAACCGACCGGAGGTTGGTTGCCATGATCTCGTCCCATTCCTCAACGGTTGTATCCATGACCGGTTTGCAGATCTGGATTGCGGCATTATTGACCAGTGCATCGATATGACCCTCATGGTCGTGAATTTCCCGGTTTATTTCTTCCCATCCGGTTTCTTCGGATACATCTGCCTGGATGAAATGATCAACACCGGGAGCTCTGGTTTTTTTCCGTTTGCCGATGCCGATCACATGCCAGCTGTTTTTAGAAAACTGTTCAGCAGTGGCATTGCCGATCCCCCGCTGGACCCCGGTGATTACCACGACGGGTTTCACGATTTTTCTCCCAAGACCAGACCTTCTATAAGGTTATTGATCGCCATTTCATTTACTCTCTCCACGGCCTCTTTTGTATTGGAACTGTTATGGCACCCGAAGATGCAGGAATTAAATGTCCTGAGCGGGCTGTTGTCCGGTAACGGCTCCTGTTCAAACACATCGAGAGCTGCGCCGGCAACAATTCCTTTCTGCAGTGCATCAGCCAGCGCTGCTTCATCGATGAGCCCACCCCGCGATGTATTGATAATAAAAACACCGGGTTTCATTTTCAAAAACGTTTCATGGTTCAAGAGGTGGTGGTTCTTTTGTGTCAGGTTGCAGTTCAGGGAAATAAAGTCTGACGACGAAATGAGTTCATCAAGACTGACCATGTGTGTCTTGGTTTCCTGCATGAACTGCTGTGGCGGGGAATATACATCATACCCCATGATATTCATCCGCAATGCTGCAGCCCGTCGGCATACCTCACGACCGATATTTCCTACGCCAATAACTCCGAGTGTCTTGCCCGCAAGGGATATTCCCGGCACCTGCGTGGCATTCCATTCCCCGGATCTCACTCTGCGATCGATCGTGTGAAGCCTGCGGGAAAGAAGTATGAGATACCCAGTTACGACATCGGCAACTTCATCGGAAAATACGCCCGGCGTATTTTTTACACAAATCCCCCGGCGAGTCGCTTCTGCAAGGTCAATCCCGTCTATGCCGACACCCCATTTCGAGATAACTTTCAGTTTTTTTGCATGCTTCAGAACGGTTGCGGTGAACTCGTCATCCCCCGCAATAACACCATCGAACCGGTCAATGATACGTAATAGATCGACCTCGCACAACTGCTGATCGATCGGGGGGGTTTCAATGGAAATATTGTTCTTTCGGAATACCGGGAGATAGCGATCGATCTGCCGCTGCAGGTGTAGGCAAGAGATCAGCACATGTCGAGTCATTGTCTTGCCCCGTGCAGATTGTACAGGATTTCTGCAACCCGGAAATCCGATTCCTCATCGATGTCCCATGCTTCTTCCGGATCAATCTCAAACATCATCGGCCGCTCACCGATCCGGTTGTGCCGGGTTTCAAGGGTCTTACCCGTGAAAATATACATGCAGGAGTTTTCCTCAAATACCGGTTGCAGGTCCTGAGTTCGAAGCAGGATTGCGGGGTCGTGGTTGATCGGTCGTCCGTGTTCATCCCACAACCGGGTTTGGAGTCGGGTCACGCTGAAGAGGGAGTCATATTCTTGATAGTGGTCATGCAGTTTTTGTATGGCACACGATATGGTCGCCGATCTGAGAAGAGGGTTTGTACTGTGGGTCTGAAGGTAAAAATCCGCAGGGTATTGCTGTATGTCGTGGAGGAGGATATCATTCATTGGGACCATCCCCCCCCGCAGTGCCTCCGGCCGCTCGATCACATCAACTGATGGAAAGGATTTTTCGACATCCTGCTTGATTGTCGGGCTGTCGGTATCGATTACCACTTTACTGATCTCACTGCATTTCAACAGGTTCGCTATTATATGGTGAAATAATGGTTTGCCGGCAAATAGCCGGTAGTTTTTGCCGGGGACGCGCTCGCTGGTGTGTCGCATCGGGACAAATGCAACCATAGGGTATTTCATATATTTTCTCCTGCGTTGATAGGACATACAACCGCCCGGGCCGGTGCACCTTCGGAACCGGTAATATTCAGAGGTAGACAGATTACGTGATACTGGCCCGGGCCGACTGCCGTAAGGTCAAGACCTTCAACAATGATTACTCCGGCACCCAATAAAATGGTGTGGGTTTTTGGCCCGTCATCAAAACACTGAATCGAGAGGTAATCGATACCGACAAGACAAATCCCACGACTCACTATCCATTCAGCTGCATCCGGTTTGATGCCAACGAATGTTTTTACAAAGTGGTTTCCTGCCGTTTTCCAGAGCATAGAATTGGATGTTTTAATCAGAAGTCGTTTTACATCATGGGGGATTTCCGAACGCTCCAGTAATACCTTTGTAATATTTGGTGCGTCACCAACATCGATAATCGTCGCCATCCCAATCAGGAGGTCGAGTGGCAAATCGTTAATCGTTGTTCCGTTCGGAAGGTGATGAGCCGGTGCATCAATATGGGTGCCTGCATGGACATCGCAGGAAATGACGGAATTGCGAATCCCGGAACCTTCTTCTTCAGTTTGTATCCGGGAGAAACCAATGCTTCCCGGCCAATGAGGAACATCCTGCGAGAGGGGAACTGAGATATCGATATATTTCATAGTAAACCTATTTCCTCAGATTTGAATAATCGATATGTTCACGGGTCTGCGTATCCGATGATATTTCCGAACCGGAAAAGGTTTTCGGATAATAGAAAGTACGCCTCAGCTGGGTCGTCAATCCTTCCTTACTTGAGAACCCCTTGTATGTTCCCCAGAACTGCATGAACCGGAATGTCACGATCGGTTTGAAATTTTTTAAAAAAACATGCTCTTTGATTGCTGCCGATGAATCCGATAGCATGTTCCGGAAAAAAAGATGGAAAAAATCCCAGAGGGAAAAAGACTGGCTGGGAAAAATCGATTTCAGAGCCATAGCTTCCCTCCGGTAACGGTTCTTTACCTGCCCTGGTGTTTCATTATGGACATGAACGATCTCTGCTTTGGCAGAGTATGCGATCAGGTACCCTTTTTCAAGCGCCTGTTTTGCCCAAGAGAGATCTTCGAGACCCGTGATATCCTCATTATATGATATTTCATTCCGCAGGGATTTACGGATCGCCGCGTTTGCATTATTGCAGAAAGGATCCTTTTTACAGAAATCAGACTGGGGCGGGAACCATGCAGAAAAAACCCTGTGTTCTGAAAATTGTGTGGTCAAATCGCCAATCTGCCGGCCATAAGATAATGCCACACGTGGATCCTTGAACGGTTCAGTAAGGCATTTCAGCCAGTCATTATACACGGGATAGCAATGGGCGCTGATAAACACCAGGAATTCTCCTGATGCTTCCCGGCAGCCGCGGTTGAGAGCCCGGCCAAATGAAAATTCTTCCGGGGAGATATAGACAATCTTTACCGGATATTGAGAGGCAATAGAGAGTGTTGCGTCGGTGGATCCGGAATCAACGAGAATAATCTCATAATCTGTTTCAGTCTGTCGGGAGATTCCGGTAAGTAAGCGGGCAATGTGCAGTTCTTCGTTAAAGCAGCGGATGATTATGGAAAATTTTACCTCTTCGCTCATTTTGTCAGATCTCTCGAATTCAGCATATGGGAATCTATAGCAAGTTACCAAATATTTCCTGATAACGGACGTTTCCTTTATATTTTTTTATAAGTCCGAAATATAATGGAATTTTCAGGGCATATCCCAATTTGGATTTTCTCGATTGTCTTTTCATTTCAATTTTAAGTCGATCGGTGATTAATCTTTCAGGATAATGATATTTAATAAAATCCAGTAAATCAGATGAACTTTCAGATCTTGGAATTAAACTGGTTAAGAGATTAATATAATTTGGGACATTTTTATTAAAAACTTCAATATCTATAAAGGCGCCCATATGATTCAGATGTGTCCGGTAATTCCATAATATCTGATTTGTTGATACGACCCCCTCACCAAAAAAAGATAATCTGAACCAAAAATAATCATCAGAATATAACGCACCGGGGAAACCAACATCTTCAAAACCGTTAATTTCTTTCATATTTTCTGTTTTACACAAAAAACCCGGTAAAAATTGTGGTGAGTTGGTCTGTATCCTATTTTCAATAAATTTTATTGGTGATACAAATTCAGGAAATTGCGAATATTCCCACAGTATGTTGTTATCTATATCGACACTCCTTAATCCACATCTCCATAAGGATGCATTAGGATACTCTTTACTTAAATTCATCAATTCTTCAATATAACTTGGTTCTAAAATATCATCATCTGAAACAAAAGTAAAATATTCTCCTTTTGCGCTGTTTATACAATAATTCCAGTTATCAATAGCAGAAATCGTACAAGATTGGCTGTGATACTGAATGCGGTTATCATTAATTCCTTTAACAATTTCTTCAGTATTATCGGATGATGCGTTATTGGAAATGACTATTTCAAAATTCTGGTACGTTTGAGATAAACAACTTTCAAGACAATCTGAAAGTAATTTTGCTCGATTTAGTGTTGGAACACCAATCGTTACTTTTGGAAGATTTGGATTATTATCCATTATTGCAGTTCCTTCATAATGTCAAGTGTCTCTGCAGCGATCTTTCCACTTAAAAACGCTTGATCACTCCATAAATATGCCCATTCACCAAACCTTCCGCAATATACTATGTTATTTTCATCTAGAAACTCGCGGATAATTTTCACAGATTTTGTCCGGGCTTTATCATAGATGACATAGCCATATTCTATGTTAAAATTACCCATAAGATGAATTTTTTCTCCTTCAATTTTTTCTGTTTGAGACAGACAATGAATCACCTCTTCGGTGAGTGCTTCAATTCCCTTTGGTAATGGTTTATCTTTTGAATAGGGGATTTCAACTTGTATTGTATCAGAATCTGGCGGAGAATTGAGATCAGAAAACCTCGACATATAAAAAATCCTGGAGTAGGGTATATCTTCGTCGTAATAATAATTCCATTGTGAATGGGATGAACCACTTTTTTTGTTAATTGAAAAATTTAACATGAGTAATGAAGTCCATCTTAAATTGTTTTTCGCCCGGGTAATCCTCTCCGGAACATCTCTTATACAGTTGATAAGTTCGGGCAAAGGAATTGTCGAGATAAGCCGATCGTATTGGATTCGGTCACCAGTATTCAATCGTATTTCCTTTTTTGCAGGGTCGATCAATTCCGGATATACATTATATCGTATTGTCAAATCCTGCGCGAGCAGTCTTAAAAATGAATTATATCCTCCCTGTTTCGGATAGCGGAAACTGGTCACATAATGTGAATTTTCCCTCTGAATACCAAATGCACTATCCAGGATAGTGTCTAGATCCGGCCGATGAAGGCGATTGCCGATCCAGTCTATTGTTAATTTTTCGGAGTTAACAGTCCAGAATTTTTTTGTATAGACATCCGTGAAGTTTTCTGCAAAATAATCCCCAAACTGGTGATGGCACCAGTCATGATAATTATTAATTTTTGTGTTTTTCCTGCAGTATGCCTTGATAAAATCAATCAGTATCTCCTTTCGGATTTCTTCTGGGAGGAATGATAAATGATCCTGGGGTTGGTGGGGAATCCAGAATCCGTGCCAGTAATTGCACGGGGCTGCTTCGTGTTCGATAAATTTCCCATCAACGGATTTTTGAAAAATGGTTTTTACATAATCATCGTTGGTAAAAGAAACATGAACACCGTAATCAAATAGTGCGTTATTTATTACGATAGATCGACAAAGCCCGCCGTATTCATTTTCTTTTTCCAATATAATTGATTTGATTCCTCTTTGTTTCAAATGGTAAGCTGCACTCAAACCCGAGATTCCTGCACCCAAAATTATAATGGTCATGTCAGCAGTTTCTCTATCGGCGATTTTTGGGTTTAGTTCCGATTTCTATCATAGGTTTTAGCTTATACCCGGTTTCTTCTCTCAACCGAGTGCCCATCCCACCATAAAGAATTATAACTTGCATCCGATTCCCTCTTTTGTTCATCCATACGACCATTCTGATTGTGGGCGCATCCCTAACGTTCGTCGGGACGCCCAGATCGACTTTGATTGTAAAGGACTGATCTCAAATTGTAATACATTATCGACCCAGTCCAACATCTGTTGATTACTTCTTGCGCCAAGACGTAAAAAATAGCGACCAGGTGCAAGCGATGGATGCGGGACTGTAACAATGATTTGTCCTACCTCAGCCGGTTTTAAATCAATGATGAATCCTGAATCTTCTCCTTCGCAGGTAAAAACACATACGCCATCAAGTGAATATATCCCAAATCCGGGGCATATTCCAGTTCCGCCATTCTGACTTAAAAATTTCAGAGTAATACTCAATGGATCCCACATATGAAGAATTCCATTCTTCATGGTTATCGAAACAAATGTGTATTTAAATCGAATTCCTTCATCTTTACGTCGTGGAAATGCAGATATATCCCGGGCGGTAATATCTTCAAAATCAGGATTTCTCAAATATTTTTCAATAACGCCGGATATTTGACCTTGACCGAAAATTCTCCCATTTTCAAGAAGCAGTCCATTTTCACACAGATTTTGAACAGCTATCATACTATGGCTCACAAACAACACAGTCCTCCCCTCTTTAGCCGCCACATCCCCCATCTTCCCAAGGCATTTCTTCTGGAACTGTGCATCACCGACCGCCAGCACCTCATCCACCAGCAAAATTTCGGTATCCATGTGCGCCGCCACCGCAAACGCGAGCCGGACGTACATCCCGCTTGAATACCGCTTCACCGGCGTGTCAACGAACTTCTCAATCTCGGAGAACTTGATAATCTCATCTAACTTTGCTTCAATCTCCCGGCGTTTCATTCCAAGGATCGAACCGGATAAAAAAATATTCTCCCGCCCGGTCAGTTCCGGGTGGAACCCGGTTCCCACTTCAAGCAACGATCCAACCCGGCCATAGAGCTCGACCGTCCCTTCCGTTGGGGTAGTAATCCGGGATAAAATTTTCAATAGTGTCGATTTGCCGGCCCCATTTCTTCCGATGATGCCAACAACTTCCCCCTGCTCCACATCAAATGAAACATCCTTCAGTGCCCAGAAGTCCGAAGACTCGTCCGATCTCCAGTGACGGAATGGTGACCTGATAGAATTCACAATCGTATCCCGTAACGTGGAATACTTCTCGGTCGGGCCACCCAGTCGGTACTTCTTGCCGAGGTTGCGGACGCGGATGGCAGGATGATCGGAAGACATGATGCTTTCAGTTCTAGTATTGGTATATTGGATACCTGAATTAAAATATCATCTTCAAAGAATATAGGAAAATCTGGAAGTGTGTAGGATTCGCCCTTCGATCTTCGGTAATCTGGCAGTAATTTTCCGAACAGGTTTTAATTTAGCACGTTAATTGACCGGACAATTTCCCTTCAGGTGATGATGAATTCTCTCTGCCCGCGATCAATATTCAAAATTCTTCTTTTTCCCTACCGCCACAACACAAATGATCAACTGATCCTGCATAATCCGGAATGTTGCACGGTATTCCCCAACCCTGATCCGGTACCGTGGCTTGTCGGCGGGGCATCCTTTTACTTTCTTTATATCCTGGCGATGAAATGGATCAGCAGCATAATTCCCAAGAGCAATGGCAATCCTCATGCGTGCGCTCTTGGGTAATGCAATAAATTTTTTTTCGGCGGTGTGAGTGAATTTAATCCGGTAGGTCATTATTCCACCGGGAGCTTGATCGCCTTATCCTCACCAATGTCCTTCATGATATCCCGAATGTTTCGGACGCGACCGGCTTTGATATCGTTCTCGCTCGCTTTGATATCATCAAGCTCTTCAGCAGAGAGAGGTTCATCATCGTACGCAGCATCAGCCAGCCGATCGATGAGTTCATCATAGGTCTCCCGTGGATGGAGTTTCAGGCCATTCAGTTTCTCTTTTGTCTCCGATCTGACCTGAACTGTCGTCATAGTCATAAATAATTATAGTTCGTTATAGGCAATTATAGTTTATGGAGGCAAACTTATTTCATTGGATAGAATAATTTCCTGCATCCGTATAGTCGGCCTGATAATTTTGCAGGTGAATATAGAAAACCGAAATTATCTATCCGCCCGGATACAGTTTAATGCGTGGAGCAGGAGTTGAACCTGCGAACGCCTGCGCGACGGGACCCTAAATCCCGCTCCTTTGACCAGACTCGGATATCCACGCGAAACTCATGCACCGGGAACCCACCCGGCATCCGGCAGGACGCATCCCGGCATACAAAAACCGGAACCCTCTTGCCTGCCCTGAATATTCGCTGGTGAGCGATAAGAGCATATCGCCGGACAAATCCCCTATTGAAAAAAATTACATCTCTACCCGTGTCACGACCCCGTGGATCTTATCCGACGGAAGCTTGTAAAACTGCACCATGGACGGGGATAACTTCTTGAGAGTGGCAAAGATCCGCCAGACGATATGCGTGGTAGCGATATCCTCCATCCCATAGAAGATCGTCTTCTCATCGATCTCGGCCTCTTTTAAGATGTTGCCGATCTCGGCGATCTCCATATACCCGAGGTAGATCTCGAAGATGGAGAGCCCCGGGGTCAGCTCACGGGTCACGCCCCACGTAACCCCGAACGGCTGCTCGGTGCGGATGATGGAGATGATGATGTTATCCTCGTAGATGATGTTGTTCGTGAACATAATCCGCGGGATATACTGGGGGATTCTCCGGAAATCCCGGGCAAAGAAGAGGGCCGAGCCCGCGATATGGTTGACAGAATGGTATACCTCGTTGAACTTTGGCAGGAAGTCGTCGAGCGGAACCGGGCTTAAGGAATTGGCCAGTTTCTTCTGGCCGTTGACATAGATCAGGATGATGCAGAACGGGATGAACGCGATAAGGAGCGAGATATACCCGCCATAGGGGATCTTGTGGAAGGTCGCGAACAGGAACATGCAGTTGATCACCAGGATCCCGGCAGCAAGGATCGTCCGGACAATCTCCCCCCGGTAGAAGAGGATCATCGTAATGAGAATTCCGGTGATTGCCATATCCCCGCTGACGGCAAGCCCGTACGCGAGAGTGAGGTTGCTCGAGGTCCGGAAGATCAGAATCACGAGGAGGACCGCAAAGAGCAGCA
>Ga0172381_10004466_pt1 | contig 14483 bp, 20 predicted proteins | sample Leawel6488metaG_FD_119754 | JGI IMG/M metagenome (GOLD analysis project Ga0172381, IMG submission 119754) | Leachate microbial communities from a municipal landfill in Southern Ontario, Canada - Leachate well 64-88 metaG | ecosystem: Engineered > Solid waste > Landfill > Unclassified | place...
CGCCAGGGCAATCACAATTTTCAATGCACCATCAAGGATCAACGGCAGCATTTGAACGATAAACTGCACAATGCTCATGATCACTTGCACAATCGCTGGCATCAAAGTCGGGAGTGAGCTCATTAGACCCTGGATTATGGCCTGTAAAATTGAAATTCCTGATTGAGCAATTTGGGGAAGATTTTCAGCGATATCCGTGGCAATGGTCTGAACCAATTCCGTTGCCGCACCGATCTTCTCAGCACTCGAAAGAGATTCATCCCCAATGATTGAGCCCAACTTTCCCATGTACCCGCCGACTGTATCCACCACCGAGGCGATCCCCGGTGCAAAGATACCCGCTAATTGGTTGAGCACCCCTTCAGTGCTGCGTTTCATTTTTTGTATCGCATCATCCACGCCGCCGAGCGATTTGAGCTGTGACTCCGTCATCACGTAACCGCTGGCTTGTGCCTCATCCCCCAATTCACGCAGCGCATCCGTCCCCGCTACGATCAGTGGATTTAATTCCATCGCCGAACGGCCAAAAAGCTTCAGACTAACGGCGTCACGCTCGGCTGAATTTCCAATCCCACCTAATGCGCCAACTGTATCCATCCAAACTTCATTGGCTGAGCGCAAATTTCCAGTGCTGTCGGTAACATCCACACCCAATTGCGCAAACAATTGTGCCTGCTCGCTGGTGCCGTCCTTCGCTTCGCCCATGCTCATCGTCAGCCGGGAGAAGCTCCCCAGCATCGTTTCCAGTGGAACGTCCACCAACTCTGCGGCATATTTCATCCTCTGGATCTGATCTGTGGCCACGGAATATTTGTCGCTCATCTCCAGGATCTGATCCGCGTTGGCAGCCCCCTTGGCGGTCATGGCATAAATGGCAGCTCCTGTTCCGGCGAGAGCAGTCCCTGCAATGCTTACAGCCGTACTCGCCACATTGAATGCGGTTCCACCAATGGAGGCGACTTTCGAAAGGCTGTCCCCCAATCCACCGGCCTTTTTCTGTGCACCATCGATCCCCTTGTCAAATTCGCTCGGGTCCAATGTCAGCCCTGCAACCAGGTCGATTAATTTCATCTACATTCTCCGCCGAAAATATTCCTTCAAATCTCGAATAAACGGATCCTCTTCGTCCTGCTCCTCATCCGAGTCGTCCTCCGGCCACACAATCTTGGGGATGTAATCGCTGGGCTCCGAACCGATCTCATCCTCTTTTTTGAAAAGATTGTCGATCCGGCTTGCCACAATTCCATGTCCCATCATTTCAGTTTCATAGCCCCAGGGTTCGAGCTGAAAAAAGCCCATCCACTCAGTTAAAAGCTGACTATCGATTTCTGTGAGTAGCACATCCACGTCTACTCTGCCGACTGCCTTCGCTAGTCTGAAGGCAAATCGGCGGGTTGGGCGTTTTTTAGTTTTTCAGCCGCTTTCTTGATCGCTTTTTCATCCAGTCCGCTGATCCGTGAAGCTGCTGTGGCCACGCGATCCAGGGCGATGCCGCTCTTCTTGCCCAGATCGGAGATCTCGGCGTCGCTGAAGAGACGGTTGCCGTTCTCGTCACAGATAGCCAGAGCGCATAACCTTGGCCGGTAAGCATCGATCTTCGGGATCGGTTGACCGTTCTGATAAATAACCAGGCTGGCCTCGAACTTATCCCGCTCTGTGCCATTCAAACAACGCACATAAACTTCGGCGTCTTCACCCCATTCCGGAACAGCGACCTTCTCAATTTTTTGATCCTTGGCCGCAAGGATCTGATCTTTCGTTAAAATTGGCATAAACGGATCACCTCCCTTCTATACAGATTCCGCGGTATCGCCTGTTGGCCCGCCGGTGGGTTCAATGCTGATCTTGCATTTCAGGTGCTTGTCCTTCTCGGCGATGCGTCCCAGTTTGACAACGTTCGCGAGGAAGGCAATCACTTCCTTGCCTTTTTTATCCTCGACGCTCATTTCAACCGGATCCTCGCTTTGATAGGCTGCCACCAGTGCATCATGCGTGGTCTCGTCGCGGTCCCATCCAACAGTGATCTCAAACGGATTCAGGCTGAAAAGCCCCGTCTTGATCCGTTCCTTGAATCCACCAGTTGAATCATGCGCGGTCATCTCATCGGTGATCGCCTCTTCCTCCGGGAAGGCATGATCTTCCACGTGCACGATCGCGGTCAACGTGCTGTTGACCTTGATCTTGATAATTGCTCCTTGTCCACCTTGTCTTGGCATTTGTTGCCTCCTTTTACGGCGTTATCAAAATTGAATAATCCTGGTTAGCCCAGTTCAAACCTGTTTCTTTGTCATCATCGAAATTCTCGCCTTCGATGTTGATCACTTCAACTTCCATCACCGAGGACCCGTGCCCCAATACACCCATGAAACCGTCCAGCGCAGTTTCCACCTTGGCTGCCAGGCTCTTAGCCACATCCAGGCTGGTCGCCCAGCTCACGATCTGCACCTTTGGCGTCTTGCTCAGAGCGGGTTCACCGTGCACTTTTTCATAAACCGTGTCTATCCGATTGACCGTGATCGCAGGCAAACTTTCACCATGCGGAATGCGTTTCGGGAACACCCGTCCGCCCACCACCGCAGCAATCGCCGTGCTGTAGATCAGGTGCTGGATCATAGCTTCTTCCGGATCAGTCGTTGCCATTGGCGTTCTCCTCGATAGCTTTTTTCAATACTGCACCTATCGCATTTTCAATTTCAGCTTGATGCTCATCCATCGCCGGGCGCAGGAACGGTCTCGGAGGGATTGTCACTGCTTTCGTCAGAACATAGATCACGGAATTGCTGCTGTCCATCAACACCCCGCCATTGCCACCTCCCACAAAATGCAGCGCCTCCGGATAATTCCGCGGGCTCCCCACCTTGCGCGCAGACGCGTTTTTGGGGATGGCCAAAAATTGCGCGCTGACCGGCTTGATCACGCCGCCCATCTCCTGGATCATCGCGTGGTTCGAATGGAACGCCAATGTTCCAACCGCTTTCCCGCCTTCGTCCTTCACCTCAATTGAGCGATTGGCAGCCAGTCCTCCGGTGGAAGCACTCGAAAATTTCTTCTCGATGTTGACCACCGCATTTCCTTCGATCACCCTGAGTCCAGCCTCAACCGCATCTTTTTTCGCTCCGCCTTTAACTGACTCGCCCAGTTTTTTCATCAGCGCAGTGAGCTCGTCCATATTTTTGATCGTGAAGGTCATTGGTTCAGCCATTTACACCTCCACCCTGTGCAGCAAAAGCCGGATCCCTGAGGGACCGCGTTGCACTGGTCCAACGATGAAAAAAATCAGCGCCGTTGCCAGCGTTTCACTAAACCGTTTTGTCACTTTAATCCGGTCACTCACAGTGATCACCGTCCCGATCGGCAGGCGTAGTGTGGCATCGTAGACCAAAGTCACCAATTGAGCTCCCCAGCGCATACTGCCCGGCCGCATGTCCAATCCGCATTTCGTAGGGACTGTCGCGTCCGTGAACGTTTCAATCTGTTCATTTAATCGGTTTGGCGTCTTGGTCGCATGTTGGATCACGCACTCATCAAACATGTGCGCTTCCTGCGTAGCCCTCATTCGTGCCAGATCAGTTGCCGCTAGGCTCATCAGATTCGTTCCCTTCCAAAGGCCACTTGATCAACTTGACCGTTTTCGCGCTTCGGCGTGAAAGATAGAACCGCGCCTGAGACATCGCCTGTGCGTATTTTTGAGAATCTGAATAATTACCGCCGTCCGCGCTGAAATCTGTGGTGGAGGTCAAAGTTCCTGCCTTCTCCTGCCAAATCTCCGCGGCTGCCGCGTTCAGATCGTAGGTATCCACCCAATATTCGTTTTCGGATCTTGTTTGAACACCATCCACCACCGTCCAGATCCACGGCTCCTGTCCGAACTCGTCCATCAGCGGATAGCGCTCAATGGCTGCCTCAATCAAGGCATCCGAATAAGTTGTGGTGGTGAGTTCTGCCACCATCCGTCTCACCTGTGCGATCTGATCAGCCGTTGCAGTCACTATCCACCTCGTTTCCTCGCGCTCCAGATGCGGTTATCCAGAGAGAGAAATTCCCAATCCTTTTTCAGGTTCAACTTCTTGTCGACAATTTTTTTGATCGACGGCCAGGTAGTGTAATCGTGAAAAGCGATCACCCCGCCCGGTTTCACGAACTTTCCCCAGCTTTCATAATCCGCTTTCACCTCCTCATACTGGTGGCCGCCATCGATAAAGAGCAGATCGATCTCCTGCGTCCAGACCTTGGCCAACTTCGTTGATTCGCACATGATCGGCACGATGTGCTTGAAAAGCCTCAGACTAAAAAGATTCCCTTTGAACCTCAAATACCCGCCTGGCGAATGATGCCTATCAGGTGTCCGTCCAACGCCGAGCATCCAAAGATCAACGCAATAGATCAGCACCTTCGATTTTGGTCTCAGCGCTGCCGCCATATAAGCTGCCGATCTTCCCTGGCACGACCCAATCTCCACGATCACACCATGGTCTGGCACCTGGCTGGCCAACTCGGCCAGTCGCTCACCCTCGTCCGCAGAAACTCCCGAGGTAGCCTTCAACGCGCCAATGGCATCATGTAATTGAGTTTTCATAGGTAACTCTCTAATCTCTCCACAAACAGTTTTGCATCGAACGGCTTCCCAATAAACAGGTCTCGCCAATCGGCGACTGGCTTGCTGCCCTTAATTGCCTTCCTGATCACGGCGTCTGTGTCATTACCGCTCAAAATGTCCAGTGGAAAACGTAAAAGGTCTTTATATTTGCTCCAGTTCTTCACGTACCCCAGCAATTCCTCACAATTTCCGCTGCTGGGCGGGATATTCTCTCCCATCATCAAGGTTGGCTTACCGCGCGCCACCGCCAGATACGCAAAGGTCTGATGCCCCACCACCAGGTCAGCCTGATCAATATCTGCTGTGGATTGATCCGCAGAGCCGCGGTAATACACCACACCGCTATCCTCGCGGCGTTCCAGTCCGTTCTCGCCCAGGTCATGCAGATACCGCACCACCAACCTGGCACCGTTTTTCTTGCACCAGGCATGGATCTTTTTAAAAGTGGCTACGTTGAGGTCCTTGTATACTTTCGAGAGCCAGCCATTATTGTTGGGGTGGATCGGACCGAACACCACGTTCTTTACCTCTTTCACAGGTTCGAAAGGTTTGATCTCACAGAAACTCCAGCCCACAACCTCGATTGGTCTCCCAATATCAAAAGCCTCCATCACTCGTTTACCACCTTCGGTATGCGTGAAGAGACACTTTACCTCGGGATGAACCTTGATGATCCCGTCATACTGCACCATCGGACGCGCTGCATGAGGATACAAAAACAAAGGGACTCCTCGCTCCACCAGCTCAAGCACACTCGGAGACCAGCCCACTCCACCCTTGCCTGAGTCCAGGCTGTATAGAGCAAACCTCACCGGAGATCTTGTGTAATTCGATTTGTGATATCCGACAGCTCTGAGAGCTTCAACAAAAGCTTGTTCTTTACCCTGGTGGGGTTGTAATGCGAAGAATCCCTTGAACATCATCATCAATCCTTTGTTTAACTTGATGCGGCCGGTTTCAGCACCGCGAACGGATAACGTGTCGCGCTGTTTGAATTGATCCGATTGACCGGGTTCGGCAGTTGCCATGCCAACCGCATATGGAACATCAATGCAGTCATATTTTGCTGTGCCAAGGCATACAGCAATGCACCGGTGGTTGGATCATAGATCGAGGCTTCAGTGAGGATTTTCATGGTCATATCCCGCCTGAAGGAATACACCAGCTTATTCCATGCGCCGGTGATCAACAGGCTCTTGCTGTCATCAATTGACCCATTCAATGGGAACTCGATCGGCGCGCCGTCCAGCGTATATCCTCCCGCGTTCTGCATGGATGCCATGAAGATCGGCCGCTCAAAATCATCCTTTACCCCGCGCAGTTTCCCGCGCAGAGAAAGCGCTCCGATGTGCGCAGTCGGGAAATATCCTTGTTTCTCAACAAGAGAGATCACACCGTTTTCTTCCAGGAGGTTGTCATACAGACTTGCCCCCAGGGTGACGGACATGCTCTTTGCCACCGCATCGGTATAGATCCCGTTCGGCCAGTTGGTAGGTTTGTTAGTCCCATAAAGAGCTGCCCCATCGATCACCAGACCAAAAGCTTCCGGTACGGCCTTCTTCACTTCACCCCAAACGTCGAACTTGGAATCCTCGAGATATTTATTCTCGATTGGCACGATGCAGGCGATCTCTTCTGCATAGAGTGTCTTGTCCGCCCATTCCATGTGAGTGGTGTCTTTGCGGCCTTTCTTTCCAGAGACGTCCTCCGGCTTGCCGGTTACAAAATACGCTGTTGGCAAAACGCTCAACACGGGCAGTTTTTCTGTCCCTGAGGGCATATCCTGCAGCCGCTTGCCAAGCTTCAAGACCGCGGATTGCTGCGGAATTTCTGAGATGATCTCGTTTGCGACGGTTTCTGGCACCAGTGATGCCACGTTTGTTCCTGAAATAAAAGCCATTGCGTAGTCCTCCGTTTCGGGGGTTCACCCCGTTCTAAAAATAGTTGTCAAGAAAGGTTGAAATGCCTTTCTACTTGTTATGTCCGGTAGCCTGGCGGAGAAATTCGTTCATATCCACCGGTGGCGTTGGATCCTCGGTCCCATTTCCCGCATTCGCATTCGGGATCAATGGACCGAACAACTCTGGCGCTTCCTTCTTGATCGCTTCCCAATCCGGATCACCATTCTTCTTGAAAAGGTCATACTGTAAGGCAGTCGCATATGCTGACTTCACGTTTCGGCAGCCGATCTCCGGCTTGATTGCCTGTTCCGCAAAATTGGCGCGTTTATCTGAAGCTTCAAGTTTCTTCAAGGTATCATTCAAAGAAACTTTCAATTCCGATCCCTTCGTGGCTTTTGAAAGTAAATCGTCTCGAATTTGCTTCGCAAGAGCATCGCGCTCGTCTCGAGTCGCTTGGACCGTGTTTTGTAGCCCTTTGGTATGTTCACCGTAAAGAGTCTTGATCTCATCTGGTTGCCCTTCCAAAAACTTTTCCCAGGTCTGCGCAGCCGCAGGTGGTGAGGTTGTCGTCGTTGTGTCACCTGGTTTTGGTTCAGTCGTTGTTGCTGTGGTTGTATTGTTCGTGGTTTCCATCTCGGATTCCTTTTCTGCAGCGTCTCGCTGCGCTAATTTGACTGTCATTGCGAGGGATTCTTTTCCCGAAGCAATCCCCAACCGATTTTCCTAATCACTAATTACTAATCACTATTCACTAATCACCCTCCCGCATTGAACCTTGGGGTTGATCCCCATTCCTCGCTATGGCTCTTGCTCACCAAAGAAGAAAGATCAAACCCTTCCTTCTGCCATTTCTCAAACAACTCCGGTCCCAGCTTTGCCTCTTGCTCATCCGCGCCAAGCCCCTTGAACCAATCCGCGCCTTTCTCCCATTGCGGAGCGCCCACCCCAATCACCTCAGGCACTGCCTGGCAATGTCCCCGCGGATGGTCATCCAGCTCGCTTTGCAGATCAAATTTTTCTCCATCCAAGAATAAGCATCCCAAACAAGCCCCAGCCTTCAGCACCAACCGCCTGAAGCCGGTCACCACGTTGGATTCCCGGTATTCCTGCGCGATCGCGCTGCGGTATGTCCTATTCGTCTCGGTGCTGGCAATCGTGATCGCCTTTTCCAGACCCATCCCCAATCCGTCCGCCATCTCAACTGCAATTTGACTTGACGATGCTCCACGTGCCACCCCATGCATCAAGGCGTCCGTCAAACCGTCCAGCGCCTCCGGGTACTCATTTTTGAGCAAGGAATTCAATGGCGCCCCGTTTCCCAAGAACCCGGCCATTGTTTCCACAGCTTCACGATTTAAGACTTTGAACTCAGGCGATATCTTCAGCGCATAACTGGCTCTAATCGAATCAGCAGCCGCTTGCACGCCAAACCACCCAAACTCCTTTTGAGCGTCGCTGATCGTCCCGACCAGGTAATCCCGGTTGTAACCCTTGATTGCTTCGGCCAAATTCCCCTTGAGGATCCGGTAGCGCTCTTCTCTCCAGATCATCTGCTGGGTGATCACCTTCCCGCTGGCTGCCTTTTGTGCCATCGTCAATTGCAATGCCGCGATATCCCCGTTCACCCGCCTCTCGATCATCATCCAGTGCTTGGCCATGTCCCGCAATACTTCCAGCTCGCGAGCCTTCATCGCCTCGCGATACTCACGCATCACGGTAACGACCCTGGGCTCGCTTAACCTCGAGATTTTGACATTACGCCTGATCAACATCGCCCGCGTCCTCTGAATCTTCAGTTACTCCCGGATCATTGTTCTGATCCAGCTTGTTCCTTGCTTCATCCAGCAAAGTTTTTGCCGTTGAGGCATTGGCTTTTTTCTCATCGGCTTTATCCTTGAGCATTTGCTCGATCTCGGCTTTTTCCCATCCTTGCTTGCGCAGCATCGTCACCAGTGGCACACCGGAGCTCGTACCAAAATTGATCGCCTGCAGCTCAGCCAGCGGTTGTTCGCTCTTTACCCGCCCCCAAATGGGAAGAATCTGATTCTTGGCCACTGCTTTGCCATTCAACTGCAATAAGAAAACAGCCAGTTCTTTCCATGTCGGATTGAACCGCTTGATGATCTTTTCAGCTTTCTTCACCAACGGCGCTTCCATCGCGATCAACGCATCCCCGCTGATCCCCGCGCCCACTTCAGAGAGATATTGCTTTGGCGTTCGTGTGATAATTGCTGCCGTGTTGGCCAACCCATCAATTGCGGCAGCGAACTTCGCTAAATCCTCACCCGCAAATTCCCCCACACCTGTAGACTGACCAACCCCATCACCGGCCGGGATCGTCCAAATCTCATTCGGATTATTCTTCAGCGCGGTCAGATCTGCATTTGAAACCACCCAGCGTTGCTTGAAAGCCCCAAACTCTGCCGCCACCATCATGTCAGCAAACAGTTTGTTGATCGCGTCCTGGATCGTGATGACGTTCCGCAGGGACCCGTTCCACCTAAAGTGGAAGATCGGCACCACTCCAAATGGATTGGCCGCGCTTTTCTTTTCTGTCTTAAATCCAGTTACCCCGCTTGGCAGATCAGCACTATTTGAAACGTAATACTCCAGCCTGTCCGGATAATACAGCGTGATATGCCAGCGGTCCTTTTCCTGGAAAATCTTCGCTCCAAAATCCTTGATCTTTGGGGAGCTTTGCTTATAGAAAAGATGGCACATCAGCGGAGAATTTCGATAGACCTCAATCTCACCGGCTATATTTTTCCAGACGATCACATAACTTTCACCGGCAATCAGCGCATCCTTATGCACGTCATCCGCATCAACCTCAAGATCACTGCCAGACCAAATATTATCCAGCTCGTCATCTGCCCCTTTATCCTTATTGACGTCGAACCCTTTCAACACCAGGCGGTCCAGCGTCGCATCCACCACCACGCTGCACCAGTTTTGCTCGAACCGAGCGAACGTATCCCCAAACGCAGCTTTTAAACGCGCTGCGCTATAAACGAGAGGTTGATCCCCCTCGTAATAATTGAATAACTGCTGATAGCGCAGTTGCTTTTTTTGGAACTCTTTGAGTGCTCTCTCAAGATCTGTCATCCTTGGTGGCTCCCTGCCTTTTTCTTTTCGCCGCTGCCATATTTCGCATACATAAAGGGACCTCCGCTCACCGTATCCACAATGTCATCGTGTCTCCCGAACGGAAAATCCAGCAACTCCCTGATCGCCGTCTGATTCCACGCGCCCCTCACCAGCCATAAATGCCCGCCCTTTGACCTAACGCTCACATTGGTCGCCCGGTCCTCTTTTGATTCATTCGGGACAATCTTCACCATTGCCACTGCGGCCAACAATGGATCCTTGCGGAACTCATTGAAGACCAGCGTTTGAAAAGCTACAGATTCGATCCCCCAGATCACTCGCTTGTTTCGCGGATCACGCATTTCCATTTTCAAGAGCATCATGAACCGGTTCAGATCTCGTTCATGCACCAAATCCCGATAAATATAATCACCCGTTTTCGGGTCCATCGTAAAAGGCATCACCGCGTTCAGATCAGATTTCTTGCTGTTTCCCAAAGCCAGATCAACATACGCGCACCAGGTTACGTTTTCCGGCACCGCAGCCGGTTCCATGATCTTGATATCACTCTCGTCAAAAAATCCACCGCTGAACGCACGTGGCAGTTGCTGATCCAGCGCCGCAAAGAAGAAAGGACTTACCTTGCTCTTCTTTTGTTCAACCACTTCCAGCGGGAACTTCCATGGCCAAAGTGCTTCACCCGGCTTCCGTCCCAGTTGATCTCCAACAACCTTGATGCTTTTCTCCAATCCCGTTGCTTCATACCGCTCATACAACGGGATATAAATTCCACGCAAAAGATTTTCTGTAAAATCGTCCATCGTTTTTGGATACTCATCCTCTTGCAAAGCCAGTGCAGGAAGGAACACAACCTCCCATTGCTCTGCGTCCGGATCAGTTCCACCCATCAACTTAAGCAATTGCCCCACTAGGTCATTAGGGTTCCACCTGGTTTGAACAATGATCACCGCCGAGCCCTTTTCCAACCGTTGCAAAGCCACAGATTGATACCAATCCATCACCTTGCGTTGATGGTCCTCACTCCGCGCCTCTTCGGCATCCTTGGTTGGATCATCGATCACCAACAAATGCGCGCCCTTACCGGATAGACCACCGCCGATACCTCGGCTCACCACCCCGCCCCGGTTTGGCTCGGCCAGATCCCAATCGCTTTTTGAGGCAGAATCATCCGAGATCTCCACCGGAGTGTCCATCACACTCTTATGTCCAAAAATGGCGGCGAACCTGTCACCCATCACATAATTTCTGATCTGGCGGCTGTGCCCGTCAGATAACGATGCTGCATAAGAGGTTACTGCGATCCTCTTGTCCGGATTCTTTCCCAGCACCCACGTCGGGAACAGCCTCGCCACGTCCTCTGATTTTCCATACCGTGGAGGTTCGCAAACGATCAACCGCCCAATTCCTTGCTCACCCTCTGTCCGAATGTAAAGCTCAACCTCTTCCAGTTTTGCAGCCAGTAAAAGATTGTGCCTTGCACGCTGATACCATGGAGCCATGTAATCCCGAAAATCCGCATACTTCCTGCGCGCCAATTCTCGCCTGGCGCGTTCAACCAACGCCATCTGTGGCGTAATTTGCTTTGCTCGCGGAGTTGTTATGGCGATGCTCATTGACCCGTCCCTCCCCGCTTGATGATCTCGTCCAGTTCAGCATCCGATTTATCCAGAGGATCAGAAACCTCGCGTTTTTGATCAATCTTCAAATGAGGTACATAATCCCCCGTCAGCGTCAAGGCCGTCTTCCGGTCCTGCGCCCCCTTGCTTGACGGATTGCTCGCGCTCGTTGCCAACGCTTCAAAAATATCCCGCCTGTGAGAAAGGAGTGGCATCGCCTGCATGATCCCGATCATTTCATCGATCGCCGGGTTCTTGCTTCTCCACTCGCTGATCTGCCGGTCGCTGGTCAGACCCAAAACCTCGTTGGCCAGCTCCTCCTGCGTTTTCGGCCATCGCCCGATCTTCGGGCTTCCCGCCCACGCGATATAAACCGCCACCCGCCACGGCCATCCCCGATCCAACAATAAAAAGAAATCCTCCGCCCATTCATACAATTTCGTTGGTCTTTCCGGAGGAACGGCTTTTTTCTTTTCGGAATCATTAAGTAAAGCTAATTTGATCTTGTATTCTTTTTGATCCCGTTCGTATCCTTCCAGCGCTTCAACATCAGCCTTGAACCTGATCTTCAGCGCCCCCAGCATCGATTCAGATTTGCGCTTCGCCTCAGCCGGAGAAATAACGCCATCACCCTCCACCTCTTCCAGATTGAGATCGAGTGCCAATTGCGCAATATTTTGCCCGCTGAGAGTTTTCAGATCAAACGCCATAACGATCCTTTACTTAAATAAAAGCGAAGCCTGTCCAGTAATCAGACTCCAAATAAGAACAACGATAGAAGTCCCCAAAATTCCAGCAATCCAAATTACAGCTCTCATGGCCGGAGCCAACTTTTCCAATTCACGTATCCGAACTTCATGATCATTGACGGATTTGGCTACGCTATCATTTTTCACGTCTTCCCTCTCCAATGCCTGAATTCGTAGATCCAAACGATCAATTTTTTCCTCGATTCGCTTTACAGCTTCGAGATAAACTTTTTCTGCGGTCCCGGCCATGGCTATTCACCTATCCCTTTATCCGGCACCCTCATCAGGCTTATTGCCGTAACTGTCGTACACGCCGGTTGCGATCAACCCAATACCCAGCCCAAACAGGACCGCAAGGAACCAGTCCAACGCATTGATCGGAGGTGTCAGCAAAACTTTATAAGTACCTCCAATCCCTACGCCTAATAGAAACGCGATGACAGTCAGCCATTTACCCCGCGCTCCTAATTTTTTTGCATAAGTCACCAGGCCGGTAACAAACCACATCAACGCACCGGCACCGATCACCAGCTCCGCGATCAACTCAATCGGTCCTGTCGTTGCCGCTTCCTGGGCAACCGCAGCCTGCTGAGGTAACGCCAGCACCTCCGGTGCCTTTGCGGCAACGGGAGTCACCATCACCGCGATCAGCAAGAAAACGATCAACATCAATCCAAGAAAACTGTTTTTCTTCATAATTGCCGCCCTCCTGAGCGGTGAGCTGTTTTTGCGAATCCTGCGATACCGCGTAGCGGATGAGCAAGGATTCCTTTCTTATCAACCAACCGGTTAAAGCAAAAAAGCGACCTCCAAAGACATTAAGTCTTTGGAAGTCGCTCATCTCTTCCGGTGATCGATAAGATACCTCGATCTGCACTTAATAGTATAGCACGTTAATTCTACGCTGTCAATCGGTTAATTCAATCAGCAGATTGAATCAAAACATTTCACCTGGTCTTCTTTTTGAATATAGTGACTCATCAACCTTTCCAACGCTGCCTGATTCGGAGCCCAGGTTCGCATCTCTTCGCACACACTGCAGCGGATGTCCGTTGCGCTCTCGATTACCGCGATCACATCCACCTCGGCCGGGTTTATGTTTTTTGAGTCCACCGCGTTTCGATACAAGATCAGGCGGTCCGCGCCCTGGCTCACTCGTTGGATAATCCCCAGTCCGTGCCCATTCTTGCATCTCCAGATCTGTAATTCATCCGCCATAGCGGGCTCCTTTCCGCGTACCCTGGGCGGTCGCTCTTTGACCGACCACGGGTGAATTCACCTCCGGCATCTCCCAATTCCACAACCCCAGCATCCCCTTGGCGCTGATCGGCTCCGGCAACATCTCCACCTCGTCCAGGATCCACGCAAACCGACCCGGCGTATAATCCCCAAACTCCAATTCTGGGTAACCTGGTGGAATGCACACATTCTTAAATGCGCTAGTCAGTGGAGGAAATAATGAGATTACGGACGCCCAATATTTCAATTTATTTGATCCATCCAATGGCACTTGAATACAATCAACCAACCTACAAACCGCAATCACCTGTCCAAACGGAAAGCGATTGATCACATCCCCAAATACATCAGAAAATGGATGCTCAGCGATCAACTTCATGTTTTTATGATTCATCCCCGCGTGAATCGCCAAAGGACCGCGGTACTTCGTTGACCATGATCTTGTCTCGATCTTCTTTTTACCCATCGCCACCAAACTCGCCCACGGCTGATACAACGTAATTGCTTTCATACTCAATTCTCCTATCCTGGGTTTCCCACAACCACAAATCGTTCCGGCACCCAATCGCCGGTTCTCAATTCCAACATCATATGATCATCCCCTTCGCCCACCTCTATCACTGTTTGAGCTTTAGCGGGTAACCGCCTCACCCACGACGCGGACGGCATACACCCGAAACTCCGCTTATGCACCGTGGCTGCCACATCCGCGCTGAAGGAAATAGATTCGCCCTTATCGATATACCAAAGGATCCCGTACCTGATTGGGCAATCTTTGATCTTCGAGAAATCCACTGCCCCGCGTTCCTTCCAATTCACATACAGGTGATACAACTTCAACCCTTCCGGGTCCTCGATCCAATCAAACATCGTTACTGATTCCTGGCTCACATCCGGCACCAGCGTCTTCGCGGCAGCATCCTCATCCACCGGCCTCCCGAAGCGGATAACCTCCACCCGGTGCAGCCCGGTCCAGAAAATCAAATCGCTGATCACCTTCTCATCTTCAGGCATCAACCACATCCTCATACGGAATGAGAATACATGGATACCTGTTGAATTTTGCATAGAATCGATCAGGATCACAGGTGAATTGAACTTTTTTCGCGTTTTTCGTGTGGTTCGTGGTTAACAAATTGACCTTTTCCAAATCCTTCAAATACCACCACCCATCCTTATTCGCCGTGATCAACCACGCCAGGCGTTTATCCGCATCAATCTTTTCGATCCTGCCGGTGATATCCCTCCCGATCACTTGCACCTGATCCCCCCG
>Ga0172381_10004467_pt1 | contig 14481 bp, 9 predicted proteins | sample Leawel6488metaG_FD_119754 | JGI IMG/M metagenome (GOLD analysis project Ga0172381, IMG submission 119754) | Leachate microbial communities from a municipal landfill in Southern Ontario, Canada - Leachate well 64-88 metaG | ecosystem: Engineered > Solid waste > Landfill > Unclassified | place...
ATTGCCACAAATATTTCATGCATAGCCCACACGAATGATTTTTATTCTATGACTAATTACCCAGTTGACACAGAGAGTCCTGAGTTTAAGCAAGCCGTGCAGGATGAAATTGAAAGATTAAAGAGGTAACAAGTAAATTGAAAGTGAGACGCATGAAACGGCCAACAGAACAGAACTACATTGACGGCATGAAGCGACTACTCAAGATGCGCGGCAAGCTAGAGGATAAGCGGTTTCTGGCTGATGCGCTCGTCTGCGAGTTCCTCAACGCGCATGGGCATTGCGAGTTGGTGAAGTGGTTCAAGAAAGTGAAGGAGGTTAAATGACAACAGAGCCGACAGACGATCTGAAAGAATTGCGGGATATGAACAAGAATCTGCGCAATCAAGTCGAGGCTATTATCACGGGACAAATCATTCAAAACATACTGTTAATGATAGGTTTCGGGGCAATCCTGATTATAGTGTCTAGGTTATGAACCGAGACTGGAATGGGAGGAAGGAGATAGAATGAAACGCATTTGGCAATGGATAATGGCACCGACTGATATCAACAAGGTGACATACTGTGTCAGGCATTGCAATCCTGCTGACTGTCCTGCATAGCATGATGGATATGCCGTTCCGCAATCCTGCGGTAGTGCTGATGATGTTGGTGGTGGTTCATGTGGACTTTAAGCTGTTTCCCTGCGGTCGCGGCAAGCAGATAGCCTTTCGAGTTGTCCGTGATAATCGGGCAACTGCCGCCGTAAGGCGTGGGATTGCAAAATAAATAATTATGTTTTTATGCTTGACGTTTTGATAGCCTTGTGTAATAGTTGAGTCAGAAATAAGAGAGGGGGTGGTGTGAAGAAGATGTTAGGTGATAGAAGGCTGGTCTAAGCATAGTCGTACCCACAGACACGCATAAGGAGAACTGAAATGAAAGCTGATCAGACAAGGAAACACGCGCTCGCAATTTCACCCATCGGATGCATAGAGCACGCTTGGTTGGAGAAGCCGCAGGAGCCGCATCCCAAGAACCAGGACGGCGACCCGAAGTATAAAATCATTCTCGCGATGAACCCAAAAGATACCGCAGTTAGAGAGTGGTGTTCGTCCATTAAAGATATGGCGCCCGACGGAGGCAAGCTGCCATTTCGTATGGATAAAGAACACGACGTTCTTATCGTGAAGTTTGCTTCACTCTACAAGCCGGCTCTTGTAGATGCCAAGCGACAGCCTTTGCCAGAGAAGGTTATACCTAGTCGAGGCGCTCAAGTAAAGGTCGCATACGTTCCGCACCAGTATGAAGGCTTTGGCGGTGGAGTCAATCTGTACTTGCACGGCGTTCAGGTCTTGGAACTTGTGCAGTTTGAAGCCAAGACGTTGCCGTTTGCCGATGAAGATGGTTATGTGGCGACATCGTCTGATACTGCCGGGGCAGACACCACCACTACGGAGACTGAAGAACTCCCGTTTTGAGTAACGCTATCGCATACAACACACTATCCGGAGAAAGTAATATGAAACTCACGAACAAGTTTAACCTGCCCTTGCCGATCTATAACGCTATCCTTTGGCAAGAGGCGGCACACAAGAGCAACGCCAACATATCATGCACTACGCTGATTGACAGTCCACTAAAGTTCTGGCTTCGATCCGAGTATTACGACCGGATTGAAGAGGATGCTTCAGAACGGCTGTGGGCGCTGTATGGAAGCCTCGTTCATTTGGTGGCAGAGAAACACGGAGCAACGCAAGCAGGGGCTCATGTTGAACGACAGGTCTTTTCTACCATCAAAGGTTGGAAAGTCTCTGCCATTATTGACCATATATTAGAGGATGACGTGATATCGGATTATAAGTTCACGTCTTGCTGGGCAACTAGAGACGGCGTTAAAGCCGAATGGGAAGCGCAGCTTAATGTGGGGCTATGGCTGTTGCGCCACTCCGAAGACAGCGATATGGTCGAACTCGGCAACACCATAAAGCGGTTGCAGATCGTTGCCTTGTTTAGAGATTGGGTGCCGTCCAATATTGACAGGTTCCCGAATCAGGTGCAGGTGCTTCCGGTTAGTGTTTGGTCTGACGATAAGGCACGCTCATATATCGAGGAGCGCGTGGCCTTGCATCAGGAGGCGCTGGCAACCGTTCAGCGGGGTAGCGTTCCTGATATCTGTTCTGATCAAGAGCGCTGGATGAGCGACTTCGCTATATGCGCTAAGTCCAAGAAGATCGCGCTAAAGGCTAAGATACCTACACGCGAGGAAGCAGAAGACTGGCTGGTTAAACTCGGCGGGGACTATATCCGCGAAGCTACACCGCGCCGCTGTGAGAGCTATTGCACTTACGCCAAGTGCGGGTTGTGTCCGTGGTATGACTACGAACACAAGCTGACAAGGACCGAGCCAATAGTGCCGATGGAAATACAGATGAACAGCAACAGCACTGCAACTGATCCTGACCATCAGCGCAAAGCCGAACCCTCGCCGTAAGGAGCGTTTCTATGGAAGACTCAATCACATTAGAGCGGGTGCGACCCGTTACAATTACCAAAATGGCAATAGGTCGGCCAGCTAAGTATCCGTTTGGCGCGTTGACCGATGTCGGTCAAAGTTTCTGGTTGCCGGCAACAATGGTGGCGTATTCAACCATCTATAATGCAGTCTGGCGTCAGAACCGAAGAGACTCCAGTCGCGCGTTTGTCGCTTCTAAAGCAATCAAGCGATACAAGAAGGGCTATAGGGTGCAACGCATCAAATGACAGACAGACAACACGCTATCCGTACTGCCGACCGCATGTGGCATTTGCTGGTCGCACACGCCTTCTCACACCGTTGCGCGATGTGCGGCCAGCCAGCCACAGACCCTCATCATTGGCGATTCCGCCGCTCCGTGTTGGCCTACAGGTGGACTCTGGAGAACGGCGTATATCTGTGCCGACCGCATCACCAAGAAGTCGGACTACACCCCGACATCTTGCACGAGCGATTGAGAAATGCGTTTCCAATTCTATTGGAGTGGTGCCGGAGTCAGCCGCCATTTAAGCCACAGCCTATCAGCACGGCCTACATTGAAGGCGTGGTAGCGGAACTTATGCTGAAGGCCGACGCTCTTGGCATCTTATACAAGAAGGAATAGCTATGAGAGATCAGTGCGGCGAATCCGAATTGATCGGGTATGGGCTTGTTGCCTTTTTGCTATACACCTTATTTCTCCTTGTTGGGATTGTAAGGGCTCTGTTTTCCTAATAACAGATCGCGCAGGTATGTTACATCAAGATCAGTTTCACCCTTTATAGCCAGCTTCTCGTACAGGTTATGAAGGATTCTTACAGGATAGTCAGGCACCCTCAACACTAGCTCTATGCTGCGTTCAGCGGAGCGCACCGTCCTGAAGTCCATATCCCATTTTGCAACGTCACTCAAGACAGCCATCATCTCATCCGTGAATCTCCCCACTACGCCAGCCATGTCTGCGCCCTTGCCGTATCCCATTGTGGCGTTCCACCATACCATTTGCCCTACTATGGGAATCGTATTAAGGAAGCCTAAGCATATAGCGTCTTTCAAGAACTCTTCCAGATCACGTTGCGGTCTCCTGCGTGCCAGCGCACCAAGAGCAAGCCCGGGTAGCATCATACCGGTAGCCATCTTGTAAAATAGGTCTGGATTAGATTTTAGATGCCTACCCAATCCTGCCATCCCACCATCCTGCATTGCCCTCAATACCGGTAGCGCTATATCGCTAAGAAACCACCGCGCCGTGGCAAACGGCTGCGATGTGAAGAGCATGAAGGACTTAGCCAACTCCGGAGACTCGCTCTGTATAAGTCCACGCTCCTGCCGCGATGACGGATTAAAACTCTTGTTGATACAGTCATCAGCAAAACTCTTAGCCGCCTGTTCCATCGCTTGTTGTGTCATTCCGGTGCCCTGTAGCATCTCCAGCTTGCCATCAAACGCCGTCTTCCATGCTGCCAGACGAGGCACCATATCTGCCCATTGCAGAGGCATCATGCCCGCATCAAGGAACTTGTTGAACCCGACACTGCCTATATGAAATCCCATTTTCCCCTTAGACTCCAGAACTTCATTCATCAGCTTCATTTGCTTGTTTGGCAACAGTTGCAGCATGCCCGGCGAATACTTTTCAACCAGCTTGAACGCATCGCTATTACGTATCCCCTTATGCGTGGCAATCTGCGCCATTAAGGAAGCCATGTTCATAATGTAGGGTGCCACCATGCGAGCCGGTGACGTAGCCATAAACAGAGGAACCGATACAAACTGGTTCATCAGCGGTCCTATATTCCACGACAGAAACACCTTCGCAGCGTTACCGTTAAAGAACCGTATCACAGAGTCACCCGGCGCACGCATCGGACGAAGCTGACCACGCGCACTCATCTCGCGCACGACGAGCTTCTTCAGCGTTTCGAGATATTCCAGATTGCCGAACTTCTGACGGTAATCATCCGCTACAACCTGCGATGTCAATGCACCCAGCGTATCCTTGACCAAAGCCGCCTTATTGGAATAGTTGATCATCGCTTCTATATGCTTGATGCTCAACCCAAAATAGTCATCATTGACCGTATGCCCCTGTGGTCCACCCCTGCGCCGCAACTCCTTCAACGTTTGGGCGGGCATCCTGTCGTAGCCCGTCTCCCCAGCAAAGCTGGCAAGCCATGACATCGCATCATCCATCGTCACCTGGTCATCCGTATTGACTATCGTAGCATATAGTCCGGCTATTGGTTTGGCGATCTTGCCGGTTACTTGCTTATAGACCGGAGCAGCTTGAGTTGTAAAGATGTCCCGCATAACTTCTTGCGTCACCTTTATGAACTCCACGATGTCAGCATCAGCTTTGGCCGCATCCACAAACTGCTTCACAATCACCAACGCCTCTGCCTCTGTTCTGGCTAGTCCATTAGCTACAGCAATATCAGCCACCCTGCTTCCTTCCTTCATGTCGGCGCCACCATTAGATTGTACATAGTAGTAGGCAAGCTGCGACCCACTGACACGCCGGTCCGCAACAATGCGCGGACGAAATATCTGCTCGTAGGAGTTCCCCGCCTTATCCATAGCGGTGTTAATGCGTGACACGGCAGAAGTAAAGGACTCCCAGACCTTATCATTAGCCGCCGTGAACGGGTCGGCAATCACTTTGGCAAGCAGCCCTTTCGGGTCGTTTCCGGACAAGATGTTACACGCCGAACGTAGCGTCTGCATATAGAGCATAATGTGCCTTGTAGATTGGGCAATACGCTTCCTAAACTTGACCATCGGAGAATCCGAGTGCAGTATTGTAAGGTCATTGATAATGCCCGGCATCGTTCCCTCTACGATGAGGTTTGCGAGAGGAAGCGACGCAGCAGCTTTGCGTGCTCCGCCTATCGCACGAGCCAAGACGCTTTTGCGCTGGCCGGCAGTAATCTGGCTAAAGCCCTTTCCAAACATCGCCATCGCCGTGTTGTGCAGGCGGTCATGCCGCTGCTCACGGGACATGTCCGACCAGTCGGCGCTTGCTGGCTCTGTCAGAATGTCCGAATCTGCTGATTGCCCAAGCTCGCCACGCCGTGCGGCTGCTATCTGTTCCGGCGCCGCCTCGATCCTGAACGAGCCGTCTGCGGCATCGATCAGCCGAAGCTTGTACGGCGCGTCCCCCTTGGAGACCAGCTCCCGCGCTTCTGGTTTCGCCATCCCCGACAGCGTGCCGTCGGGGCGGAGGGTGAGGGGGGCTTTGTCCAAGGCTGTGCGAATGTGCGGGTCCAACCATTCTCCGATGATGCGCCGTTGCGCGGCGTCGGTGATGGCTCGCGGTTCCAGTAGATACAACCCGCCAAGGTCAACCAGCGATTCAAAGGCTTGGTCTCTCGGAACCCCTTGGGCAATCAGCGCTTCAAGTGCCGTCTGTGCCGTTTGTGGATTACGCGAAAACAGGGAGTGGACAATCTCGTGTGCCGCTGTTGCTTGGTTTTGCGGGTATTCCCGAGATGTCTGAAAGTCAGGTGCGTCGCGCTTTGTCCAGTCCGCCGCAAATGGCTTCACGGGGGTTGTGTCGGCCCCAACCGTAGCACGTCCAGCCGTACCTTCTCCGCCGATTGCGTGATCGCCAACGCGAATCTCGACACCATAGTCCAGTCCCATTGCCGCCGCGGCATTCCTGGGGTCGGCCTTCCACTCATCCAGCACCCGCTGCCGTGCCTCCATGTCCACGGCCCCGTCAGCCTTCGTGGGGACGGCATCAACGGCGGCCTGAGCCTGCTCAATAGTTGGCTTCCCCGCCCCTACTTCCGCCCTTTGGACTGCTTGATCTTCAGCCCGTACTTCCGCTTCCACTCGCGGTACAGCTTCGGGTTCTGCCACTTTAACTGCCGCCTCGCCTTCATCTATACGTGCCTCCTCTGGTCTTGGGTCAATGCGAGTCTGTTCTTCTTTCGTGAACACTGCCGAATCAGGAGAAGCTACTACGCCCCACTTCCCGAATATCTGGCGCAGCGATGTGGTGTGCGTCTTGCGCGGAAGGTCACGAATCAGACCTTGTATGAACGGCGAGAGATTGTCATGCTTCTCTACCCAGCTCGAAAGCAATGCCCTGTTCTGCCCCTTGCCCCTCGGCGCATCTATCATCAGGTTCCACAACTCTTGCGCCAGCTCGGCATCACCCTCTCGCATTAGACCATCTTCAACTTTAACAAAACGTAACTCATGCCCGCCGCCCTTCGTGATGGGATACGCCGGCTTGCCGCGATTGGCAGGGTCCATCGCTTGCAACTTTCGATAGTCTTCTTCAATTCGGTTCTGCACTACCAGCTTTTGCGCAAGAGTCAGGTCTGACCAGTCCTCCTTAGTTCCAAAGGCCTCTTTCATTTCAGACAGAAGACTGCGAACATACCGGGCCTGATCCATAGGCGTCTTGGCTAATGCCCGCACCATCCGGTTCACTTTTTGGTCATCTACAACATTTACCCCGTCATCCATGCTCAAACTTGCGTCAAGCGCTTCACCATATATCGTGCTTATATCGTCAGTGGTGACTTCACTTAGCAGATTGCTGAACAGCGCCTGCAACTCCGGACTGACCGTCAACTTCTTCCACTGTTCCGTGCCGTCAGCCTTCGACTCGCGAGCCAGTTCAACTCTGGCGCCCTCTGTCGCGGACCGCGCCACTTCTATTATGCCGGGCGTAGATGCTATAATCTTTTTGATGGCCTCAAACGCATCGCCCAAGGCCGGGTTGTCGGGTAACTGTCCCTCTGCAATGTATGCCAGAATAGCATTGGCCGCATTCTCTTGTGCCGCCCTGTCCATGCCGCCAGATGCCGTTGCATACTGCGCGGACAACGCTTGGTACACTGCATCTGGTAACAACTGATTCCTGATCAGATGGTGTATCACTTCATGCACAAACGTTCTTGAACTCGCACCCGGCATGAAGATGCCAAGCCGATGCGCCATAATATACATCCCCATCTCGCCGCTAGGCTCCGTGAAGATGCTCTTGCCTATAATGCCACCCGCCTTGCCGGTCTTGCGCATGTATGCATAGTTCCCGTCTTCTAATGTTCCAAAGCTGACAAGATAGTAGCCGTCCTCATTAACAGCCGACATGTCTTGAACGTAGAACATGTCAGTGTCACGAACCGAAGGATAGGCTTTTTTGAGTAGAGTAGCTATGCGCTGCATTTGAGCCGCATCAAGGTTGATGGTGTCTACATTGTTGCTCGAAATCCTAATCCAATTGCGCCTGCCGGTAGCTTCCCGGTACACGTCCGTTCTGCTTCTGTCGCTGTCCATCACGTCTATGTCGCGCTGATCAACACCAGCCTCAAGCGCAGCCGCCTTCATTTCAGGAGTCATCGGCTTGCCGTCGTAGACAATATCCATCATGGTCTTCTGCAATACGTCATCCGTCCATTTCAGCGCTTTGGCCAGCTTGGCAAAGACATTGCGGTAGACATAAGCCCCGAAATGCCCCGTCCCTGTTCGTCCTTCCGGCACAGCGGAGTCATTGACATTTATGACTTCACCCTCATCAGTGACCCAGTAGTCACCTTCATGCCTGCTCCACGGGTCTCCGTGCACATCGGGTTCGGTAACGACTTGCGGCTCGGGTGTAGCACTATCAGATTCAGTCTCGGCCTGTTGTCTTCGGTATTCTTTGCTAAGCACCTTGTTGACTTCCGCTTCACCCATTTCCTGCACTTGCGCCGTGAAGTCACCGCGCCGCCTTCGTAGATATGCCTCCTCCGTCTCGCCCCGAAGCACCGCTCTCTTGACTCGCTCCTCTTGCGTCACTTCCTCGCCAAACATTGTCCTGTCTGTACGACCGTCCCAATCCTCAAGCCGGTTCAGCATGTTGCCTATCTCTACCGAGTCGCCCCGCGCCTTGGCAATTTCTTCCACATCCAGATCAAGCGGTTTCACTTCTGGCTTAACGCCACGCGGCTTTACATCAGGCTCCGTAGGCACAGCCTTCTGCTGCTGCTCTCCAGCTATAGCCTTCTCTGCCATAGTGTCCAGATACAGCACGCCACGCACAGCACGCCCCTTGATAGTCCTGCGTGGGTCCATCAGTATTCTGATAGCAAGCATGCGTCCGGGCTGTGTGGGGTCGGGAATACCACGTATCCATTCCAGTCCATAAGCCAGCTTGGCATCACCGCCCAAGCTGTTCATAAACTCACTCATGGATTCTTGTGATAACTCTCTGCCCTTGCTCCCCACAAACTCATTGATATGTGTAACAGCCGAGCTTATTGCCCGCTGAATAGATTTATGAGCTTGCGCCAACTTGCTGAAACGCTGTCCTAAGTTCTTCCTCTGCCCGTACAAATCCACCCCGCCAGCTGCCACAGTAATTTCTTCCTGCCAGCCTTTGTGCGTGCGGTTCAGCTCGTTCACCATGTCTACATTGCCCCAATGCGTGAGCTTTGCCTCAATGGTTTCTTTGCCTGCCTTTTTTAACTCCGAGTTAATGAACGCTATCCCGTTCACCAGCCGAGTGTTTATATCCGTGCTGCTATCCAAAAAGAGATAGCGGAGATGTTCAGCAAACGCCCGACCTTTTTGCGTGTTGTCAATTATCAAGGATGTGAAGTCAGCGAAGAAGCTCTCTGGCGTGACAGCACGACGACCCTTGGCGTCGGCACCTTGCTCTTGCTGCATTGCCATCGCTGCCATGCGATAGCCCATGTTCCTGAAGATAGCGCCGGCTTCCTTGCCAAACTGCTGAACCATTTCAGAGAAAAAGGCTTCCGTTCGTGCCGGACCTTGCGCGTCATACACCATCTGCTGACGCTGAACCGCCTCTACCGTGGGCGCATCAACCGGCTTCGTAAAGTTGTTGATTGTGGACTGCTTACGCGCCTGTCCTAACGCATTTAGAGTCGAAGGCACCAAGCCCAGCGCAACGCCGCCAATGAACCCTTCCTTTACGACCGTCCAATACTTGTTTATCAACTCGTCTACTGTCTGCTGCGGGGAGTTGGAAGACTTGAACACAGCAGCAACCGTATCCATTGACGCTTGCTGCAAGATTTCTTCAAAGGTTTCATTCGCACCAGTCTTGAGTGTCTGACCTATGAACGATGACCCAAATCGCTGGAGTGTTCCACGCAGCCCCTTGGTAATTACGGCTTTGGTAAGATCGTCAGCCATCCCCGCAGTCAGGGCACGTCCGAGTCCGAGCCTTGCAACCGCTCTGGCTGTCATGGTCTCTACGCCCGGTAGTGCCACTTCTATGTACGCTTGCAACGGAGTAAGCATCATGTTGATTGCAAGCCTCTGTGACTCCGGCATGTCCGGCAACCGCATGCGTAGTTCGTCCATGTTGTCGCCCCACTGCATCATGCCAGTCACCGTGGCCGCCGATGCTCTCGATACTAATGCAGCTTTAGCTGTAATCTGCGCACCCTTTGCAATTTTTGCGGCCAGACTTAGCCCTTGCAAAGTCTTGGCGCCTGACGCTGATATGCCGAAGCCTGGAATAAGAGAAGCCGCCATCAGCGGTAGGTTCGACCCCACCTGTGAACCTGCTATGTTGCTGACGTAACTCCAGATACCCTTTCGACTCGAATCTCGCAATTGCGGGTTCGTGTCTAAGAAGTAGTCAAGGGCAGCTTTGGTTTCAGTCATGCCCAGCGTATTAGCCATTGACGAGCTGAATCCTGCCACACCGCCTTTGAACCCTTTAGCAAACTCTCGCATCGGGCCTTCATCTCGCGCGGGGATATAGCCATACTTTTCGCCAAAATCACCGCCCAACATGTCGGCAAAGTTGCTGCTTATATGCCCGTCCGGCGTGTATCGGCCTGACGGCGTCCATTGTGGCAGTGAGTACGACTTCCCTGCCCCCGCCACACTTATCTCGTCATATTCCTCATTCGCGTTCGGTATATTCATCTGCTATCAATCCTTTATGAAGACTGCCGTGACATGCCCGTCTATATTAACCCTTTGACCTCGTTCGCTTTGGCCCCCACATTGCATCAAACATCAGTCCAACTAAAACCTCGGTAGATAGGACCAGGAACAAAAGACTTCATATCTCGCACCAACTCTTGCGCAACTTCAACACGCGCTTTGCCGGCTGCGTCTAACGCCTCTCCCACGCCGTTCAGTCGTGATTCCCTATTCTTCAAGTCTTTCACGCTCGAATATATCTGAAGCGCAACATCCTTTGCCAACTTCGCCCTGCCCGGCTCCAAGCTAGGCTCTTGCTCCCGGTATGCATTGATGACTCTCGTAAATAATGCGCTCCGCGCCGCATCAGGATTGTCCATCGGTATGTCCGACGTATCAATCTCAAGTAAGTTGGCCAACTGATTAACTTGCTGTGTCATGGTTACGTTGATTATACTGCCTACATGTTCTTGCGTCTCATCACGAACAGTCTCACGCGCCAAGCGTATGGCCTTTTTACAGAGCGCAGGATCACCAGTCGTAATACCCTGCGACCACAAAGCATTCAGAGCGGGCTTCGACCCTAACGCCGCTTTAACATCTTCGTACCCCGGAATATTTGTATCATAGAATTCTGCACCGGGCGCCTGCTTGCCCTCTGTCTTTGATTTGAAGGCTTTTATTATTGCCCTGTCAGCCACACCATTAAAGACTACATCAGACTCGTTTGATCGGTCGATAAGCATTCCGTCATGCAGAGTGCCGCCAGCAGATAGGATTTGGAGTTTTTTGGGGCTCAAGTCGCCGCCAATCAGACCGTCAGCCGATATGCCAACTGCCGACAGTAATGCCTGCCGAACTTCGGCATTTTGCGTAGCTCCAAGCATGCTGTTCAATGACTTGGCGTATTCAGGATTTCTTGTTGGATACTTCTTGTCGCCCACCGTAACAATCACCGCACCGACATTGTTCGCCGGTACTCGGAGGTCAGCCGAGTACACGCCACCTTTATACATCATCTCGTGCATAGCCTCTTCTTCCGGAGTAGACCGTGCAAAGAATGGGCTTGCCAGAAGCGGGTGCGCCTTTATTATCTCAGCTTCTGCCGCGCGCCGTTCTGCGCCTGCCGCAGCCATGCCCCTTTCAATCCTGTCCACCACTATCGAAAACGCAGTCTGCATCTCTCTGGATACTTCCGGCTTGCCATCCAGACTAAATCTGCCCAGAGCAAGCTCTTTAGCAAACGGTGCCATCTCCGCACCATATTGCTGCACCATCCAAGCCGCTGCAAACTCTTCGGGCGTATCCACCTGCTTGCTGTTATCCAGATCGAGAGACATGCCAAGCGTCGGATTGGCGCCGATCGCATTGCTTATGTTCGTCAACTCCCTGTTAGTCTGCGTGTCAGACCACGTCGCCACCATCGGCACATCCGACACGAACGATACTGCCATAGGCTTTATTTTCTCGCTATAGATTGTATCGTCAGCCGTTGTTTTGAACTGCGCCCACCGCTCGTTAAGTATCTCCGTGGCAAGTCGCGCCGTCTCGGCAACGAGCTCCTGCGCTGCTTTCATGTTGCCCGGAACCACATTATCTCCAGCCTCCTTAAGCACAGAGGCGATAGCCCCATCCAGTTGCCATGCCGGAGTTCTTGCGTCAGTCATCTGACTCAAATCCATAGTGCTAACAAAATTGTCTGCGACTCTCTTCGCAAGAGCCGCGCTTTCATACCCTGGTTTCACGATCAGCACATCACCTTCTTCGCCCGACTGGGAACTCTTTTTAAGCGCTTCGGCATAGATGTTTTTGGCAGTAACTTCGGTATCTATTTCCGTTATGGCTGACGCATAACTCAACGCTACCGCTTCATCGCCGCCTCTCATCTGAATCGCTTGTCTGGCACGTTCCCTTTCTTGAGGGTCATCCGACAGCATCATGCCCTCAACTTGGCTGATTGCCCCGTAATTAGCGACAGCCTCAAACTCGTTCTCGCGCCGTTGTAACTGACTTTGAGCATTCTGCACTTCCATGATAGCATTGGCCCGTTCCATAGCGCGACGCTCTGGAGACATGCCGCCAGCCGCCATTATACGGGTTTGCTCTCTTGCTACCAGATCGCCCATTGTTATTACTGCGCCCTTGGAATCCGTCACTCTGGCCTTCGCTTGCTCATCTGTCAACTGAAGCCCCATCAAGTCACGAAGGTCTACGTCCATAGGCAAAGCCGCGTTGCCTGTACCGGCAAGACTTCCCACCTCATGCGCAAACTGCGCCTTGAGCTTCGGGTCGCTATTTATCATCTCTGTCAGCTCGGCATTGGTCTTGTCGGTCGCTCCGTCTATTCGCACCCTATACCACGTTCCAGCGCTTGTATCATTAACCCGCTTCACGGCTGATGAGTGAGCTATCTCTGCATATAAGGACGGATTGAGCTGTGCCATCGCCTGTTCTCCAGCCGCCCGTAGCGCGTTGACATTGCCAACACTCACTTCACCTACCTGCGCATGCGTTGCACGATCCTGTTGCCGCGCCCCTCGCGGTAACTGGCTCTGCCGAATCACTGCCCCTGCATCTCCCATTACTTGAGCCGCGCTGCTTGCAGGACCAGTAAGCGACTTCAAAAACTCTTCGTATTGCTCTTTCGTCTTGATCTGGGCAAACTCGGAGCTACGCTGATTGATCTGCTCTGCATAGTGTGTCGTGGTGGCATCCAAGTCTCGCGCACTTATTGATGCTGACGCCTCATTCTCGAACAGATTAAGTGACGACTGTTGCTTGCCTTGAATCGCAGGCTTGGCCGGCGTTACGCTGACATAGCTTTTGTCTATCTCTCTCTGTCTTGCTTCCGCTTTCTCCAGCTCCCGCAATGCCATGCGCCCCATCTGCGCCCGCTCAATCGCAGTGGCGGCAGGCGTCTTGTCTCCTGCTCTAGGGTCGTAGGCCGTGCCAGAACGCTGACTTTCCTGCTTCTGTCGCATCTGCACCTGAAGGTCAGGCAATACCTTTAGCGCACGCTGGAATCTGGCTTCCATTTCATCCTTCTCTTTGGCAGCTAACGCCTCTTTTGCGTTATCTCTGCTCAGCACATCTCGCGCCTCAACTACTCCACCCCTACCCTCTACATCAAAAAAGAGTGGGTCCCCCGGAAGGCTGACATCTACTGGCTCTGTCTTATATGGGTCCCACCCAAAGCCTTGAGGGTCGGCTGTGCCTTTCTCCACCTCGCTTTTCCAGTTCTTCGCATACGGTCCAAACTCTGCGTAGCGCACTTTGTCCGTATAAGGACGACCCAAATAATCTTGCTTAATACCTAAGACATTGTCTTGAGAAAATGCCATAATTTATTCCTTTGTCTTTATGTGTTACCAATACCGATTCGTGCCGTAAAGGAAATTCCAGTCGAAAATGAAACGCGGTGCTACGTTAAGTATAAACCCAGATGTCACCGAAGGAATGCTCTCGGTCGGGTTAGGACCTTCCTCTGGCGGAGTGGCCGCTAAACTGCCGCCGAAGTTCTGCGTGTTCTCCGTTGCGTTCGTGAATCCGCCTACTCCGTCATACACCTCGTTCCATACGTCATTGGTGATTGCTAGACCGTGAGCGGAAAACACGTTGCTATCACTACCCAGAAGTGTCAAGACGGACGGCCAAACGTAGAAGCCCTGAACCGCGTGAGCCACGTCCGTTCCTGTATATGCGTAGTAATCCGCACTGACTTTTCGGAGCGAACACTCATAGATGATGTTCGTCTGGTAGACTGGTTCGTAGAGATAGCGGTAGACCGCCGTTGCCGTGCCAGCGATGTTAGTCCCTACGATGATCGAATAGGTCAGCCCAGGACTGTGCGCGCCCGCGCTCTCCGTCTCCCGTTTCCACGCCGGAGATAGCTCGTTCGTGCTGGTCGTGATGTAATACCAGCCGTTTGAATAGACCACGCTCCACGCTCCGTTTATCCACGCTGGCTTGCTCTCGAAATCGCCGTTAGGAGTGAACGTGCCAGACGGGTCAATTACGCTGTTGCTGTAGGTGTAAGTGAAATATGATTCAGCTTCGCCGTCGCGGCCTTTATAGTTGGCTCCATC
>Ga0172381_10004468_pt1 | contig 14479 bp, 14 predicted proteins | sample Leawel6488metaG_FD_119754 | JGI IMG/M metagenome (GOLD analysis project Ga0172381, IMG submission 119754) | Leachate microbial communities from a municipal landfill in Southern Ontario, Canada - Leachate well 64-88 metaG | ecosystem: Engineered > Solid waste > Landfill > Unclassified | place...
TTAAAAGCGAGCTCGTTTGAATCGACAGGGTGATATTTACCATCGAGCAAAACAGCTTTAATGCCAATCACCGGGAATCCCGATAAAAGACCATGTTCGGTCGATTCAATAAAACCTTTTTCAACGGCTGGAAAGTAATTTTTCGGAACAGCGCCGCCGAAAACCGTCTCCTCAAAAACATTCTTTTCGCTACCACTTGGTCCAAACTTCATTTCGACCACGCCATAAAAGCCACTTCCGCCTGATTGTTTAATATATCTTCCCGGTGCGGTCGCTTCTTTTTTAACTGTTTCGCGATAAGCAATTTTGGGAGCTGCGACATCAACTTGAATATTAAAGATGTTTTTGACACGTTCTAAAATGTAATTAAGATGCGAATCGCTAAGACCGCCAATGAGTAATTGTTTAGTCTCGTTGCGGCGCGAAACATCTAGACAAGGATCTTCGATTTGGATTTTCGTTAATGAACCAAAAAGCTTCTCGTCATCTTTGCTTACTTTCGCCGAGATAGCCCGATAATAAACGCTCGTCGGATATTTAGCGCGTGGATAAGTGATCGGATTAGCTTTATCGCAAAGTGTATAGCCAGTAACGACATTGTCGAGTTTTGATAATCCGACGATATCGCCAGCCGCCACCGATGTAATCGGAGTTTGTTTATTTCCTAGCAAGGAAAACATCTGTGAGACTTTCATTGTCTGCTGAGTATTTGGACATAAAATTGTGTCACCTAGGTTTAAGACACCAGATGCAACTTTAATAACATTAATTGCCCCTTTATATTGGTCAAAAAATGTTTTAAAAACATAGGCACTAAATGGTTCACTTGGAAGTGTTTTACGAATCAACTCCTTGCCATCTTTATCCGCACCAGCATATGGTTTTAACTCAGCGGGATTAGGAAGATATTCAATTAACATTTCTAACATCGTACTAATGCCAATATCTTTTTTAGCACTGCCAACTAGAACAGGTGTAAGTTCACCGCTTATGACTGCGGAATGGAGACCATGATGAATTTCTTCCATCGACAATGTTTCGCCTCCGAAGAATTTCTCAAGCAATGCTTCATCAGTCAAGGCTACCTGTTCAGCGATTATATTGTGAAGGGAAAGAATCTTTTCCTTTTTATCATCATAGATGACATCATCAATTGTTTCTTTTCCATCGTATTTTCTAGCCTTTAAAGTCACGACGTTAATAAAACCATCAAAAGCTTCTTGGTGACCAATTGGATAAACAAACGAAACGGCCTTTTTGCCTAGTTTCTGATTTATTTCTTCAAGCAAGGAGTCAAAATCGATCATCTCCTTATCCATCTTGTTAACAAAGATTAAAGTCGGAACGCCATGCTTCTTAAGCAAGTTATAGTGTTTAATGGTCCCAACCTCAATGCGCTTGGTGGCGTCAATTACTAAGACGGCGCCTTTGACCATATCTAAAACACCGATGACATCAAAGACAAAGTCATCGTTACCTGGAGCATCAAGCAAGTTAAGACGATAGCCATTATAGTCAAGTGATAGAACCGAGAGATTGCATGAACTGAGTCGTACTTTCTCTTCATCGGTGTAATCACTAATTGTATTTTTATTTTCAATTGCTCCTTTAGGAGATTTGAGAATAATGCTTGCTAGGGACTCGACCAAAGTCGTTTTGCCACTTCCCTGGTGGCCCAAAAAGAGGATATTGCGAATTTTTTCCGTTTCCATAGAAACTCCTTTCTAATATATTACGAGCCCTTTTCTTCGAGGGCTTTTAGTGTCTCAAGGGCTTTGGCAAAGACGACATCGCGGTCACAACCGGATACGTCAATATAATTGCGCGTTAGTACTGATTCTTCATTGCGCCATCTGCTTACGTATTCTTCAAATTCTTTTACGTCACGGAGAGGATGAGTCAAATGCACGGGGTGGCGATTTTTATACATTTCGCGATAAAGGAAGCGATCATATAAGACTTCAATATCGCCCGTTAAATAAAGAAGGACAACCTTACTGTTATTAAACTCGCATAATTGTTTGACCTTTTCTAGTTCATCCTTGTGGAAATTAGCTTCGAGTATGACGCTTTCTCCGACGGCGGTTACCCGCTCCAAGATGTGAAGTAGAAGATCAATCGACGAGTTAGATAACTTCTTGTTGTCTTCCCGATTGGAATACTCGATTTCTTCACCGAGAATTTCCTTGATGTGTTCTTTACTAAAGTAAGGCACCTTCAGGTGTGCTGAAAGTTTTCTGGCAAGATTTGACTTTCCGGCAGCCAAATCGCCAGCGACAATTAGGATTTTGGACATATTATCTCCTTATGCATTATACATATATATTATAATGTTTAACGCCTTGTAATCAATAAAGAAAAGTTTGTAAAACAGCCACTCCAAAAGAATGTTATATAAATATAAAGATTAAAGATTAAACCAGTAACGGCGAATTTCTATTCCGTATTTTTCACAATATACTTGGTTTTCAAAAAGACCACCATTTGCAATAATTGTGCGAATTGATCCGATATTATCAAAATCGGTCGTCACCAAAACCCGAAATAGTCCTTCTTTTTTACATTGGTTAAGAGCTAGTTTTAACGCGAGTTTCGCATAGCCCTTTTTTCTTTCTTTTGGGCGTACCGAATAACCAATATTGCCACCACATTCGTAAAGAAAATCGGTTAATATGTGGCGAATTTCAACTGTGGCAACAATTTTGTCGTCCTTTTCACGAACGAGAAAATATTGACTCGTTTTCACTAGTTGCTTTGCATAATCCACCGTGTCGAGGGCCTCAACTTTTCGTAGATAACTTTCCCATTGTTCATAGTTATCAAAATTTTCGATGGAACGAACGCCATTTAAAGGGTCATTGGCCGCAATCATTTCCGCCTTATAAGTAAAAATGTCGGCGGCGTATTTTTTATGTGGCTTTATAAATTTAATCATTGTTTTACTGTTTAATAATATTAAAAACGAACGCCGCAAACAAGAAATGTTTATCATCTGCTCAAAACGAACCCTTCATTGCGCTAATGGGAATAATAGCGGATAAATGATATGATTAGGGACAATCAATATGAAATACGCATTAATCTCTGGGTCTTGCTCAAGCGGTTATCAAGTCTCTAGAACACGATTTTATCATCTTTGCTTGTGATATTAATCCTGAAATTCTTGAAATATACAAGGGTCATCGTAATATTCAATCCTTTCTCTGCGATGTGACCGACATATCACAAATTAACTCGATTAAAGATAAAATTTCACTCACTAGCAATAAATTAGACTTGATAATCAATTTTGCAGGAATCGTCTTTTTAGGTTCCGTTATTGAAATGGCACCCGAGATAATCGAAAAAACGCTACAAATTAACTTAATCGGAACTTATAAGATAAATTACGTCTTTTTTCCTTTAATAAAAGAAGGAAAAGGGAGAATTATTATTATGAGTAGTGAGTATGGCCGATTGCTCGGACTCCCTTTTCATTCTTTTTATACTTTATCAAAGCACGCACTTGAAATTTATGATGATTCCTTAAGAAGAGAGGTTCAATGTTTTGGTGTAAAGATCATCACAATTCGGCCTGGTTCATTTAATACTAAAATGGTCAGCAATATTAATAATCAGTTTAATGAATTAGTGGTTGCTACTAAATCATTTAAAAAACCGCTTAATAAAATGAAAGCAATGATGCTCGGCGAAATAAGAAAAGCAAAAGATCCCAACAAAATAGTTAAGACATTTAATAAGGTGATAAACAGTAAAAAACCTCGACTTATTTATTGCGTTAACAATTCATTAAAAATAAAAATGCTCAATATTCTTCCTAGTCGCCTTCAAGATTATATACTCAATAAGTTTTTTAGAAATGACTAAATCTATTATCGTCTAATAAAATACCATAATATCATCGCTAATTGAGCGGGGGCTCCCAAAATAAAAATGAGCCAAAAATTTTGATTGCTTATCATAAGAAGGTATAAATAAACATTGGCCAATACCGTCCAAACAAAAATCGACCATATAATTAAATTGAGAAGCTTGGTTCCCCATAAGCGATTGAAGTAGTAGGCGAGCAAACAACTAATAGGAAGGGCGCTTATAAAGATTAGCCAAGCATGTCGGGCGTTTTCTCCGAGTGAATCTTTAAACATCTCGACATAGATAAAACTTATGATCGCAAAAAGCCAAACAATAGAAATTGAGAACAAAGCTATAAAGATGCGCTTAAGGACAATGCCGCTTTCGCTTTTTTCGTCTTTAGATGAAAAGCGTTCATCAATCAAATTAGCGACCGTAACGCCATAAAAATCAGCTACAATCTCCAACGTTTCAATCGTCGGCGTTACTTCCGCTCTTTCCCAGCGGCTAATCGCGTTGTCGGAATAATTTATTTTAATAGCCAATTCTTGTTGGGTCAGATTATTTTTACGTCGGAGGTAAACTAAGTTACTTGCAATCGCGTCACGATACTTGTTCATATCATTTCTCTTTTCATTAGCAAAAAGTTAGCAAAAATACGATAAATTGTCAATTTCCCTTTTGCTGGGAATGTCGCTCCCTAACAAAGGAAGGCCTATTTGCGCATTTCCAATTGCATGTTAATGGTCATTTCTTGAAAATATGTGAAGGTCAACATGAAAAAGAAAGAAATCTATTATTTCTCGCCAGACGAAAAAGATGAATTCGTCACGCCTCCTAAGAAGATAAAGCGAATTAATGGCGATTATGTTTATATGCATAACAATTTATTGGTTAGACTTCTATCTTTTATTGCTTACTGGATGATTGCCATGCCAATCGCCTTTATCTATGCACGATTAATTAGAAGGGTTCATTTCGTCAACCGTTCCGCATTAAAGGCTTATCGACGAACCGGTTTTTTTGTTTATGCCAATCACACTCACTCTTTAAGCGATGCTTTTACTCCTTGTCTCCTTTTATCGCCAAAAAGAAACTATACAATCGTTAATGCCGCAAACGTATCCTTGCCCGTCCTTGGCAAAGCGACAAAGCTATTAGGAGCCCTACCTCTTCCCGATGATATGTCTTCTAGTAAGAACTTTCTAAAGGCTATCGAGACAGTTATTGTTCGCGGTTATTCCATCTTAATATACCCCGAGGCTCACATTTGGCCTTTTTATACAAAGATTAGAAATTTCGATGACAAGAGTTTTGTCTATCCTGCTCGTTTTGAGACGCCGGTTTTTGCAATTACTACCACCTATCAAAAGAAGAAACATGGATATAAAACGATTATTTACGCCGATGGCCCATTTGAAGCACCCCCTTATCTTGATCGTAAAGCTAAACAAACATATCTTTACGAAAGCGTAATTTCCGTGATGAGAAAAAGAGTTAATCTTTCAAATTTCGAAAAGTACAAATACGTTTTAAAGGAGAAATCATGAATATTGTCTATGCCGGAAACTATAAGGTTTTCGATGGCTTGCTAATTAGTCTTTTATCTTTGATTGAAGTCAACCACGAGGCCGTTGATGTCTATGTTTTGACGATGGATCTTACGGAATTAAGCGATGATTATATTTCTATCTCGCAAAGCGATTTAAACATTATCGAAAAGGAACTAAAAAAAGTTAATTCCAAAAGTCGGATTATCAGAATCGATGTTCGCGGTATTTTTGATAAGGCTCTTGCCTCATCAAAAAACTTAGTTAATCGCTATACGCCGTACGCTCTTCTTAGACTACTACTAGATGACATTGAAATCATTCCCGATAAAGTCCTCTATCTTGATACCGATACAGTTATTAATAAAACAATTAACGAACTATATAGTATCGACATTTGTAATTATGAATTCGCGGGAGTAAAAGATCGCTATGGCCGTTTCTTTTTTAACCCATGGTATTGCAATACGGGCGTTTTGCTCTTAAACATGAAAAAAATCCGTGAGACAGGTCTCTTAAAGAAAGTCGTTTCTTTACTTAACACCAAAAAAGTATTTTTAAGTGATCAAACTGGTCTTAACAAAATGGCAACAAGAAAAAAGATTATCGCCCGAAAATACAACGAACAAAAAAAGGTTAAACCAGAAACGGTTATTCGCCACTTCAGCATGCAGTTTCGCCTTTTACCTAAATTCTATTTTATCAATGTAAAGCCGTGGAATATCGACGATGTTCACAACATCTACAAGTGCCACGAGTTTGATCATATCTTCACTAAATATTTAGAAATCAAAAGCGTAAAGGAGAACTATCTAAATGAAAACTAATCAAGTCCCTATTTTCTTTGCCTGTGATGATAATTACATTCCCTTTCTGGGCGTTGCTTTATCATCGCTTAAAAGAAATGCTAACAAAAAATATTCTTATCGTATCATCATTCTTAATGAAAGTTTAAAATGCGAAAACATGGAAAGAATAAATCGTTTAGCCGAAGAATGGTTTACGATTGAATATTTCAACATTTCTCCGACAATTAACAAGCTTCGTGAAGCCTTATCATTGCGGCTTCGTGATTATTATAGCGTAGCTATTTACTATCGGATGTTTATTCCATCTTTGTTTCCCGATCTCGATAAGGCAATCTATTTAGATGGCGATATTGTCGTCGTTGGCGACATTTCTCAATTTTACAATGTAAACATCGAAGGCAAACTCGTCGCAGCCGTCAATGATCGCCTCGTTTACGACACGCCAGAATTCGTGCGTTATGTCGAAGATGGCGTTGGAATCAAGGCTGAACAATATTTTAATTCCGGCGTCCTCGTCATGAACTTACAAGAATTCCGGGAGCAAGAAATCGAAAAGAGATTTATATATTTGCTGCTTAAATATAATTTTGATAGCGTGTGCCCCGATCAAGACTATTTAAATGTTCTCTGCCGTAATTCGAAGGTAATGTTGCCTATTTGTTGGAACAAAATGCCCCTTCCAGATGAAGCGTTTGATGCTTCGAGTGTCAAGATTTGCCACTATAACTCATTTGAAAAGCCCTGGCGGCATGATGGCGTTCTCTTTGGCGATATCTTTTGGCAAGAAGCAAGCCAAACCGAATTTTATGATGAATTAAAAGCGATGAAAGATCATTTTTCTAAACAAGACAAAGAAGAAGAGAATAACGCTGTTCGAAGTTTGATATATAATGCTGTTCGAATTTCAAAGCAAGAAAGCGTAACGTTTAAAAAGGTTTTGGGTCTATAAAGATGCTTACACCTGAAGTTAAAAATAACATTATTGACTCCCTTAAAAAGGGAGAACTAAATAGTAAGGTGATGATTGGTGATCATGTTGTTACTTCTTTTGAACGTTCGCATTACATTATTCCATACGATAACACAAAACGGAAAATTACTAATAAGCTCAGGAGAGCAATCGCGACCTCAATCGTCAATGGTATGACCAAGAGAATAAATAAATCGACCAAGATAGAAGGTTTGGAAAACTTGCATGGCTATCAAGGTGCGGCCATCATCACCGCTAATCACTTCTCGCCCGTTGACTCAACGATTGTTCGCTATTTCGCAAATCGGATTGGTAAAAAACGAAAATTAACAATTGTTGTTGCCGAATCCAATATTTTCATGCCCGGCACTCTCGGTTGGCTCTTAAAAAGCGTCAATACAATGCCGTACACGCACAATTTGTCCTATCTTGAGAATAACTTCAACCCCTCGCTCGAAAAGCGCTTAAAAGAGAGGCATCTCGTTTTATTTTATCCAGAACAAGAAATGTGGCCAGGCTATACTAAACCGCGCAATCTTAAACCTGGTGCCTATCACTACGCCTGCAAATATAACGTTCCCATCATTTCGACTTTTATCACGATGAAAGTTGTCGAAGATACTATTAAGTATACGATTCACCTAATGCCGCTTATATACCCTGATCCTGAATTAACCTTTAAAGAAAACAAAGAGCACATGATGCAATTAGATTATTCATATAAAAAAATGTGCTACGAAAGTGTTTATAATAAAAAACTCACCTATGAATTCAGTGAGTCTGATTTGATATACTAGTCAATTTTTTGATTTCGATAGGCCGCTATTTGTTCGACATCTTTGTCACCCCGTCCTGATAAATTGACAACAATAATTTTATCTTGGCCTAGCGAACCGGCAAGTTTGATAGCTTCGGCAAGGGCGTGTGATGATTCGATAGCGGGAATAATGCCTTCGCACTTGCTGAGGAATTCAAAAGCGTTAACCGCTTCTTCATCGGTCGCGCTTTTGTAGACCACACGGTTAATCGTATGCAAATATGCGTGTTCAGGTCCCACGCCTGGATAATCAAGCCCAGCCGAAATTGAATACACGGGCGATATTTCTCCATTCTTCTCTAATAAGCAAAGGGTGTTCATGCCGTGAATGATTCCTTCTTTACCTTTCGTAATGGTCGCAGCGTGTTGTTTGGTGTCAACACCTTTTCCAGCTGCCTCGACACCAATTAAAGCGACACTTGGTTCATCAATAAAGTCATAAAAGGCGCCAATGGCATTTGAGCCACCACCAACACAAGCAATTACATAATCAGGTAAACACTTCTCTTTATCAAATAATTGATCTTTTATTTCTTCGCCGATAACTTTTTGGAAGTCGCGGACCATGACCGGATATGGATGTGGTCCGACAGCCGAACCGATTAAATAGAAGGCTGTATCTAATTCCTTACTCCACGCCATTAAAGCTTTATCTACCGCTTCTTTAAGTGTTTTTAGACCTTCATCGACAATAATTACGCGTGCTCCCAAAAGCTTCATACGATAGACATTCATGCTTTGTCTAATAACATCAACGCGCCCCATATATATGTCACACTCAAAGCCAAATAAGGCCGCAATTGTCGCTGTGGCAACACCATGTTGTCCGGCTCCCGTCTCAGCAATTAGTTTTTTCTTGCCCATTCGCCTTGCCAATAAGGCTTGGCCGATAACATTATTAATTTTGTGGGCACCTGTATGATTAAGATCCTCACGTTTTAAATATACTTTTGCTCCCCCGAGCTTCTTAGTCATGTTTTCCGCGAAATATAGAAGGGAAGGGCGATTAGCATATTCCTTTAAGTAAAACTTAAATTCTCGAATAAAGTCCTGATCATTCTTGTATTTAGCATAAGCAATTTCTACTTCTTTAACCGCTTTTAAAACATCTCCGCTAACTATTTGTCCTCCAAATTTACCAAATTCCATAATTGATTCCTCTTTTCCTTTTTTGAAATTGGTGAGGTATAAAAAAACACCTCGCAACATCGGGACGAGATGTTCGTGGTGCCACCCGAATTCAAGAAACGATTGTTTCTCCTTAATCGATACTCCACCACAAATGATGTTTATATCGTTGCCTTTTAACGGAGACATCCGGCTCAGGCTACTAATTTTTCGCCCTGCTTCTCAAAAGACCATTCACTCAGTTTGTTTGCGCCTATCTTTCACCGCCATAGGCTCGCTATAGAAAACTTATTGAGTTACTATTCTTCATCGATGAATTTATTAAACTTTACTACAAATACAAATTCTGTCAAGTAGACATTTACAAATATCGTAAAAGGTTTTTATGTTATAATTTTTAGTGCTTTGGAGGTACGTTATGAATTTGCCATTACAAATTATCATCACAGTTGCGATTATCGCTATTGTTATCGCTCTTTTTGTCTTAGAAAGAATGTTTATTAAAAGAAGAGAGGAAACAATTAAGAAATGGGTACTCGTTTTGTTGTTTCTTGGCTCATTAATCGTTTTCCTTGCCGGTGCTTTTGGCATCGTATGGATATGGAATTATGACCTTATGCCTGTCCTTTCACAGTTTTGGAATGACATCGTCGCTTTCTTTACAACTTCAGTGCCGGCACTAATTGGCACGACAATTGTCGTTTTTATATGGATGCTGGTTATGCGGATATCAAAAATAACCTTAAAGCGTATTGGCGATAAACCAGGAGCCCTACAAAAAAGGCGCAAAACTCTATCGAAAGTTATTTTTAGTATTATTAACTACACACTTGCTATCATTGGCATAATTATCATTCTTGCTATCTGGGGCGTCAATGTTCTTCCAGCGCTTGCTGGACTTGGTATTGTGGGTTTAGTCGTCGGCTTAGGGGCCCAGAAATTTATTCAAGATTTAATTGCTGGTTTCTTTATCATTTTTGAACATCATTACGATGTCGGAGATGTTATCGAGGTTGCTGGTTTTAAAGGCACCGTCACCGATATTGGTCTTAAAACGACGCGGCTTAGAAATTGGCGAGGGGATATTAAAGTTTTAAATAATGGTGACGTCAGTACTTTTATTAATTATTCTAAGAATCCTTCTATAGCGGTCGTCTTGTTTAGTATCGCTTACAAGGAAGACATCGACAAAACCGTTTCTGCACTCAACGAAGCTTTTCCCGCTTTTCGCGCTCGACATAAAGAATTATTGTTGGAGGATCCAACGGTCTCGGGTGTGATGAATCTAGGCGCCAGTGGGATTGATCTTCGCATAACAGTCAAAACGCTTAATGAGCAGCATTATAGTATCGAAAGAGAGTTGCGCAAACTCGTTAAGGAAACACTTGAAGCACATAATATCAAGATTCCTTTTCATCAAGTTGTGGTTCATCAAGCAAAAGAATAATTATCTTTGATAAAAGCCTCGTGTTTAGCGAGGCTTTTTTTGTTACGTTTATAGTATAATTAGACAATTTGTTGGTGGTGTTTACGCCTTTTTCCTTCCTCATCAGCGGCCATAATTATCTGTTTAACGAGTTCATGGGTCATCTTCCGAACTTCGTGAAAAATCGACTCGCCTTTACGACATGTGCGATTTGCAACCATATCAAGCTCCTCTTCAGTAATACGTTCAAGACCGATGTCTGCCAAAGTTGTCGGTAATCCGACGCTTTCACAAAAACGATATACTTCATCAATTAATATCTTCGTTTCTTCATGCAAGAATAATAATGATAAAACACCAAACGCCACTTTTTCACCATGATAAAAGTGATGAGTTTGAGGAAGAATCGTGAGGCCATTGTGAATAGCGTGAGCTGTCGCAATCCCACCGCTTTCAAAACCGAGGCCGCTTAATAAAGTATTAGCTTCGATAACCTTTTCAAAAGCTAGTGTTACTTTTTTCTTATTACATGCCTGTAAGGCATCAAGACCATTATTTAGAAGTGTTTCATAACAAAGTCTTGAAAGAGCAAAAGCAGTTAAGGATCCATATCCCCCCGCTTCATTTTTTGATTGGCTTAGCCGACATTGTTCAGCTTCAAACCAAGTGGCTAAAGCATCGCCCATTCCTGAAACAAGAAAGCGACTTGGTGCCTCACAAATTATTTCGGAATCAACTAAAACAAGCTGGGGATTATTTGATTGATACTCAACGCGAAGCACTGCTCCATCTTCATCATAAACTACGGCGCAGGCGCTACATGGAGCGTCGGTCGAAGCAATTGTTGGCACGACGGCAACAGGAAGTTCGCAACGACTGGCAACAATTTTGCCAATATCAATCGCCTTTCCACCGCCAATCGCCACTATAAAATCAACATTTCGATTTGATGCGATTTCGCTCAATCGATTGATTTCCCAATCGGAACACTCGCCATTAAATTCTTCGATGTAAGTATTGAGCCGGCCTGCATTCGCCATCAATCTCTCTTCCATCCTTTTGTGACAAGAAGCGGTCATGATAAAAAGACCGCTATTTCCGAACTTAATAAGTTCACGAAAAAGATAATTAAAAGCTTTTGGCCCTTGAAGATATTGACCAGGAAAAATGGTTTTACTTATCATAGTGTGCCCCCATCGATAACGCGATTAAATTTTTTATGAACAAGAAAACAGCAAAATGATTATAAAATCAAATAATATCAAAATGAGCAAGAAGTATATTTACTAATCTATTAAGCGATTTTTCTTTTGCGCAACACAACGGCATTGATGACGATGCTGCCAACAAATACGGCAGCCGAAACAATAAGCCACGTAATCGCTACTTTCTTCGCCTCTTCGCCATCAAAGACTAGTTTAGGAGCGGTCTTATATTGTTCTTTAACGGTGTCCCATTCACTTTCTTCATATGTTTCATATTCGGCATTTCCAGTCACAACGCTCCAAATGTTAATGGATGCATAAGTGGTTGAATTTTCGACTTCAATCCCACCGATTTCGGCAATGGCGTTTACTTCAAAAGCAACGAAAAACGATGTACCTTCGACTTTATAAAAAACTTCTTTAAATTCGACTGTTATATTTGAACCGGGATATTCGTCTTCTAATTCGGCCTCAATTTGGTCTTCGGCATCGCGGAGCTGTGCTTCGATCAATGGTGCGCCATATTGTCCATAAGCCCATAAGGCGCCAAAAACACCCATTGATAAAAAGGCGACGAATCCTAATAAGCCAACGATAAATCTCAAGAGAATTCTCATAATTGTTCCTCACATCACATAAAATCTATGTAACTTTCTATTAGATGAATCAATATTATCTAATGAGTTTATATTAAGACAAATGAATGTAAAAAGGCAAATACTACTCATTTATACGTGAGCGAATAAATGCGCTGCCATTATGTAAAAAATCCTCATTTAATCCAATATAGCTTTTTTCAAAACAGTGCATTTATGAACAGTTAGATAAAAAAGTGCATAATGTCTTGTTGCATCGCTTCTTGTTCCTGTACGAAAGCGCAGGACAATTCATATAAAATGAATAGCGCTTCCAGTTATAAAAAAATTTTTCTATCTAAAGAATTACCTAATCTCTTTGAGATTTTTATAAACAGTATATTCTTTAAAACCGATCGGATAATCGTAAATTTCCATAACTTTTTTGTATCCTCTTTTTTTATAAAAACCTAAAGCCTGAAACTCAAAAGTTGTTAAGTATAAGTTGGTTATACCTCTTTCAAAAGCAGCGTTTTCGATCAGGTCCATTAACTTGGTTGCTATATTGCGCCCCCGATATTTTTCTTTAACATATAAAACATTAATAAAAAGGTAGTCATATTTAAAATTTCCGTATATTCCACCAACAAATTTCCCATTATCCAAAACGACAAACTGGATATCAACCGTCTCCGAAGAAAAATTTAGTGATTTCCTTAATTTGCGGTTTTCTTTTTTTAAAACATCGTCATATTGTTCTATTCTCTGTTCTGTGGCCTGAATGTCATATTCCTTTTTCGTTTCATAAGGGGCAAAGTCGGTGCTAAGCAAAAAAACGTTCTCACCACCTATGGGCATGTCTTTTAATCGCCCTTTTTCGACATAACCAAGTTCTTTGAAGTCTTTAATAAACTTTGGTAAGACACTGCTAAATTGAAATCCTTCGACTTTTCCTTTGTAGTATTCCTTCACATCGTTTAATAAATCCTTCAGAACATCGATATTTTTATAATATATTCTTCTTATATGACACCAGTCAGATGCCATTTTGGTGTGACAAGCGCCAATAACCTCACCATCATCACAAACATAAAAATTTTGTTTATCCTTTTCACGGTACCCTGTTTGCGAACGATTATAAGCTTGAAGACCTTTGAAAATATCTTCGTTATACTTAAATTGCTTATCATCTATAAAATCAAAACGTGCCAAAAAAATCACCTCTCTTAACAAAACTTAAATTATATTTAAATTTTTAGTTATTATACACTGTTTTGCCTGATTTTGCAATTTTCGAGCTATCTAGAGATCAATAAAAGCCCCCATATGGGCTTATCGATTTATAATAAATTTTCAGTAATCATCGATGGAATCGAAGATATCTGAATCTCCAATATTATCATTCTTTGTGCTAAATTCAGGGATCCTATTCAAGGCATATGTTTTAGGTGAGGAGGTTTTTAAAATTTTGATACCTTAAAAGAAAATAGTGTAAACTCGTTTTGAGCCTGTATGTTTTTATAGTTCTATCTACTTAAAACATTGCAAATTAAGTTGGCCGCTTCGTTCACGCCGCCTTCTGAAAGGATTTGTTTTGATAATTCAGATACTTTGTTGCATCTTTCTTGATAGTTGTTCTTCATATCTATGATTGCTTCATATATTGTTTCAACCGATAAATCCTTTGACTCAATTGGTTTTGAGGATACACCTAAATCATATAGTTGCATGGCAAATCCCATTTGATCTAAAACGTGTGGTACTGGAATAGATGGGATCCCATTGCTTAATGTAGAAGCAGTAGTTCCAAAACCACAATGGTGAACGACACAAAAACCATGCTTGAATAAAAAGCTATGAGGACAGCTGCCTAAAGCCATCATTGATGAAGGTAATATGAAATCCTTAAGTGATTTTTTAAATCCTTGAATAATTGCTCTTACTCCCGCTTTTTCAAAAGCATTAACGAACATGGAAAGTTTTTTAACTTCAGGTTTATCTTCAAAAGACATGGCACCTAATGCAAGAATGATTGAGGTTTATTCTTCTGAGGAACCATTTCCTTTTGCAATGTTACACTAACGGTAAGAATTCCTAATGCTTCAGATTCAGTAGCGCCCATTTGACTATGAGAAACCACCACTAAA
>Ga0172381_10004469_pt1 | contig 14477 bp, 19 predicted proteins | sample Leawel6488metaG_FD_119754 | JGI IMG/M metagenome (GOLD analysis project Ga0172381, IMG submission 119754) | Leachate microbial communities from a municipal landfill in Southern Ontario, Canada - Leachate well 64-88 metaG | ecosystem: Engineered > Solid waste > Landfill > Unclassified | place...
CAGTCGCCTATCTTTGCCCCGTCGCCTATCTTTGCCCCGTCGCCTATCTTTGCCCAGTCGCCTATCTTAATCTTAACTTGTTTATTATCGGGGCATACAGACCAACCAAATTCATTTCGTTCCCATTTTAAAACCTCTGATATTAAATACATTTTAATCTCCTTTAAAATATTATTTTTTAACCATTGTATTCTGACATATCTATTGTTTTTATCCACTCATTAAAAACAACTTTCAACATATTTAAGAATGATTTTCCATAAGTTTTGTCAAGTGCTTCAAGACTACTAAAATCTTCTTTACATATTATCCTTTTATTATCCTTTACAATAACTGAAAATTTTGCTGTCCCATTTCTATATTTACCTGAATAATCTTTTAACTTTTTAAATATAATCGTTCTCATAATGCCCCCTTTTTATAATCCTGATATTTCTACTGCCCAACCCACGAAATACATCACAAGCCCAAAAATCGCAAGACCACAAGGAACGCCTATTAGCCATTTGTCAAGGTTTGACATTTGAAACCTCCTTTATTAATATTTCATTGCTTAATCTATATCCTGTTCTTGTGTGTCTTTTTTGCATTATAAACATTGCTTTATCCCCCTCTGACCATATTACTTTGCCATTTCTTTTTTCGTCTTGTTCTTTTTGCCATATGCCGTCAAAATCATTAATAACAACATACACAACATTTTTCCCAATTAATTCTTTATTTTCCCAATTAACTTTTTTATATCCTTTATTTATATAATCTTTTTCTCTTTTTAAGTGTTCTGCAAGTGTTAATTTCCTGCTCATAATATACGCAAGAGTATGAAACAAATCTTTATGTTCTTCATTGATTTTAAGTGTCTTCATTCCAACTTCTGTAATTTTGGCAAGATACTGCAAGTCATTAATTTTATCTTTTAACCATAAATTTTGTATGTTTTCCGTTGTGTTTTCTGCAAGAAAATCCCAGCCACCACAAAGATTACCTAAATTATTTTCTTTTTCTTTTCTTGCTTTCCAAAAAAAATCATCATCCGAAACATTTAATATTTTCATTTTTTCAATAGGTGTTTCTGAATACTCGTCTTTCATCATAATTTTATCCTCCTTTATTTTTATTTTCGTATCCCTAATTTGTAATATCGCCCTCCATACCTCGTTGAGCCTGTCTATCTCGTCATTATGCTCGTTATAGGCGGGGTCATCACTTGTCAATCCTATACTTTTAAATAAATCTATCGCACAAGTCCCGCAAGGATATGCCCCGCTTTTGCCCGTTTGTATCTCGCAATTCGTCCATTTGACAAGCCACAACCTTAATTCTTCCCGCGCTTCGTTTCGCTGCTCTATTGTCATTTTATTGCTCCTTTAATTATTTATATTGTATATGAAAAACGAAAAACAAAAAGTATATTGTCAAATGTTTCTCGTATATGCTCCGGCTCTCATCTTGATAACATTTTAAATTAAACTTCCAAAAGTCAAGCCAAAATATATTCTGCAAAAATCTTTTTAACTTAAAGCCAAATGGTAATTTTACCGACACCCCTTTTAATGTCATTAAAGGAAGAGACAAAAGATTAATCCTAAAAACCCTTTTTTTATTTTGCATTTTAAATCCCCTTTTTTATTTAATCTTATAATACTCTCTTGTATCCCGTTCTTCTTTTACCCGTCGGCTAATCTCTGTTAATTGTAATACTTCCTCCTTTCTCTTTTATTTATTTAAAAGTTTCTTGTATCAAGTCTCGTTCTTTTCCAAAATGTACTGACTTTTTTTGTTCAATGCCTATATGAATAATCTTGACTTGTTCCTTTTGCTTTTCTTCCCACAATTCAAACCAACTTTTAACTGCTTTCGGATTTTCTGTGTAGATAACTTTCATTTAATCCCCCTTTAATTATTTTTATCCTCATCAGTTCCGATTTTATCGGAAGACACACCGAACGGAATTGAGCCGTTCTAATGTGTTTCGGATTTTACCACTTAACAGAAATATTTGTAAATTCTACCCACTTTCCACTATTCTTGGTATAGTTCATATGCTCTGTTGATAAAAAACCTGAAAAAGCATATATGCCAATTCCCGAATACATAGGGAAATAGGATTTGACTTTCCAAACATTTCCGTTATCATCACTCATTTGCAATTCTGTTTGTGTCATCAAATAAATTCCTACACTATCAAGAGCAAAAAAAGCAATTGCCTCTACCCACTGCCCTTGACTTGCTTGATAAAATCCAGGCAACAATAAAGAACGCACTTGAATATCATACGCAAAACTATTCTTTACAAACCCAAACAAACCCACAACCAAAAACATCATAAGAATAAACTTTTTCATTTCTTGCCTCTCTTATCCTGCCCTGCCTTTCGGCTTAGGGGCTTATGGATTTTTTGTTAATACTAATTTTAAAACTTTTATTTAGTATTTAGCATACTCATAATTAGTTCACATAAAGACAATTCTTTGACATATTCTTTAAGGTCTTTCATATCATTCCACCTTGCAACGGTGCTAACATAAAAATCTTGTCCATAATTTATATCACAGTATTTGCCAACACCAACAGGCTGTTTTTTTATTCTTATTGTTCCCTTAATGCTTAATACATTATCCCATTCGGCTTCACCGCCAAATGCCTTAATTAAAATTATACATCTTTTCGCTTTTTCCTTTGTCATTTTTATCCCCCTTTTATTTTATTTCCCTCTTTCTATCCTATATATAGTATATCACATATTAAATCAATTGTCAAGCAAATAATGATTTTTAAAATGTTATTTATATTTTTCCCCTTTCCTTATTATAGTGTCAATTTTTTCGCCTATTATTTCCCATAGTATTATTATAATTAATAATTATATTTTTAAAGTACTTATTGAGAAGACAATCATAATTAACTATTAAATTAAGATTAAATCATAAAAATTGACATCATAGGAAGCCATTAGAAGCGAAAACTCTGACAGGGTAAGACCTTGCTATTCCCTATTTCTGCCTAATTTATTCATAACAGAGATTTTGGCTCGGCAGAAAAAAACTGAAATTTTTCCCATAATCCCCTGCCCTTTCGCCTGTTGTTTTGTGGTTATTATATTAATTATTATTAATAATCTTTTTTTTTGAGAAGACAAATCATTATACTTTTACTTTATATTATAATTAATAAATAGAAAAATTGACAATGCAACACTTTAAGGTTATGCTATACTTTTAAGGATAAGCAAAACAATAATGAAAAACGGATAAGATAAAAAAGCGGTATTTCAAAAGCATTTGTGTTCTTTATGTGCGTAGTATTTTAATCTTGACTTAATCAAGAATTAATATTTAATTTATTTTTAACTTAATGTCTTATTATCAGTATCTTGATTAAGATTAAAATATACAATCATTAGACAATATTATTTTTAGTCATATTCTCAATAAAGACTTGAAATTGATTTTTAATTTATAATTAATAGGCAACAGAAACAAGAAAACCCCACAAAATAGACTAAGCAATAACCACAGGACAGTGGAAAAGAAATAAGTTCTTTGACTTAAACACAGGCATTATCTCTTTTTGGATAAGTTATAGGGAAATGCGAAAAGGGGGAAGGGGGGGGTCTATATAATACCCTGTTCTCACACGCATCACCTCGTGTGCACCAGAGCCTTTTTAAGAGGCTTTTATTGAAAAGAGGTATGATTGCCTGTCTTTTGAGGTGTTTGTAAGGATTATAGGCATTGCGTGTTGTTTGGTTGTGGTTGTAGAAGTGGTTTGAGATGTATTGATAGTTAAAAAAATCGGGCCTTATGTGTGTGCGAGGCTTTTTGGTGGAGGTTCAGATGGCAGTTCAAAAGGGAGAGAAGATAGTTCCAGGGCATCAGGCGTACTCACCGACAAGGGGAGTTCCTGTGCTTTCGCTTAAACAGAAGCAGGAAGTATGCAAGTTGATAGCACAAGGGCTTTCAAATACGAATATAGAGATGTATCTTGAAGAAGCCTATGGATTAGAGGTTTCAAGGCAAGTTATCCACAAGACGTATAGAAATGGCAGAAAGTGGAAACCGTATATAAATAAACTGTTGGCCACACCTGATTCGTGGAAGTTGTTGCCTCTTGCAAGAAAGGGAAATAGATTGTTGCTTCTTGAGAAGGCGGCACAGGAGTCTTTGACAAAGAGATATAGGCGTAGGTATAGCAAAGGTGAACTTGTAGGTGAAGAGGAAATAGTTGAATCTGGCAATATTGCACCGATTGTAAGAGAAGCAAGAATGGAAGTTGAAGGTGAAAATCAGACCAATTCAGTTATTGTGAACTTTGGGTATAGGGCACCTAAACCACCTGAAGAGAAAGAGAAGAAGGTTGAAAAAGAGTTGGAGGATGACAAATCAGAGGAGGAAAAATGAAAGAACAAGAAGTAAAAAGTAAAATGGTTAGATTATTGGCAAAGTCAGTAAGTAGTGTTGTATTACAGATTATTCTTACAAATGACACAAAAATGGCAACAAAATATATAAGTGAGAAGTTTGTAATTAATGCCACAAGAAAGTTATCACAAGGCAAGATTGATAAAAGAAGTAAAGAGATAGATATTGTTCTTAAAATTGGCAGACCAAATTTTGCTGAAAGAGAGTTTATTAAGAATTGTAAAATGGCAGGAGAACCATTCCCAGTTAAAAATATACAGATTAAAAAAATAAACAAGAGGTAATCTGTGGAAGAAACAAACGAAACTCCTATTATTGAGATAGCACCTTATGGCAAAAAAGGTGGAGTGGCCTCACTTCCAAATAGTATGCAGGAGAAAGTTTTATACTATATTGACCAGTGGAGAGCCAGGCAGATAGATGAGTTAGCAGATGATGGCAAGGGAATACCTGTTTTATACGTAGAAGGTGGTGTTGGAGCAGGTAAAACAAGAGCACTTTTAGCACCAGTTCTTGAAATATTGGTGCAATACCCTGGCATAAGAGTACTTTGGGGCCGACTTGACTTTGCTGACTTAAGAGTAAGTGCTATGGAAACGTTCAACGAAGTTGCTGGTGGATTGATTGCTGGTAAGAATGAACAGGAACATAGGTATTCAATCAAGAGTGCCACAAGTGGTGAAGTTGAAAAACAATATGGCAATCTGTCAAAAATCTTCTTCAGAGAGTTGAAAGACTTGTCTGGATTGGGTAGTCAGGAATTTGCCATAGTTGTAATAACAGAGGCACACGAACTTTCATATAGGGCATATACAGATTTGAAAGGTCGTATAAGGCAGAAACCATATCCACTTATGTTGCTTATGGAAGGTAACCCACCTAACGAAGGGCATTGGCTTGATAATATATGCAAGAGAGGTGCACCTGAATTTGATGATGATGTAACAAAAATCTCTGTTTCTACTTATGATAACTGGGATAATCTGCCTTTTGCATATAGAAAAACTCTTGAAAAGATGCCTCCTGCGTGGCGAAGAAAGTATGTAGATGGCAAAGTAGGATTTATTCCTGATGGCAAAGCATTTTATAGTGGATTTTCAGAAGAATTTCATACTGGTAATTTTGAATATATAAAAGAAAAAGAGATAATAAGATGTATGGACTTCGGTTTTCATCATCCAGCGGTTGCTTATATGCAGTTTGATAGTGACAATAGACTTATTGTATTAAGAGAATTAATGGGAACTGACATTACTCTTGAGAGATTTTTGCAATATAGTCTTGTTCCATTTGAGGCCGCAGTATTTCCAAATTCAAGATTCAGCACTTACTATGATGTTGCTGGAAAACAAAAGACAGATAAGGCAGATACAGATTGTATTAAGATACTTGCAAACTTTGGTATAACTGGGTTTGGACGCCAATCAACTTATGTTAAAAGGCAGGAACTTATAGAACGATTGTTGTCACAGACAATTAAGGGCCTACCAGCATTTATGATAGACAAAAAGTGTCGTATTTCAATTGAGGGATTTCTTGGAGGTTATCATTATCCTGTTGTTGCAAGTGGAAATGCAGAGAAAGAAGAGCCATACAAAGATGGGTACTATGAACATTGCCTTTCTGGAGATACAAAAATTAGAACATTATTTGGTTGGCACTTTATTAAAGATTTGGTAGATAAAGAGTTTATTACTTATGCTTATGATACTGCCAATAAAAGATTAGTTCCTGCAAAAGCACATTCTTGTAGAAAAACACAGGAAAATGTTGAATTGTGGAAATTAAAATTTGACGAAGGAGAGTTGATTGCCACACCAGACCATTTGATTATGATGAGAGATGGTTCTTATAAACAATTAAAAGATTTAAAAATTAATGATGAACTTATGCCTTTTTATGAAAAACAAAGGTCATATAAAGGTCATATAATATTAAATTTAAATGATGGTTCAATAGTTGACGAACATAGATATATTTATAATTGGTTTAATGGAAACATCCGTGATGGTTATCATATTCATCATAAAGATAGCAATCCACTTAATAATAACCCCTATAATCTTGAGCAAATAGAAGCAAAAGAACATATGCGTGGTGTATATGAAAAAATGAGAAAACATCCAACAGTCGAAGCAATGAAAAAAGGTTCGCTTAATCCTTTGACTAAAGTAAGTCGTGAAAAGATGAGTCGTTTTATGACCGCAAGATGGGAAGATGGTAGTCATCCACTAACAAAAAGAACTGATAAAATTTGCCATATTTGTAATAATGTTTTTAGCGGTAATTATAAACAAAAATATTGCATTAAGTGTAAAGGTCGGGCAAGGAATTTTAGAGATAAAGCAAGGTTATTAAAAATAAATCATAAAGTAATGTCTATAGAATTTTATGGGTTTGGAGATACATATAATTTAGAAGTGGAAACTCATCATAATTTTCCAGCAAACGGAATTATGGTTCATAATTGTATGAATTGTATTGAGTATGGTATTATAAATTTATTTACTTTAAGTAAAAGTAACAATAGAGGTGGTAGTAATTATTTACCATTTAAACAAAGATATAGTGGAGGGATATATGGCTAATGTAAGAGGGTTGTTGAATATAGGAATTGTTGTTGAAACAGATGAAGTTGTTGTACAGGGAATATTGAGTGAAAAGAAATTATGTTTGGCGGCATTAAGAAAAGCCTTTAAGATTGTTAGAAATTTTAAACCTACTGTTATAGAAAGACCTAAAATTATTGTACCTGGTCATTAATAAATTAAATTAGGAGGTATTGTATGCCATATACATTAACTCAAAGAAAAATCAAAGGTGTAACAAGATATTGTATGACTTCAGAAGATACTGGAAAAACTTATTGTTATGAATCAAAAAAGGCACGTGAAAAAGGTATGAGAATGCACGAAATGTTTAAACATATTCCAAAGTCAAAAATAAGGCAATAGGAGGTAATATGGAAAAGAACTTAAAACTTGGTGAAAATCAAGAATATAAGATGGAAAAAATAGACAATGGTAAGTCCATACCAAAAGAAAAATATGCTATGCTTGAACTTAAACCAGAGATGGAACAGAAGATAGCAAAGATATGTTATGAACAACTTGAAATAATAAAATCTTCAAAAGAAAGAAAAGATTTTATAGAATTAGATAAGTATTGCAAAGCAAGATACACTATGGAGGATTTGGAAACAGAATGGCCTTGGCCTGGTGCAAGTAAAAGAAGAACAGGTGATACGACTATTGCTGTTGATAGACTTATGCCCAGAGTAAGTCGTGCTTTATTTGCTGGTCGCACAATTACAGTTGAGCCAGAAGGCGATAATAGTTGGGAAAATGCCAGAAAACAGGAAAAATGGCTTGATAGTCTTCTTAAGAATGAAATGGAGATACAGGAAAAATCTGAAAATATTCTTTATGATGCTATTATGCTTAATTTTGGAGTTATGAAAAATCCCTGGGAAAGAAATGAAGATACAAAAGAACAAAGAGTTATATACGATTCAGCATCAGAACTTTTAAGTAATTATCCAGATGCTATTACTAAGTATCCAGAATTTATATTAAGATTAACTGGATATAAGTCAATTGAATTACTATTAAAAGATTTTCCAGATTTGCAAGGTTTACCTTCAAGTGGTGAAAAAATATATGTAAGAGAGGCTTGGAAAGATATTGATATTGGTTGTAGACCACATTGGGTTGACCCTAAAAATATGTTTTTCCCTGTTGGAACAAAGAATGAAGATACATCTTGGTTTATAGGTGAAAAGTTAGACAATGTCAGACGAGATGAGTTAAAGAGAAAAGAAAAGAGTGGTTTTTATAAAAATGTTGATAAGTTGCTTGGTGAAGATGAAAATAGTAAAAATGATGAATCAGATACACAGAAACAAGAGAGATTAAGTAAAGAATATGAAATTTATGAAATTAAAGTAAGATATGATATCAATGAAGATGGCATTGAAGAAGATATAGTAACTTGGATTGGAGTACCTGAAAAATCAGAAAGTGATGATAAATGTATATATTTACGTGGTATAAGATTCCCATATATACATAAAAAGAGTTATTGGATTATAGTAAGAGCATTTCACAATAGATATGGTTTTTATAATGGCGGTCTTGGTCAAAAATTAAAATCAATCAATTGTGCAGAAGACAGAAGGGTCAATCAGGTTCAGAATGCTTTTGACCAGGCTGTTGTAAGAGCAGTAAAACAAGTAGTAATTCCAAATAGTCCATATAATCCACAGAAACACCTTTTTTATCCTGGAGCCAATATACCAGTTTCTGACCCTAATGAATTGACAGAATTTGGTTTTAGAGATATACCTGCTTCAAGTTTTCCTCTTGCAAGTGATAATAGAAAAGCAATGGAATTATTGGCTGGATTTCCTCAAAATTACTTGTCAGGTATGCCTCAACCAACAGATGCAGAGGCATCAGCGAAGAAAACAGGTATGTTAATAGCCGAAGGTATGGAGTCTATTACTGATGTAGTAAGGCATATTTCAAGAGGATTTAAAAAACTTGGGTATCAAATACAGTGTAATTACTATGATTTATTGCCAGATGAAATTATTCAGTGGAGAATTAAAAATGGTTTTGAGAATATAACCAAAGAAGAAATGATTAAGAAAGCAAAATTTGGATGTAAAACAGCAATTGAAAGTGTATCGTCATTTGAAGAAGCGAGAAGTAATCTTGCTCTGATACAAGCAATTGCTTCACATCCATTACTTGCAACAAATATAAATGCACAATATATTATGCTTAAAAGTGTAATTGAAAATTGGAGTGAAAAATGGGCTGAAGTTGTTGATAAGATGTTGCCTCCAGAAAAAATAGAAGAAATGGAAGCACAGCAAAAAGCACAACAGCAACAGCAAACACAAGTTCAACCAGGTCAGCAACCACCGACACAATAATGTTCCACGTGGAACAAATTTAAGAGGAGAGGGGGAAAATAAGATGATTAAGTGGTTTAAAGGTTTGTTCAAAAATAGGGTTGTTATAGACAAGAATATGGAAATAGACCAGAAAATTGAAGATTCTATGTTTTTCAGAAAAGTATTAGATGGGCTTGGCACTGAAAATTTACAGTTAAGTGATGCAGAGTTAAATCAATTAGCAGATACATTCTTAGCAGAAAAAGGTTCGCCAATATCAAATGCTTGGGAAAAAATCTTTAAGTATTGTCTTGTGGCACATCAATGGGAAATGTCTCATATCCCAAGTAATATTATGGGAGTAGAGAAAGCAGAAAAGGTAACTTTCATTCAGGGAAGGATAGCACAAATAGAAGCATTATTACAACTTCCAAGAACATATATGCAAATAGCAGAAAAAAAGAAAAATAAAGATAATTAATATTGACAATGCAACATATTTAATGATATATGTATAGACATAAAGAATAGCAAGAACTCCTTGCCCTGTTATCGCTGACAGGTAAAATAAATAGCGTAAAAGGAGATTAAATGTCAAAGTGGTTAAAGTATTTTTTAGGTTTGTTAGGTGATGAACGTGGTTCTGTTGGGCCAGGTGATGACGGTGGTGATAGTGGAGATGACGGTGTGAATGAAGATGGTAACGGTGATGATGAAGGAAATGATGATGGTGGAAATGACGGAGGAAATGAAGGTTCTGAAGAAGAAATAAATGGAGTAAAGTATAAAAAAGATTCAGAAGGAAATTTTTGTTTGAATGGAATAGCAGTTTTAGACCCTAAAAAAGTTCCATTCAAGAATCGTGCAAAAGAGTGGCAAAGAAAAGCAGGAGAAACAGAATCTCGTTATCAAGATAGAATAAATGAACTTCAGCAGAAAGGCTTTGAAAGAGATAATAAAAATAATAATGAAGAAGAAGAACACGACGATAGTGAAATAGACCAAAAAACAGGATTTACATACGGACAAAAAAAAGCACTTGAAAAACAACTTGGAAGAAAACTTGAAAAAGCGGACATAGAAAATAAAACTTTAATTGCTGGAATGGCAATTGATGGACAAAAAAATATTTTAAGGAATGATAAAAAGTATAAAAAGTTTTTTGACAATGAAGAATATGTTGAAGAACTTGAAAGAAATCTTGAAAATTTACCGATACCTGCAAAACTTACACCAGGGATAGTAAAATCAGCAATCCATTTAGTTATGGGCCAACACATTGAAGATTTTACAAAAAATGCGATAGAAACAGGGAAGAAAACAGAAAGAGAAAATAGGCAGATAGTTTCTGAAATAGTTCTCGGTGCTTCTGCTGGAAGTAATGCAGGGAAAAAGATAATCATAAATGAAGAAATAAAAACAATAATGTCGCAGACAGGAATGAATGAAGTGGATGCAGCAGAAGTATGGCAATCAAGACAGGACAATAAATCAAAGAAAAAATAATAGGGAGGTAGGATGGCACAAGTAAAAAAAGAAAAAGAAATAGTAAAAAAAGAATTAGTCGCAGGTGAGAATGATTTTCTTACAGGAGATTCTATTGAGGCTGAAAAAGTTCAGAAACAGTTCAATGTAATGCCAGAAGTTTCAGGTTCAAGTATGTATTTTAGCAGGAAATATATATTCAGAGGTATTAAAGATAAAGCCAATACTTTTCTTGGCAAAAAATAGTTCCCTTATCGCTATATAGGGTTAAAAGTTAGCGTAAAAATTTATCTTTATTATTAATGAATAAAAAAAGTAATTTTTAGAGAAACGACTCTAAAAGGAGAATAAATGAATAAAGTTGCAATGGCAAATAAAACAGCAAAGTTTGATTATGTTTTTGGTTCAAGATTAATAATTGGCCCAGTTCCTATAGGTGCTTCAGAAGTTTTCAAAAATACTGGTGGAAAATTTGTATGGTTTGATACATCAAGGAGAATAGAGGTAGCAGGGTCAGGTAATAACCCAGATTCTGGTGCTTATATTTTCGGCTGGGCTTTGGCACCAGCATATACAGCATCTTCAACTGAAGGCGGAGATAGTTGTATGGTAGATGTTTCAACAAATTCTGTTTATAGAATACCAGCAGATGCCGCAGTACTTGCTACAATGCGTGGTAAAGTTTGTGATTTGGTAACAACCTCAAATGTGCAGTATGCAGATGTAGGTGAAGCAAATGAAGATTATCTTATTATAGTAGATGTTGACATAAAAAATCAGTGGGTTTATGTAAGAATGAATCCAGCACATATTTATGTAACAGATATTGCTTAATTTTATCACCACGACCTTCCCTTCGCTTCAGGGTAATATAAGCGTAATCCAAAAGGTCAAACAAGTTTTTGATTATTTAATAAGGACTAAAAAAATACTTTTTGGAGGTGGCTTATGAGTGCAGGACAGGGTGATTTTCCCGAAGGTTTAAAAAAAGATAGTTATAAATGGTTTTGGGAAGAATATGATAAACTTGAACCAGTTTATCAGCAAGTTTTTAATGTTAAGAAAAGTGATTCGGCTTGGGAAAAAGAAACATCAGGTGTAGGCACTGGCCTTCTGGAAGAAAAAGGAGAATTTGAAGATTTGGCAGAGAAAACTCCTACAGAAGGATATATTTGTTATGGTAAAAATAGGTCTTGGGGTAAAAAGGAAACGATTAGCAAAGAACTGTATGAAGACCATCAGAAACTTGCTAATTTCCTTAAATCTCAAATGCCACAGTGGGCACAAGATGCTGTTGAAACTATGGAGACTTTCTATGCCAATATTATCAATCTTGGTGGATATACGGCAGGTCACGATATTTTCAATGCCTCAATTCCGAATGTTTTATCAGACCCTTCTGGAGACTATATATATGATTCCAAACCTCTTTTTGCGGCCAGTGGTAATGACAGGTCGTCAAAAGGTGGTGGAACATATTATAATGGTCTTGGTGCATTGAATTTTAGTTTGGCAAATCTGCAAACTGCTTGGTTAAGAATGACAGTTTATAATAACAGGAAAGAAGATGACACAAAAATGAGGATTATGCCTGATATAATTTTGGCACATCCTGCTATGAAGTTTTCAATTGACCAGGTTCTTAATTCACCTGATGACCCTACCTCAACAAATAGGGCAATCAATGTTGTTAAAGGTTTGGTAAAACCTGTTTATTGGCATTATCTTGATGATACTGACCAGTGGACATTGGCAAAAGCCAAATTTGGTTTGAATGCTCTAATGAGAGAAAATCCTGAATTTGATATGTGGGAAGATAAAGATTCTAAGACTTTCAAACTTTCCATATTTACAAGATTCGGACATCTCATTAATAACTGGAGAGGTTTGGTTAGTGCAAATTATGCAACTTCGTAAGATTTGATAAAATCGCAAGTGCCCTCATAGAAATGTGGGGGCACTTAGTTCATCTTTAAGGAGATAACAATGGTTAAAAAAATCATTAAGATATTTACCATTGTAGCGACTTTAACAAGTCTTACAATGGGAGTTTATGCTGCACAGGGAGACATTTGGAGTGTTAGAAACCAATATAATGAAGATGTTGCAAGGGTTACTCCTCAAGAAACATTTGTTTTAACAGGTAATGGTGGATGTAGTATAGCAAATGGGTTAAGATTAAGTGGAACAGTTAATGGTTTAATACTGCGTTGTGTAGAAGTTTTTGCAACTCCTAATGCTCCAGATTCTACAACTATAAAAACTGGATGTATTCCTGATAGTTGTATAGGTGCTGGAGTAGCCCCAAGTGACCAACCAGATGGAGCACGAACAGTAGGTATATGCATATATTTTTATGGACTTGATACTTGCACATTACCTGCTGGAAGTGGAGTTGGAATATATGGTATAGATTCCAAACTAAACGAAACATATGAAACAGTAAGTATAGCAAGTGGAACTGCAACACCAACACTTGAAGTTCAATCCAGTAGAGCTTGGAGACTGATAAGAGCATTCGTGGTTAATTCTACTGCCGCAAATTCTCTTACTTATTCAGATTCATTCTCTGTTGGTTATGGAACAGGTCTTGGATTGGCAAATGATGCTTATGGAAATACGATTTCAGCATATACTGTCAATGGTGCAGATATCAGTTCAAGTGGTTATGTTACAGGAATATTTGATTCAACATATGATGTATATATACCTGCAACAGCTCCTGCTAATACTGAAAATATTGTAGAGTATAAAGCATATATAAAAGGAACATCCGAATAAGAGTAGGGGTGGCGAAAGTCACCCCTTTCTTTATTTAAGGAATAATATATGAGTAAAATAGAAATTCAAGGTAGATGTGATAGATGTGGTGTTGAAAAAATACCAATTAAAGATTTTGGAAATGAAACATTATGTAAATTTTGCCTTGCAACTGCAAAAGAACAAACAAGTTCAGATTTTGATAAAATAGAAAAACCAGTAGATGATTTTAACGCACTCATAAGAAAATGTGTAAAATAAAAATAGAAAAAAAATGTTTAATATCAGGAGGTAAAAAGTGAAAAAGTTGATATTGATTTCAATGATTGTGATTGTTTGTTTTACAATAACAGGGATATGTTATTCCTATAATGTATCAGATATGGCATTGAATAGTAATAACGATAAAACTGGATTAGCAGTAATTTCAGGAACTTGTTCTGGTGTATTCACTATTACATCAACAAATACAGAATTGTTTGTTGCTGTTAATGGCATTATAGATACTGCATATCTACATCCTGGCATTAATTTAACAGCAAAACAGGTTGTAGATGATTTGGAAGGTCAGTTGTTAAATGTTCATCCAAGAGTATATTGGTCGCCAAATGATGTTTGTGGAATAGAACTTATTGCAGTTGGAAATACTACAAATATACAGGTTATTGCTCATTCAAATGGAGCAGAAACTTCTTGTGGACTTGTTATTGGATATACAACAGTTTATTCTTTACTACCTAATGTAGCACTTACAGTAGGTGGTAATGTTATAAGTTCTACAAATCCTATGCCTGTTTCTTCAACAATTATCAACACTCAATTTTCTATTGATAGTCCCGTGCTTACAACTTCTACTTTAACAAATACTCAATTTACGTTGAGCAACACAGTTGTAATGTGCCAAATAACTG
>Ga0172381_10004470_pt1 | contig 14476 bp, 14 predicted proteins | sample Leawel6488metaG_FD_119754 | JGI IMG/M metagenome (GOLD analysis project Ga0172381, IMG submission 119754) | Leachate microbial communities from a municipal landfill in Southern Ontario, Canada - Leachate well 64-88 metaG | ecosystem: Engineered > Solid waste > Landfill > Unclassified | place...
ACGCCCGTCCTATGGCGACCGTGACCGTGGTGGCTTTGGCGGGGACCGCGACAGACGCCCGTCCTATGGCGACCGTGGTGGCAGTAGCTTTGGTGGGGATCGCGACAGACGCCCGTCCTATGGCGACCGTGACCGTGGTGGCTTTGGCGGGGACCGCGACAGACGCCCGTCCTATGGCGACCGTGACCGTGGAGGCTTTGGCGGGGATCGCGACAGACGCCCGTCCTATGGTGACCGTGACCGCGGAGGTTTTGGCGGGGACCGCGACAGACGCCCGTCCTATGGTGACCGTGACCGCGGAGGTTTCGGCGGAGATCGAGACAGACGCCCGTCCTATGGCGACCGTGGTGGCAGCAGCTTTGGTGGGGACCGCGACAGACGCCCTTCCTATGGTGACCGTGACCGTGGAGGTTTTGGCGGGGACCGTGAGGGTTTTAAGAGGCCTAGCCGTTATAATGACAGCAGTTCTGAGCGCCGTCCTTTCGATGGCAAGAAGGATGATGCTGCACCAAAGCCTTATGGGTTTGATAAATTCCGTGAGACAAAGACCCGTGGTCAGGAAGAGGATACGAACTCATTTTTCTGGCTTGAGAACAAGGATAAGAATGGCGGTGATGACAAATAGTCCCTGCCTTTGATTTGTTGGCTACCGGTTGCTGATTTCGGCGATCGGTAGTTTTTTTTGTATTGACTATTATTTTTTAATGATATATTATCCTAAAAGATAGGAATTATTGATAAATGAAAGACAAACGACAGACAATTCAGAAGAATTTGGTACTCAATGTAGTCAGGGCAAGTGACAATCATCCCAGTGCTGAGGAAGTGTACCAAATAGTAGTAAAGGATCATCCTTCTATTAGCCGTTCCACGGTATACCGTAATTTGCATAATCTGGTTGATGAAAAGCAGATAAGATTGGTCCAGGTCCTTAACGGTCCTGAGCATTTTGACAAGACACTTGCCATGCATTATCATATTCAATGTACGGAATGTAATCGTGCCAGTGATATCGTTGTGCGGACTGCAAATGATTCTGAAACTATTGTTGAAAGTTCAGGATACCTGGTGAAAAGCAAGGAAATACTCTACCTGGGGATTTGTCCCGATTGTCAAGAGAAAATTAAAAAACTGGAATAAGGAGAAACGGTATGGAATTGAAAGGTTCTAAGACAGAGAAAAATTTGGCAGCTGCGTTTGCTGGTGAGTCACAGGCAAGGAACAAGTATACCTACTTTGCTTCCAAAGCAAGGAAAGAGGGGTATGAGCAGATTGCAAATCTTTTTGAAGAAACTGCGGGAAATGAGAAGGAGCATGCAAAGATTTGGTTCAAGTTACTCCAAGATGGCGGTGAGATTGCCGATACGAAGACCAATCTGAAAACCGCAGCAAGCGGTGAGAACTACGAATGGACCGATATGTATGTCTCTTTCGCCAAGGAAGCCAGAGAAGAGGGTTTTACCAAGATCGCTACACTTTTTGAGATGGTCGCTGCCATTGAGAAAACCCATGAGGAAAGATATCTTGCCTTATTGAAGAACGTGAATGAGGGATTGGTGTTCTCACGTGATGGTGAGCAGGTATGGAGATGTTCCAACTGTGGTCATATCGTTATTGGCAAGAAGGCTCCTGGAATCTGCCCTGTCTGTGGACATCCTCAGGCCTATTTTGAGCTTGTTTCAAAGAATTACTAGGCCATGGTTTCTTAAAAGATATGGCGGGGAGTTGCCCCGCCTTTTTTTATTCGTGCAAATCGAGAAAACTCAAAGGATTCTTGTGGGCAAAAAGCAGGATATCCTCCGTGGAAAACGGGGAACGTTGAAAAAGCTCATAATACTCGGTGTAAGACTCCATCTTTAAAAGATTAATGGAATAGTCTGAACCAAAAAGCATTTTCCCCATGAGTGATTTTCTATCCTGCTCGTTCTGTCCATCCAGATAGTTTTTCAATTCGGTATAGAAAGACGGATTGGTTCCTGAAAACGAAAAATCACTGTAGACATTGGGAAACAGCTTGATAAGCTCGGTTATCTGGTAGAACCAAGGGGATGAAGGCAACTGTTCCGCCTGTGCCGCAAGGGCTGAGAGGGAGACTTTCGCCTGCGGACTATATTGCCAACCGAAATGTGCAAAGTCAATCTTGAGAGTTGGGTATTCTTCCAGGGCTGCCCTGTAATGATTTGGCTCTGTCAGGCTCCATGCGTTCTTGGAAGGGAGTATCCTGAAGCCTTGGTCATCGCAATGGGTAATACAAGGTACGTTGTTTTTTGTACAGAACTCATAGATGACCTTGATCTTGGCCCGCTCCTTCTTGTCATTTGGCCATGCGTCGAACCCGAGAGGTGGATAGAATTTCAAACCGTAGAATCGCTTTTTCGTATGTTTCTCACGCACGACTGTGCCGTCTATGACCACATAGGTCTCCAGCAACTTCTCAATGGTATCAAGGTCATGAGCAATCGGGTTGATTCCTAATAAAGGAAAAATATCAAAAAGACGTTCTTTCCGTTCTTGATAATAAGATTCAATGCCTACGATGGTATCTTCCGCATAAGTGATTATCTTCTTGGTCTCTGAAGACGGGGGATAGTAACACTTTTGCTTCTGATCAGCGGTAATGGAAAAGTCCATTAGAAGAGGACAAAGGGCAACCCTGTCAAATTCCCTATCCCTGAAATGGAACTTGCCATCGCGAAAGAAGGGTTGTTCAGGATAAGGAAGTCCCGGCTTACGATTAGTGAATTTCCCGGCAAGGTCATCCTCCATCAGGGCGAATGTCTTACCAATGGGTTGTTCGTAGGCCCTGAGTGTGTTCATCACGGTGGTGAACATGGTATTGCCCTTGCGGTTTTGTCCTGTCATGATATAACCGGTTGAGAGCGCACCACTGATAAGAAAATCAGGAAGGCCCGACTCAAGCGAATTCAGGAAACTGACCAAATTAGGATGTTCGAGAGTCATCACATGGCAATGGGTATCAAAGAAGTAATTCATGTGATAACTATAACAATGTCAACGACCAGCCGGCAAGCATTATTTTCGTTTCTGGAACTCTTCTCTGGTAATCAAATAATGGTCATTGTCGCTTTTTTTGCCAAGAACCAGTTCGTCTTTTTCCAAGTGAGTCCAGTGCATGCCACATTTGGACATCACTTTCCCTGACGCCTGATTCTCATGCTCATGACAACTTTCCACTTCATCGATGCCTGTGGTGGAAAAGATATACCCAAGAAAGAAAGACAACGTCTCGGTCATGAAGCCCTGGTTCCAATAATCCCTCTTGAGTACGTAGCCAAAGGATGCCCTTTTTCCCTTGCCGATTCTTAGATCAAAGCAACCGATTACCCGTTCGTTGTCTTTATTTACAATGGCAAAACACCCATCAGCAGAGAGAATATCCCTGATGCTCCGTTTGGATTCATCAACATCCTTGTGGGCTGGCCAGGTAAGGTATTTCACCGTCCTTGGATCGTGGGCATAGGCAAACACGTCTGGAGCATCCTCCTCCTTGAAAGGTCGGAAGGATAGCCTTTTTGTCTGCAGCATTAGAACCTCCTGGGTGGTTATAAGACGAGGGGGCGAAAAAATCCCCCCCCTCCTTGAAGAAAACGATAGTACTTAAGCCTTGTCTCCCATCTTGTCCTTGAGCTTGGCCCAGCTGTCTTTCAGTGTGACTGTTCGATTGAACACCATGTGCTCCTTCTTGCTGTCCTTGCTATCGACACAGAAGTAGCCATTGCGGATGAACTGAAGGTAATCTCCGACTTTCTCGTTAAGAATCTCAGGTTCGGCTTTGGCATGCGGGACAATCTTCAGGGAATCAGGATTCAAATCATCCATGTAATTGCCTGTCTCCCCTCCAGGATATTCGGTCTTGAAGAGTTTGTCGTACAGGCGGACCTCTACGTCGGCCCCCTTAAAGACACTCACCCAATGACTCGTGCCCTTGACCTTGCGGTTATCAGGGGTCGTCCCCCCATAACTCTTTGGGTCATAGGTGCAGTGGACTTCCACGATGTTCCCCTCAGCATCCTTAATGACAGAATTCGCTTTGATATAATAGGCGTATTTCAAACGGATTTCATTGCCTGGATAGAGACGGTGATATCCCTTTACCGGGATTTCCATGAAATCCTCTCGTTCGATGTAGAGCTCTTTTCCGAATGGAATCAGATGTGTTCCGCTCTTCTCCGCCTCAGGATTGTCCTCGGCCTGAAAATACTCAATCTTGTCCTCTGGATAGTTGTCAATGACAATTTTGATCGGGTCAAGCACCACCATCAGGCGTTTTGCCCTCTTGTTCAAGTCCTCACGGACGCAAAACTCCATCAGGGAATAGTCGACCATGGACTCGACCTTGGCGACTCCCACGCGGCCGACGAAGTCCTTCATTGATTCAGGACTGTAACCTCTGCGACGGATGCCGCTGATGGTCGGCATCCGTGGGTCATCCCAACCATCAACCACTTTCAGATTGACCAGATTGAGCAACCTACGCTTGCTCATCAGCAAGTAGCTGACATTCAAACGGGCAAATTCATACTGGTGAGGTGCATGGTTTATGCCATCGATGCTGGTTGCCCAATCATAGGCAGGACGATGGTCTTCGAATTCCAAAGTGCAAATACTATGGGTGATGCCTTCAATGGCGTCACTGATGGGATGCGTGAAGTCATACATGGGATAAATGCACCATTTGTCCCCCGTCCTAGGATGAGTCGCATACTTGATACGGTACAAGGCAGGGTCGCGGAGGTTGATGTTCGGGCTGGCCATGTCAATCTTCGCTCTAAGGATATAGGCGCCCTCAGGATGTTTGCCTTCTTTCATTTCTTGAAAAAGCCGGAGGTTCTCCTCTATGCTTCTATTCCTGTCAGGGCTGTCCTTGCCTGGTTGGGTGAGCGTTCCCCTGTATTCCTTGACCTGCTCGGGAGAAAGGCTGTCGACATATGCTTTTCCTTCCTGGATAAGTCTGACCGCTATTTCATAGAGTTGCTGGTAATAGTCGGAGGCGTAATACTCATCCTTGCCCCAGTCGAATCCCAACCATTTGATGTCCTTCTTAATCGAGGATATGTATTCCATGTTCTCTTTCTCAGGGTTGGTGTCATCCAGTCTGAGATGGCATACGCCATGATATTTTTGAGCGATACCAAAGTTGATGCAGATTGCTTTGATATGACCGATATGCAGATACCCATTGGGCTCCGGCGGGAATCTGGTCACAATCTGATTATTTGGCACTCTGCCATTGGCAAGATCGTCCTCGATGATTTTTTCAAGAAAGTTAAGGGGGGCCTTCTCCTTGTTTTCTTCTTCGTTACACAACTCTTCCATGCGGTCCTTCCTTTCGTCCTTTCAAAGGGACAATACTGAAAAAAAGTTTTCTGCATGATACCACATTTGGACTAGGTTGCAACAGCTTTTGCCTGGCAACTAAGGAAATCAACACTTGCCTCGAAGCTTTTCTCTCCCTCATTCGCGAAGTAAAAGCCGAAGCTGAAACTGTTCTCAAGATTGGGAAGCGTGCCTTCGGTGATTTTTTGAAGTTGTTTTTTCTCAGGACCACAAAGAAAAGTGACAAGCTTTCCTTCCTTTATCAAGGAAAGAAACAACTGGGGGGTGTTCACAGGAAAGGCGATCTTGGTTTTTTGCCATTGCGAGGCGACTTGGAAATGAAGGATAACGCCTTCAGTGTTGCAGCCCAGGGCCATGTAGCTTTGCCTGCTTTGGTAGACGATGATGCCATTTTCTCCCCATGCCGGAGCGACTGTGATCCTAGCCTGTACATCGATGTCGTCCTCTGCTACTGCCAGCAAGGAGGCGCAGTGGTCAAAATAAGGGGTGTGTTTTTCCACCACCAGGGTTGTGGAGCGATAGTCTTTGTTCCAGGAACGGGGTTTCCCTAGCCAAACAAGCTCTTTCATCGTCAATTTTTTCATGGTCCTATTGTGCCACAACACCTGATATGGGTCAAACGGTCTTTCCTGTTCTTCCAATGTGTAGTAATCTTTGCATATGAAATCACCAAAAGAACTAATGTTGGATAAGCACCTTCTCTCCTTGCTAGATCCTCAACAAAAGAGCTATCGCCTCGGCAAACTCTTGGTGGAGGATGCGGAGATTGAAAGTTTGCAGGAATATGCAAATACCGTTTCTATCAAACGTTTGGGATACAATGACCATGGGCCGGTGCATATGAGACAAGTCGCATGCAATAGCTTGTTGATGCTCCACCTCCTTCATGAGGCCGGGGTGAAGACAAGTCTGGAGAAGGAGGAGGTTGGAAGTTTTGATGACAGTACTTGTGCGGTGCTTCTTGCCAGTTTTCTTCATGACCTGGGCATGAGCGTGAGCCGGACTGATCATGAGCTTACTGGTTGCATTCTCGCAGGTCCCATCATGGAAAGGTTGCTTGCCCAGGTATTCCCTGACAATCTTTCAGAAAAGCTGATGATCCTAGCCTTGTCGAATGAGGGGATATTCGGCCATATGGGCACTCGAAAAATCCATAGTGTGGAGGCGGGCCTTATCCTGGTCGCTGATGGTTGTGACATGGAAAAAGGTCGGGCGAGGATACCGATGATACTCAATACCGAGGCAAAAGTCGGGGATATACATAAGTACAGCGCCAATTCCATCGAGAGTGTGACCATAAGCAGAGGTACGGTCCATCCCATAAAAATCAATGTGATGATGAGTAGTGATGTGGGTTTTTTCCAGATTGAGGAGGTGCTTCTCGCAAAAATTGCCATGAGTCCTGACAAGCAATACTTGGAAGTTTATGCCTCTGTGGTGGGACAAGAGCCCAAACAATATCTTTAGGAGCATGCCATGATTGCAGTGATAGGAGATGCCTTGATGGCTTTTCACCTGACAAAGGAAGGGGCATACACCCCTTGGGTAGGGGGAAGCAGTATGAATGTGGCGGCCAAGGTCGGTTCATTGGGATCTAGTTGTGCTTTCTTTGGAAAGATTTCCGCTGACAGGTTTGGGAGTGTGGTTCTTGAGTTCTGTGTAAATAACCATATCCTCTTTGACCCTGATCTCTGCAATTCCCCTTTTGGCACGACTCTTTGTTTTCCAGGGGAGAACCCTTCTTGGTATGCACAGAACACCTGCTCGACTTTATTGACAAGTGAAGAACTTCTTGCTTCATTTCACAACAACAGTGATATCAAGATAGCCTATATCGGTTCTGAATCATTGGCTCTTGACGGTTGTTCCGAGGCCATTCTTGATGCACTTTCCCTGTACCGGCCCAGGCCCGTCATCTTTTTGGATATGCAGGTGCAGCCTCAGTTGGCAAGAGACCGGGAGCATTATCGGGAATGCCTGATGAGGGCCTCTGGTATGGCCGACATCATCAAGGTCGACTTCAATGACCTTGCTTTTCTCTATCCTGGGATGGAGGGGATAAGGGCAGCACGCCGTCTGGGTGTGGAGATGCAATGCCATATCCTTCTTGGGCAGAACGCTTGGTATAGTCATGATGGATTCAATGTGCCTGTTCCCGCTTCCCTTCAGTGTGATGGCGCTTTTGTTGGTGCTCTCCTTTCTTATTTGCATGATAATGGTTGTTTTGGAAACGATGGAGAGCTACCCCAGCTGAAAACATTGGAGGCGAAAACAATTGAAGATGCATTTGCATTTGCCCGGAAAGGAAAGGATACGTATACGTGCTAAAGGAAACTAAGAAACACCTGCAACATATCATAATCTTGTTCTTTACAATCATCGTAGCGGTGAGTGTGGCTTTGCTTTTAGGCCGATGGACTCGCTCCATCTCGGAGAACAAGAAGCGGGCGGAACTAAAAAAGGCCTTGAAGGACGTCGTGTCCCAGGAAGGCGAGACCGCTTTGCTTTCTTTGGCCGATATTCCTGTCACTGAGATATTGTACGGTGACAAGGGGCTCACCGTCCTCAGTGGGGATGACAGTTCCTGGCGCTATAGTTTTGATGAGATGCAAAACATCAAGGTGTACAACGAAGTGAGCCAGAGTGTGGTGAACATCACTACCACCGAGGCCTCTTCTGTGAGCTCCTACATGGATGTGTTGCCCTCCCAAGGGACAGGAAGTGGGATAATTCTTTCCAGTGATGGCTATATCCTTACCAATGCCCATGTGGTGGAGAAGGCCCAAAGTCTTACTGTGGGATTGTCCGACCAGAAGCTTTTTATCGCCAAGTTGATAGGGCTTGATAGTGAAGACGACCTTGCGGTAATAAAGATCAATGTGGATAAAAACACCACTCTGCGGCCAGTGAGACTAGGAACCAGTGAGGATTTGGTGGTTGGGCAGAAGGTCCTTGCCATTGGAAATCCATTCGGATATGATCGTACGCTCACTACCGGAGTGGTCAGCGGTCTGAATCGTCCTGTGAAGACCGAATCCGGCAAGATTATCATGAATGCCATACAGACCGATGCCTCTCTTAATCCTGGAAACAGCGGCGGCCCTTTGCTCAACGGCAAAGGGGAGGTCATCGGGATAAACAGCTCCATCTTTTCCCTTACGGGCAACAACCAGGGAATCAGCTTCGCCATTCCTGTCGATACCGCTGTTTCCTTGATTCCCGATCTGATTAAATATGGTTATATAAGCCGGGGGTGGTTGGACATTGTACCGGTGCAACTTACCAGAAGCTTGAGTGATTATGCGCATCTTGCTGTTTCTCAGGGAGTCCTTGTTAGCCAAGTGAAGGCTGGGGGAGAAGCTGAGAAAGCTGGCCTTCTCGGAGGTAAGGAACAAGTCAAATACGGTTCATCAATCATCTATCTTGGAGGTGACGTGATAGTTGCCATCAATGCTATGCCCATAAATGGATTGAATGATTACTACCTTGCATTGCTTAACATGCGTAAAGGTGATAAGGTGAAAGTCACTATCAATCGCAAGGGGGAGACCAAACAACTGAGTGTTACGCTCTGTGAACGTCAGGGCGGCGATGTGAGCTCTTTGGTCAAGTAGTGTATGGATGGAATTAAAGTGGATGGCTCCTGGGGTGGTGCGGAAATCGCCAATATCCACGGTGAGGTGGCTGGGCAAGAAAAGAAATTTCATGTGGTTTCTTCTTTTGAGCCAGCCGGAGATCAACAACAGGCTATTGATGCTCTTGTGGCAGGCTTGCAGAAAGGTGACCATTGCCAGACGCTCAAGGGTGTGACAGGTAGTGGCAAGACCTACACAATGGCCAAAATCATTGAGAAAGTCCAGCGGCCTACCTTGGTGCTTTCTCATAATAAGACACTCAGTGCCCAGCTTTATCGAGAATTCAAGTCGTTCTTTCCCGATAATGCAGTCGAGTATTTCGTATCCACTTACGATTTCTATCAACCCGAGGCCTATGTGCCAGGCAAGGACCTGTACATAGAGAAATCCGCGGATATCAATCAGGAGATAGATCGCCTGAGATTGTCCGCCTCGTTCTCTCTCATGGAAAGGCGCGATGTCATCGTAGTGGCAACCGTGAGCTGCATCTTCGGCCTGGGCAACCCCGTCTCCATCAGGGATATGCTCTGTACTTTCACCACAGGGCAGAAATTTGACCATCATGGGGCGTTGGACCAGATGGTCAGGATGCAATATGAGCGGAATGATATGCTGCTGCAACGAGGTTCTTTCCGTGTCCATGGGGATACTGTCGAGATTTGTCCTTCCTATGTGGAGAACGCCATACGTATCACTATCGATTGGGACACCATTGCATCCATTCAATGGTTCGACCCTGTCAGCGGGGAGAAGCAGGACAAGGTGCAGAGTTTCACCTTGTATCCTGCGAAACAGTTTGTCATGCCTCCTGACCAGATAAAGAAGGCGATAAACCGTATTAGGGAAGAGATGCAGGGGCAGTATGAGTATTTCATGGGATGTGGGAAGCCATTGGAGGCAGAACGTATCAAGACACGGGTGGAATATGACCTTGAGATGCTGGAGGAAATTGGGTATTGCTCTGGTATAGAGAATTACAGCAGGCCTCTTTCTGACCGTGCTGCAGGTGAACGTCCCGCAGTGCTATTGGATTATTTCCCTCCTGATTTCCTTACTTTCATTGATGAGAGCCATGTCACATTGCCCCAGATAGGGGCCATGTACGAGGGTGATCGTTCTCGGAAACTGAACTTGGTTGACTATGGCTTCAGATTGCCTTCCGCCTTGGATAACAGACCTTTGAAGTTTGAGGAATTCACCAAGGTGGTTGGACAAAGGGTGTTTGTGTCAGCAACTCCCGGTAAGAGCGAACTTGCAAGCTCTACCCAAGTAGTGGAGCAAGTGATCAGGCCCACAGGATTGCTTGATCCCCGAATTTCCGTACGTCCAGCCGAAGGACAGATGGAAGACCTGTACGGGGAGATCCGTGCTGTCATCAGCAAGAAGGAACGGGTCCTGGTGACGACCCTTACCAAAAAGATGGCTGAGAATCTCACTGATTATTTTGCCAATCTTGGACTGAAGGTGAATTATCTCCATAGTGAGGTGGAGACCATTGAGCGTGTGGAGATACTGCGGGATCTTCGCCTGGGGAAGTTCGATGTGCTAGTGGGCATCAACCTGCTTCGAGAAGGTCTTGACTTGCCAGAGGTATCCTTGGTGGCGATTCTTGATGCGGACAAGATTGGGTTCTTGCGTTCTGCCACCAGTCTGGTTCAGACCATAGGCCGTGCGTCCAGGAACTCCGATGGACATGTCATCATGTATGCTGATCATATGAGCGATGCCATGAGGCAGGCTATTGAGGAAACCAAGCACAGACGGGAGGTCCAGATGGCATACAACAAGGAGCATGGCATTACTCCTAGGACTATTGTCAAGGCAGTCGAGGATATCATCAAGCGGGAGAGAGTGGAAGAAAAGGAAGACTTTGAGAAGAATCTCTCGATTCAGAAGGCCGGGTACAATCTCCTTGATAAGAACCAGAGGAAGAAATATATCAAGGCTCTGGAAAAGCAGATGCTGGAGTGTGCCAAGAACCTGCAATATGAACAGGCTGCCGTAATCCGTGATGAGATGGAAAGAATCACCCATGGGGAGCTCAATGGTACGGTCCTTGATGGTAGTTATCAATTTCCAATTGCTTGACGGAGCCCTTTATCTTTCATATAGGCAGTAATTGTCTGGACCAAGATAGACCATCGGATGCTGGTAGCGGTTCTTGTTGGTTCCTGTGACGGGGAGCAACTGGTGTGTCTTAATAAACTGGTAAAGGCTGTCCACTGACAGGATTTGGGATTTAGAAGCCGGGACCACCCTCGTCAGGGAATTGGAGTCATGGTTCCACCCAAGTCCCTCAAGCAGGGCAAAGGTGAAATATCCATGCTTATGGACCCATGTCCTGCTTTCCTTGCCGGTGTTACCTGCTGTAGTGCAGCAAAGCACCAATGGCCTTTGCCCGATATCGCCTGCATGGCTGGAAAAGTATTCTCTGAAGACTTTGGCAAAGGCATCAGGATTCTCAACCGTCGAGAGGGTACCTGCCCCGTCAATGATAAAAGAGCCACTATAGCAACTATCAAGGATCAGCAAGGTCCTTCCTTGTATTCCCTTGATGGCATTCAACAAGGTTGGTACGTCCAAGAGACAATTGGGATTGAGCTCTCGGTTGTTGAAGATGTTCTCATTTGCACTTGAGGGAGCGGTAACCAACGAGCCGTCGTTGTGCCCATGCCCGCTATAGTAAATGATGGTCAGCTCTGCTTCCCTGACAGAGGAAAGGATTGAGAGTATCCTCGCTTTGGTGGGAAGATTTTCTTTTGTGTATGAGTCATATCCTCCATTTTCCCCTGTTTGCTGAAGAAGGAAGGCCGATCCGATCTTCCCTTGGTATAACTGGGAGAATGCAAGGAATATCTCTGTGCTGTCATTGATGGTCGCCTCAAGCCGGTTGCAGTTTGTTCCGTAATAATTCAGCCCGATGGAAATGATATTCACCGTTGAGGGGGTGTTGCCGGTTTGTTGCGGGGACAGTTCACAGCCACATACGAGGAACGTCAAAATGAGAAGGCATAATAAGTTCTTCATTACTCTCCAAGAGCAAGACAGGAATTCAGGATACCTCCGAACTATGGAGGAGAAGGGAAAGAAAGACAATCCTCAATAAAGGGTACCTGTTTTAGGTCACCAACCAAATTTCGTTCCTGGATACATGGTTCCTCCCTGCTGCTTGGAAATGGTATTCTGATAGGATTCTCAAATATCTTTTACCCTTGCAATAATTTGTCCCTGGTTTCCTCTGCTGTTGTACTAAGAGAAGTCCGAAGTTTTTTTTTCTCCCTTGCTTCAATAGGGAGCTGTGGTACAAAAGTGTTTTCCCATTAATGTAGAGATGTCACCTTTACATTGGTATGAGAAAAAACTTATTATCCAAGATAAAACTATTTTTTATTGGAGTTGGAAACATGAAATTTTTGGAAAAGGTGAGTGGCTTCGTTGGCAAGTACATGGCTATCATTGTGCTTGTTATCGCAATTTTGGCCTTGTTTGTGCCGTCGTCATTGAATTGGATCAAGACGAGTTGGGTAACTCCCTTGCTGATGATTGTCATGTTTGGTATGGGATTGACATTAAGACCTTCCGATTTTGCGGTGGTATTCAAGCGTCCAAAGGATATTATCATAGGATGTTTGGCCCAGTTCACCATCATGCCTCTTCTTGCCTTTGGCTTAGGCAAGGCTTTTCATCTGGAAACAGCCTTGCTTGTCGGTGTGGTGCTTGTCGGTACCTGTCCCGGTGGTACTTCTTCCAATGTGATAACCTATCTGAGCAAAGGAGACGTATCCCTTTCCGTAGGGATGACCAGCGTATCGACATTGCTCGCTCCTTTATTGACTCCTGCCATAACCTATTTGCTGCTGCATGCCTCTGTGGTAATTAACCCGATGTCCATGTTCCTTTCCATCATCAAGGTTGTCATCTTTCCTATCGGCCTGGGGTTCCTTATCAACAAGTTCTTTGGGAAAGTCACCCAGTCCATTGCCAGGATACTGCCTCTGATTTCCGTGACTGCGATAGTCATGATTGTCGCATCTGTTGTTTCTGCGAATTCATCCAAGATCCTTACCACAGGCGCAGTGGTTTTCATTGTGGTGATTCTGCACAACTGTTTGGGATACCTTCTTGGTTTTGGAGTTGGGAAACTCTTCAAAATGGAATCGAAAAAGACAAGAGCCGTTGCTATTGAGGTCGGCATGCAGAACTCAGGTCTGGCTACCAGTTTGGCAAAGACCGCATTTCCTGATCTTGCGATGGCAACTGTCCCCGGTGCCATTTTCAGTGTCTGGCACAATATTTCAGGGGCGATTTTAGCCAATATCTTTGTTGCCATCGAGAACAAGAAAGCCTCAGCCGTTGCAAAGCAATAATTACCCTGTGGAAAGTTTTGGCACGTTGTTTCAGGAGATTCCTCATCGACGTGCCAACTGTTGATTTGGAGATTTCTTGCTCTTTATTTGCTCAAGGATTTTGCTTCTGCCCCTAAGCGCCGAGGATAGGTTTCTTTGCCAAATAAATATCTAATTATCTACAATTAGAGGAAATGATTAATTTTTTTCGTTTTGTTTCCCTCTGCATTTTAATTATTTATATAAAACCAATATAGGATTGCTCAAAATAATATTTACAAAAAGGTATTTTGATGATATATTCATAACATAAGAGGAATTACAAAATGAAAAGGGTAGAAAACCAGTACACCAGCTCGGTAGCTTATCAGGCTCTATCCTTGTATGCCTTGGATTATGGATATCAAGGTATGACAGATAGAGCTCTGAAAGCAAGGATTAACAGTGGTGCGTTTTACGAACCACCGCAAAGAGGGTAACCACCTAAAACAGATTGGTCATAATGACCCCTTGGTTGTATGCCAAGGCGATGTTTTGTATCTATTAATTGGATGGTATCCTATGTTTAAGTATCTATTCACGAATAATGAGACTAATTTGGTGTCGTATCTTGCCAAGATGAGAAATCCACAGCAGATGGTGCTGGATCTTCATAATGCCGGTGTCGAGGTTTGTTTTGACCAAGCGGAAGAGCTGATCAATGGTATTCATGACGAAGGCATGGATGAAAAGGAAATTCATAGTATCTGTGGTCTTTAGCCTATCCTTTTTCCATCAAGGAATTGCAAGATATTCGTCAATCTAACCCCAAGTGTAGCTTCTGGGCCCTTGGGGCGTTTTTGTGCAGTTGCATGAATCTCATAATTTTGCCATCGGTAGACAATATAATAAAAACTGCCTTGGAAGGTGCAAGAGAGGAGGGATGAATTTCTAAATTCCAGATGTGGCAGATAATCGGGGAACGGCAGGCTCATGTCGTCCTGGATGGTCACAAGCTCAGGACGAAAGAATATGGTCTGTTCCCCGTCCTTGGGAGAAAATATCACATAATCGTTCCCTTCGCTCACCAAGACCTGCTCAATGACATCATAAGGCAGGATATTGCTCTCTCCCATGAATGTGGCCACGAACAAGGAC